>SKEC01002156.1_pt2 | contig 13489 bp, 14 predicted proteins | sample 4826641 | NCBI WGS metagenome assembly SKEC01 (sample SAMN11008819, study PRJNA524170) | human gut metagenome | biome: Human fecal sample; material: Feces; isolation source: fecal sample from pouch patient p18, p21 | host: Homo sapiens | place: Israel: Tel-Aviv | collected 2015-12-22
GATTGATATTTACGCCGATTATCCGCAAACGTGTTTTGAATTGTCGGAGAGGGTATATAAATTGTTGACTGATAATGAATATTATCACGAAATGACAATGGATGTACCCAATCCCGACGACAAGAGTATAAAACATAGGACAATGAGATTTACGAAAGTCTATGAAGGAAATAAAGACGGGATTAAGTTTAAAAATACAACTAACAGCATTGTAGTAAACGAAAATGCAATAGATGATTTTATTGACGCTGCCGATTATGCTATTATACATTTCGGTATGGTGAATCAAGATTATTTAAGCGATTTGGGTTACAAGTTACAACTTCTTTATGACGATATATACAGTCAAACAAAACATAATAGCTAAAGCACGTTTTCGGACGTGCTTTTTTGATACACTGAAAGGCGGTGATAGTGTGAGAGTAGGCACAACATACACATAGAAGAAAGGAATGGTGATCCGATTATCTCCCTGTTAGACGTGGGGTTATACGTCTTATTTTTATACAATTTTTCAGAAAGGAATGATTTGAATGGCAGATACAGCAGAGCAAACAGAAAAACAAGAGCAAGAGAAGTCCACAGAGCAGAAGTCAACCGAACAAAAAGACGGCGACAATCAAAAGGCGATTGATGAAGCAATAGCTAAGGCAAAATCAGAGTGGGAAAAGGACCTTGAGCAAAAGCTAAAGGACGCTGAAGAAGAGGGCATGAGAAAAGCCAAGCTTACAGCCGACCAAAGAAAAAAAGAGGACGACGACAAGGAAAGGGAAGAATTTGAAAAGGCAAAGGCAGAGTTTGAACGTGAAAAAATCGTTGCATATGCCGAAACAGAACTTGCCAAAAACGGACTGTCCGCCGAGATTGCAAAGTACATTGTAGCAGAGGATAAGGATAGCACAAAGGCGGTTATTGACAAGATAAAAGAAAACTATGACAAAGATGTACAAGCAGGTGTTACCGAGCGTTTAAAGGGCAAAACACCGGATTTAAACGGTGGCAGTGGCGGTCACAACACAGGCAGTTTTATGGACATAATCAGAGAAAATCAAAGATAGGAGTGAAATAAATGGGTTATTTAAAAAATGAATTGACAGGTTTTGTGCCTGTCGAGCAAGCAACAGAAATCATCAAAATGGTGACAAGGGGTTCAAGTGTTTTAAGAATGGCGAAAGTCGAGGAAATGAAACACGAGAAGAAAAAGTTTAACGTACTTACAGACGGTCCGGGTGCTTACTGGGTCGGTGAGGGTGAAAGAATTAAGACAAGCGGTGCTACTTGGATTCACCCTGAAATCGAGGCTAAGAAGTTAGCCGTTATTATTCCGGTAACAAAGGAAAAGTTGGAAGATCCGACTATCAGCGTATTTGAAGAACTAAAGCCGGAAATTGCAGAGGCATTCTACAGAGCGATTGACGCGGCGTGCATTTTCGGTACAAATTCGCCGTTCAAGACAAACATTATGAACGCTATAGACAGCAAGCATATGGTTGTTACAGACAACACAAATATTGATATTGCTATATCTGACGCAATGTCAATGATTGAAGAAAACGGCTATGACCCGTCGGGATTTATCGGTCGTATCGGTGTTAAGAATATGCTAAGAAAGCTACGTGACGCAAACGGCGCACCTGCATATGTCAACGGTACAACAGGCGGTGAGCTGTACGGTCAGCCTATCGAATTTGTACGTAACGGTGCGTGGGACAACAAACGTGCCGATATTATCACAGGTAACTTCAAGTATGCCGTTGTCGGTATGCGTGCAGGTATCAACTATGAAATTCTTACAGAGGCAACACTACAGGGCACTCTTGACAGTGACGGTAAACCGCTATCACTTGCGGAGCAAGATATGGTTGCAATCAAAGCTACTATGCGTTTAGGTTTCCTTGTTGTTAAGGACGACGCATTTGCCGCATTTAAGAACGGTGTTCCGACACTCGGCGAATTGACAGTTGAATCGGTTGCCGGCACAACAGGCAACACTGTTATTACGGTATCGCCAAAGCCTATCGGCGGTCACAAGTTGGTTTACAAGACTGCCGCAAGCACCGCTCCAAGTGTTGCGTATGACGACGATTTGTCGAAGTGGACAGAGTTTAACAACGGTGACGAAATCACTGCGACAAACGGTCACAAGATTACAGTTGCGGAAGTTACAGCAGACGGCAAAGCGAGAAAGTCGGGCAGTGCCGACGTTGTAAGCGGTGAATAATATGGAACAGTTGGGGACACTAAAAATGTTGTTGGGAATTAAGGACGACGAGCAAGACAGCTTGTTGTCCTTTTTGATTGAGGACACGGTTAATATGATTATGGCGTATTGTCATATTGATGTACTGCCTCGTCAGCTTGAAAGCCTTGTTCCGAAGATTGCGGCGGATATGTACAGGGCGAAAGGTTACGGGGACAGTAAAAGTCCCGAAGTAGTCAAGAGCATAAGTGAGGGCGAACGTTCCGTGACATATACCGAAACCGACAACGATAAGATTTTCAGCAACTATTATAAACGCCTTGACCCGTTCCGTAAACGAAAGGGGCGTGTTCCGAGTGACATCAGTATTCAGTGATTTTTACGATAAAACTGTTATAATCGCAGAATATGAAATTGACGACTATACAGGTAAAACCGAAAAGACTGTATTGTCCGAAATTAAAGCCGATGTACAACCGTACAGCGGTGGCAGAGCAAGAGAGCAATACGGTTTAGATATAGAATGTCAAATGCGTATGTTCTGCGATATGTCAGACGACGTAAAGGTCGGTAACAGGGTTGAATATGACGGCGACATATATGATATAACATATGTGCAGAAATGGGACAGCGGTTTGGTAGCAATGCTCGAAAGGAGTAGGCTGAAATGAATTTTTCAATCGAAGGGATAGACAACGTTGTTGATAAGCTGACACAGTATGCAACAGGTGATAAAATACAGCGAGGTTTGGCAATGGCGGGTGAAGTCGTAAGAGCGCACGCAGTGGCAAACTGTCCTGTTGCAACAGGACGTTTAAAGGGCAGTATCGTAAGCCAAGTGGACGGTGACAGTGTTGCAATCGGTCCGACTGCCGATTACGGCATTTATGTCGAATTTGGCACAGGCTCAAAGGGCGACAAATCTGTTTCGCATACGTCAAAAAGACACTGGACGTATTACAGTGGCGGTCGATTTTACACAACGTCGGGGCAAGCACCACAGCCGTTCCTCGTACCTGCACTGAAAAATAACATCAGCGAGATAATCGCTAAGTTTAAGGAGGTGTATAACTCGTGAAACGAGTTATAGCGAGCAAATACGAAGTATTTGTGTTAGCGTAGGGAGGGTGATACGGTGTTTGATATTGGTTTGGAATTACGGGACATTTTAAAGCAGATAGACGGTGTAAGTGTATGCTTTGCTTACCCCGATAATTTTAATAAATTGCCCGCAATAGCATATTACACGCTAACGGACAAAGGCTCAATGTCATATGACAATACGGTCGTTACGAATGATACGACGGTTCAGATTGATATTTACGCCGATTATCCGCAAACGTGTTTTGAATTGTCGGAGAGGGTATATAAATTGTTGACTGATAATGAATATTATCACGAAATGACAATGGACGTACCCAATCCCGACGACAAGAGTATAAAACACAAAACAATGAGATTTACGAAAGTAGTAGAAAGGAATGATTGATTTATGGCAAATACAGAGAAAAGAAAACCACTACCTACAATAGGTGTGGACAAGTACACATTTTTCGCAGTTTTAACAGACACATCAGAGGGTGCAACATATGGTGACCCGTACAATTTGAGAGGTACTGTCGAAATTGCACCGACAGACGCAGGCGGCAGTGATGTTTTTGACGCCGATAACGGTGCGTATGAAACATCAAACTACATTGAAAAATTAGGTCACGACATCACAAATGCCGATATTCCACCGGAAGTTGATTCAATGTGGCGTGGACTGACACAAAAAGACGGTGTAGTAGAGGTCGGCAACGATACAAAAACAGTTTATTTCGGTGTTGCGTGGAGAATTATGAAATCCGACGGCTCATACCGTTATGTAAGATATTACAAGGGTTCGTACAGCTTTGCGTCAAACGTAGGCGGTAAGACTAAAGCGTCAAGCGGTGCGCCTGAAAAGCAAACTGCAAAGGCTACATACACAGCCGTACAACGTGATTTTGACAACAACTATTACGCATATTTTGACGAAAGCGATTTGCCGGAAGGCGTTACAAAGACAGAACTTGAGGAAAACTGGTTTAAGGATATGAACTACTATCCGGTGAAGAAAGCACTTTAAGACAAGGCACGCCGAAAGGCGTGCTTTTTTCGTATAGAGAGGAGCGAGTAACAATGCAAAGAGTATTAACATTTGTACACAACAAAAAGAAGTATGTATCAAAACCGTGGTGTTTCGGTGCGGCAACGTTGGTTGAAAAAGAATATATGGACGTTGCAGAGGGGGAAAAAGTAACGGCTACGTCGGTATGTGCAGATGCCGTTGACTATCTGTTTGAGGGTACAGAGGCGACACAAGATATTTTGGACACGGCTGTTTCAGCAAAAATGAGAATGTGTCGTGAAGTTATGAAGTGGTTTATGGACGATTTTACGGGAAAAAACGAGGAAAGCCTGCCGGAGCAGGCAACCGAAAAGGAAGATTAAGCGATTTATACGGGACAATGCTGAAATATCACGGTATATTGCCGAATGATTTGGCAAAACAAGACCCAAGATTATTACTTGCAGTTATAATCGAGGACGAGGAAGAAGAATATACGGGAAATGACCCGTATTTAAAAATGTTTTATGGAATGTAGTGAGGTGATTTGTAGTGGCTGACGCGGCGGAATTAATAGTAAGAATAAGGGGCGACGCGTCCGACTTAGAGGCGACAATAAGCAGTGTTGAAAGTGAATTGTCAAAATTAGAGCAGACGCAAAGCAAAAATAATAATACAAGTACAAAAGGTCTTACGGCATATAAAAAGCAAATGCAAGACGCACAAACCACCTGCAAACAAGCCGTACGGCATTGACGAATACAAAAAAAGCGTATGAGGATAACGTCAAGTCTGTAAATAAGAATGTTACGGCACTGAAAGCACAGAAAACGGAATTAGACAAACAAATTTCTTTGCGTTCAAATGAAAAACGGTTGCTGACAGAGGCGAACAAAGGTCTTGACAAAAACAGTGTTGCATACAAAGACAACCAAAAGGCATTGAATTGGGTAAATACCGAGATTGAGGCATACACAAAGCAAAGTCAAAGTATATCCGATTCTATTCGTACGCAAGAGGCGGCATTGTCAGGAAGTAAAAAGGCATATACCGACGCACAAGCAACCGTCAAAAAAGCAACGGAGCAATACGAGGAATACGAGAAAGGCTTAAAAGCCGCTGAACGTGCAGATGAGGCGCAGAACCTACAGAATACAGGTAAGCGGTGGAAAGAAGTCGGTGAGGGTATAGATACTGTAACTAAACCGTTACAGTATGCGGCGACTGCACTTGCCGCGGGCGGTGTTGCGAGTGCCAAGTTTGCGATAGATTTTGAGGATAGTTTTGCCGGAGTTAAAAAGACGGTTGACGCTACACCGGAACAGTTATCAAAAATAAAGCAAGGCATTATTGATTTGTCAACAACAGGTATTGACGGCAGGGGCGCGATACCACAAACAACGACTGAACTAAACGAACTTGCGGCGGCGGGCGGTCAGTTGGGTATATCACAAGAAAACATTATCGACTTTACGGAAGTAATGGCACAAATGGGTTCAGCCACAAACCTTGTCGGCGAAGAGGGTGCCGCAACATTGGCACGTTTTCAGAATGTTATGGGTGTCGGTCAAAACGAAATCCGTAATATCGGCAGTGCAATCGTTGATTTGGGTAACCACAGTGCTACGACTGAATCGGAAATCGCGGCAATGGCATTGCGTATGGGTAAATACGGTTCATCTGTACGAATGTCAGCGGCGGATGTGTTGGGTTATTCTGCGGCACTATCATCATTAGGCATTGAGGCACAAATGGGCGGTAGTGCGATAGGTCGTACGTGGCTATCCATAGAAACAGCCGTTGCAAACGGCGGTGAAGGTTTAAAGACATTTGCAAAGTACAGCGGTAAAAGTGCGAAAGAGTTTAAAGAGCAGTGGAATACTGACAGCTCCGGTGCATTTAACGGACTGTTAAAAGGCTTGCAGTCTGCCGAAAATCTAACTGTTGCGTTAGATGATTTAGGCATAAACAATACACAGGATATACAGGCTATGATGGCATTAGTCAACGGTTATGATTTAGTAACCGAGAGTGTCAATCGTTCAAACACCGCATACCAAGAAAATACGGCATTGCAAGAAGAATTTAATGCAAAGAATGAAACGACCGCATCAAAATTGGCGAACACAAAAAACAATATTGTTGAGGCGGCAAGAAGTATCGGCGAAACAATGTTGCCGTCAATACAAGACGCAAGCACCACAGTAGCTAATTTTGCAAAAGGTTTGTCGCAAATGGACGACGAACAAAAACGTGTTGTTGTTAATACCGGTGCTACGGTCATTGCTTTAGGTGCATTGTCAAAAGTCGGTGTCGGAGTGATTAAGGGTGCAGGCGATTTTGTTGAGGGATTAGGAGTAATCAGCGATAAATTGCCTATTATAGCAGACGCAACGTCAGCGATAAAAGTATCGACTGCGGGGTTAGGCAGTTCATTTTCTGCATTAGCGCCGATATTCGGTGCAGTATTAGCGCCTGCGGCGGTTGTTGCAGGGTATAAGGTTGTTGCCGACCACGTTACAGAGGCTATTGAAAACAACGCAAAATTGGGTCAAAGCTACAAGGAATTATATTCTCAGTGGCAAGACGCAGACAACCAAGTTTCGCATTTGGAAAATCTGCGAAGTGAATACGAAAAACTAAACGAATCAATCAACAGCGGTACATTAAATCCCGAAGAACTTGAAAGCGCCAAGAACCGCATAAATGATATTATGCAGGAAATCAAGGCGACTACAAATGATGATACCATAAAATTAATGATTGATACGGGCGAATTTGACACCGCACTTGCAATGGCGGTTTCAAACGCCAAAGACAGTGCGAATGAAATCAAAGACGCATTGGATTTAACATCAGGTAAAAAGGCACAAAAAGCAGTTTCAGAGGGGTACGACGCACTTCAAAAAGGTAGTTCTTATGGTGCTGATTATAAAAACCAACAAGAAGAAATGCGTGGGTGGTTGCAACAAGCAACAGACTACAAGACGCAGTATAAAGCAATAGTTGATGAAATGAACGCCGCATATAAAGACGGAAGTTCCGAGAGAATAAAGGCGGCGGCATTAGAAAGACAATCATTTATAAATGGTTTAAAAGATAGTGATTTTACTAAGGCATATGAAAAATTTACAGGAAGTACGTTTAAATTCGGTGATGTAGACGAAGTAATACAAGAAATACAAAATGTATCAAATGCGTATCGTGAAATAAGTGATAACATTGAAAGCATGGACGAACGAGCCAAGAACGGCAGAGAATCACTACAAGCTATGGCAGAAGTCGCAACAACGGACGCTATGAATTTAAACGGCTTTAAGGATATGCAGGAAGTCTTTGAAAGCGGCGGTAATGCTGTAGATTTAGTATGCAAACAAATCAAATCAACTATGACCGATTTGGGATTTGAAAATCAAGACATTGCCGCACAAATCGCACTGTTTAAAAACGGTTTTCAAGACCTACAAGGTGCAATTAATAATAACGCATTAGACGCTGTTGTAAATGATTTTGTCAAACAAGGTAAAGAAATAGGACTAACATCAGAGGAAATAGTCACGAAAGCCGCATTAATGAAAAACGGTTTTTCCGATATTCAACAAGCTGTAGCGTCGGGTGATGTAAGTGGTTTAGTGAAAGACCTATCAAGTTTAGGTGGCGATTTGGGACTAAGCACAGAGCAAGTTGACGCATTGGCGCACAGTTTGGGATTACTGCCTGAGGATAAACATATTGAAATTGACGCAAGCGGTGATGTGTCTGCAATCGAGAACGCAAAAAATGCTGTCGAGGAAATAAATAACGCAGGCAATGTACAATTACAAGTCAGTGCCGAGGGTGATATTTCTGTATTGGACACAGCTGATGAAAAATTAAAAGAACTTGTCAAAAATGACGAAGTTCAGATTAAATTTAATGTCGATACAGGCGGTTTTGATATTAACGATTTGAATGGTAATAAGTTGGGTGAAATCACTGCAACGGGTAAAGTTATATGGACTAACGACAGCACAGAACCCGACAACTATACGGCACCACCCAAAGAGGGCAATGTTACATTTAAGAAGAATAGTGCAGAACCTGACGGCTATCAACCTGAAGATAAATTTGCGACAGTCCATTATACTGTTTCTGTTGAGGGTTCGTCTATAGAGGGACTAAGCGATAAAAATGTTCCGGCGGCCAAGTTTGGCAGTTCGGGAATGTTCGTAAAAAAAGCCAAAAAAGCCAAAGGTACACAAAATTTTGAGGGCGGTTTGGCAATGGTTAATGATGAAAAGGGTATATCTGACCCGCGAGAATTAATCGTTGATAAAGGACGTGCATTTATACCACAGGGCAAGGACGTAGTATTGCCGTTGTCAAAGGGTGCAAAGGTGTACACAGCGTCACAAACCAAGGCGATAATGTCGGGTATGGGTATACCGCATTACGCAACAGGAAAAGACAATTCGGACGCGTTTACATCAGCCAAGGACGATTGGACGCATTACACAAAAACGCACGCAGTAACGACCGCACAAGAATTAGAGAAGTGGTTAGAATTTCAAGAGAAATTCAAGTCGAACGACAAGGATATTGCCGATATTGAGGAACAAATTTTCAGTCTGACACAAAAACGCACACAGGAGTTAAACAACCTGTCAAAGTCGTACATTGAAGAACGTGCGGCACTGAATGACTGGGACGACAACGGCGACGATCCTATTGACGCATTTACCCGTATTCGTGACCGCAATATGGCGGAAGTAGAGGCAGGACGTATGACGTGGGAGGACTATACGACAGAAATGTCAAGTATAGGTTCAACGTTATACGACAATATGACCGAATACAGTCGCGATTGGTTGGAACACCAAGAAAAATACAACGGTATGAGTGCCGCCGATTATATCGCAGGTATCGGCAGAATACAGACGTACACCGAACAAATGTACGCACAGGGTATAATCAGTCACAAAGAATATGTAGAGGCAAAAAACAAGCTGAATGATGAGTATTTGGACAAGCGTAAAGAACAAATTGAGAAAGAGTACGACATATCAAAAAACTACATCAGTGAACATACATATTTTAACGACTGGCAAGATAACGGCGACAGTCCGCTTGACGCGTACAACCGAGTTATGGACAGGCACCGTGAGGAATTGGCGAACGGTGAGCTGACACAGGACGAGTTCGACAAGTACCAAAGTGAATTAGGTTCGGATATGTATTCGGAGCGTGTGGAGCAGTCAAAGAACTGGTTGGAAGAACAACGCAAGTATTACGGTATGACTGATGAAGAATATATCGCCGGTTTAAAACGTATTCAGCAGTATACACAGGAATACTATGATTTGGGGTTAATCAGCCGCAAAGAATACAACGAAAATATGACTGAACTAAATCACGATATGTTCGACCAAGCGGGCGAATCGTTTGACAATATGCTACAGCAACAACAGGACTACATCAACAAACTGCGTGATGAATTTTCTGCACAGGAACAGGCCCTACAGGACAGTTGGGACGTACAGGATCGCAAGGCTGATATGTCCGAAACACAGGCGCAGTTGGATATTTACGCAAATGCAGTAACAGACAGAGGACAGCAGAAGTACAAAGAACTGCAAGAGCAGATGAAACAACTGCAACGTGACGAGGAATTGTATCAACTGCAAGTCAAAAACAATGCCACTATTGAAAAATTAGAGGCGGAGTATGACGCGTTGGAAAACAGCAAGGCTGATTTCATCAAGTCCATTGCAACCAACATTGACAGTATAGACGTGACAGGCATTGTGGCGGATATAACACAGGAAGTCAGCGGCGGCAATGACAAGATAACCAAGACGTTAAGTGAGATTATAGACGCAATTAAGGGCATTAAGATTGAACAGCAGAATTATAACAACAACAGTAAAATCACAATCAATACGACTGACAGCGCCGTTTTGGGTAGCTATGTATAACGTGCGGAGGTAGAAAATGCGAAACGGATTTTATTTTAAAAACAAACATTCAAACGATTTCGGCGTGACTGTACAAACGCAGTCACGTCCGATTAAACCGGAAATGAAAATACAGACATATGACAGCCCGTATATAGACGGTGAATATGATTTTTCAACGGCAAATGCGTACAACCGTGAATTTTATAAAAACCGTGTATTTAAAATGAATTTGCAAATATCGGCGGCGGATATGTCTGAACTGAACAGCAAAATCACAAAAATCACAACGTGGTTAATGGGACGCGGTGAGTTGATATTTGACGACACACCCAATGTCAAATGGAAGGCGTCGGTTATTGAAACAATAGATTATAAACCCGAAAACTACGGACACAAAGCCGTTATTTCGGTGTCGTTCAAAGTGCAGACGTGGGCGGCGTTGGTATTTGATATTTTTGACGGTCCGATTTTGGATAACCCAAATATTAAATTAGATGATGAAATACCAATCGGACCGAATGAATATTACACGATTACAACGGCAGGCGACAGTACAATACATAACACAGGCGACCGCTCTGTCAGACCTGTTTTGCGTGTTACAAACGTCACAAAACCTACAACGATAACCTGTAACGGTATCAGTATTACGGTGTCGGAAAACTGCGTTATTGACTGCGACAAACAGTCGGTAACAGACGTAAACGGCAACAGTATTATGAAAAAAATCAACGGTAATTTTTTTGAACTGGAAACAGGGGCAAATACAATAAATTTATCCACGACGGCAACGGTTGAATTTTCATTCTATCCGCAGTACGTTTGGAATACAGAAACGGAGGATATATACAAATGGGACAGATAACATTTATGCGATTGCACGACAGATATACAGACAGTTTTGAAACGGGCGAGGTGCTGAATAACGCCTATAACGTCAAGGAAACAAGGATATTAAATGATACGGGTAGTTTGGAATTTGATTATCCGTATGATGAAAAGGCGCGTCTAATCAGTCAAAATATGTTGGTTAGCGTAAATAACCATATTTACGAAATCAGCCGAACAACACGAAATATGAGCGGTACAGATGTGTTGCACGTTTACGGTACACCGCATTTTGTATATGAGGCACAGAAAGCGTTTATACCGACAATCGGCGACCATATCGGAAAAAGTTCAAGAGTGGTATTGCAAGCGGCGGTTGATATTATATCAAAATTCAAAAAGTCTGTAGGTGAGAATTGCATTTTTCACATTATGACAAATGCGGAGCTAAGCGAAAAGGGAATGAAGTGGGTTGCAGATGATGAACTGCTGATTGATTTTTTTTCTACCGACAAAACGAATTTGTGGGACGTTATAAAAACGATAATAGAAAATTTGGGGCGTGGCGAGATATTCCACGAAACAACTATTGACAGTAATAACAACATTGTATGTAACATTGCCATTGTTGAACGTATCGGCACAGATAACGGCGTCAGACTGCGTTTAGAAAAGAATATGCAAAGCATATCAATAGAACGCAACGTAAGCGATATGATAACGCGTTTATGGGCGTTCGGAAGTGATGATTTAACGGTCAGCAGTGTAAACGGCGGCAAAGCATATATAGACAGTCCAAACATTGAAAAATACGGAGTACAAGAGGGGTACAAAGATTACAGCGACTATACGTCAGCGGACAAACTGTACCGTAATGCAAAGTGGGAGTTTGACGAGGACAACGAAGATAGAATAGATGCACCGCAGTTGACAATCAGCGGTAAATTGATTGACCTATCCAAATTAGCTGAATACGGTGCGGCGGAAAAGTTGGAAATAGGCGATACGGTACACGTATTTGACATAGACGGTACGGAATATGTGCAGAGGGTAATTGAGTATCAGGCATATCCGTTAGAGCCGAAAGAATCTAATATATCAATCGGGCATATCAGACGTGATTTTTTTATCGGGCTATGGCAGACAGAACAGGCAACAAAGAAACATGCAAAGTGGCAGACGGCGAACAACAGTGTAAATATCCGAAAAGTACAAGGAACGGTGAACACAGACCGAAACAAGGTGCAGTCGGACAATAAGCTGTTGAAAATTGTCGGCGATTTGTTGACGATAAAAGATACAAATAACCGCGTTCGTGTACGTTTGGGAAATTACAACGGTGAATTTGTTTTTATCATTTACGACAAAAACAAAAAACAGGCGATATACCTAAACGAGGACGGCGAGGGTGTTTTTGCCGGAAGTATTCAGACAATGAAAGACTGTCTGATACAGGGTATGTTGCGTGTTGGTATGGCAGGCAACAACACAAAAGGTATTGAATTTTACGGCGACAGTTATCAACCTGACAAAGACGGTAACTATTCAACACCGTATGCACGTTTGGTACCGTATGTGTCAAATAATGAAGATTATAAGGGTATAAATGTTGAGGGCGGCGAGTTGTGCGTTGATGAAAGTCCTGTTGCAACAACCAAGGATATAAATAATCTATCAAAACAAATAGAGGCACTGACAGAAAAAGTAAACAACCTAAAGAAACAAATTGACACAATGTCATAAAAAATACTACCCTCATTTTGAGGGTAGCTGAATTAACGTAAGCTGTTTATAGTTGGTATTATGGTAGAAACATAGTAATCATACGGAATGTGTTCAATATCTTTTTCGTATAGAGGAATATCGGTTAATATTGGATTCAATAAATCGTCTTTTTTACAGAGTTCGTGTCCGAAAAATTCATAATCGCCTAAGCCTATAGTTACTAACATATCATTAATATCATACATACTGACATACTGTACACCGTCACGTTTTTCAATAGGTAGTTCCGGCAAAAGTGACAAGTTAGTTGTGTACGGCTTGACGGTCGGTGTCGGTGTTGGTTCTGCGGTGGTATCTGTATCAATCGTAATAGTGTTGTCACTGAAACCAACATTGAAAACGCCGACAGCGTCGGCAACGTCACGTAATTTAAAATATGTATTGTCGTTTATGTTGTAACCCTCAATCGCCGTTTCTGTACCGTTTACGGCAACAGGGAACGGGTTAGCCGTTACGGCATATTCTACGGCGAAACCTGTAGCGGTCGCACAGATTATACCGCCTGTTATAAAACCTAATATAAATTTTTTCATAATAATAACCTCCTTATTCCTGAATATTATACTTGGTTTTTCCGCAGGAGCACAAGCCCTTACTGTAAAAACATTCCGGGAATATTGGCCGGCTGCGGAGTGAACAGTGTTTCAA
>SKEC01002232.1_pt1 | contig 13478 bp, 14 predicted proteins | sample 4826641 | NCBI WGS metagenome assembly SKEC01 (sample SAMN11008819, study PRJNA524170) | human gut metagenome | biome: Human fecal sample; material: Feces; isolation source: fecal sample from pouch patient p18, p21 | host: Homo sapiens | place: Israel: Tel-Aviv | collected 2015-12-22
ATATTTTGCGATAATATTTTTTTCTGAATCTTTTAATGCACCATACAAATATGAAAGATTTCCTATTGTAAGATAATTAACTAAAACCCATAACGGAACAGAACCATGATCCTCAATATAATGTTTTATTGCTCCTTTAGCACCAACGTTATCATGTATAGTCTTGGTAAGAATAGAAATTTGTTTCAATACGCCTTTCGGATCGTCTTCTCTATAATTCGCAATATCCAAATATGAATTAGCTTTTGGATATTTTCTTGAAAATTCATGTGAAATAACCGTTTTAAACGAATTTTCAAAAATAAGTAAGTATTTCAAAAATAAAAATCTTAATTCCCTATCAAACAAAAATAATGTTTTTAACTCATTAAAATGCGCATTGGACAAATATGTTTCTGGCTCAACAGGTTTTCCATGTGTATCCTTAAGTAAAAACAAATCTTTATATCCATTTATGACATTATAATAATTTTCCTGTTCCAAAAAACGTTTAGGTTTTCCATCTGTTGGAACAATCAAACCTCTATTACGCAGTATAGTTAGTTGTTGATTAAACGTCTTATACTCTTTCATTCTTTTGTATCTCCTAAACAAAATGGCCAGGGCGCCGTACGCTTCCTGACCTAATCTTATGCTACTATTATATTCGCATATTTTTATTTTGTCAACATTATTGCCAATTATTCATTAAGTTATTTTCCACCAAATTTTAATATATGCTATTTCCATTTTATACGTTAAATGTGTATTTTGTTTGGAATATTTTTAATAATTGTGTTTAATGTTGCAATTTATTTTATATGCCGATTTCTTAAGACCCCTGGGACTTAAGTAGCTGTCTCCTAATCGTCTAATTACTAATTACTCAATTACTAATTGATCACTTAGTAAATTTAGTATAACATAATACTTTCTTCTTATCTACTCTGAAATAACTTGATAAATCAGTATTATTATCTTCCAAGGATATTGTTCGTGATATCTCCCACCCTTGTTTTCTTTGTAAAAATCCTGCGATCTTGTCAACACTCTTGCTTTTTTATTTTTTCCAATCTTCCTTTGTTTCTTCTAGTTTTCTTTGATTTCCTGTAAAGCTTTCCATGCAAGTTCAATTGTAAGATTGAACTGCCCGATCACACCTGTTCTGTATATGTCATTATTATCTGCTAAATCAAAATCTGCATTTTTCAATACATTTAAGCAATTCGAAAAATTTTCAAGCTTTTTCATAAATCACTACACCATCCTTTTTTATTTCTTTCCTCAATTCTTCTGAAATTCCTGCATCTATTTCCACAACATCAAACATTAAAAGAGAATGTACTTTCTCCTTAATATCCCAGTAAAAAGAATCAAAGTCTCCACCATAGACAGCAATGTCTATATCACTTCTCTCCGTATTTGTTCCTCTTGCACGAGAGCCAAATAAGATAACTTTCTCAACTGAATGTTTTTTTGCAAATGTCGAAATGTCTCTTATAACTCTCTCTGGAAGATTATATTTCATATTTTGCTGCCTCCCAATCATACATTTGCAAATATTATATCATAGAAAAAAAGAAATATTCACGTATTGCTGAATATTTCTTTTTCTATCATTATTTTACCTTAACCGTCACATACTTCACCGCTTTCTGATACTTCGATGTTTTTGCTGCCGTGATCCGGATCTTGTATGTTCCTTTCTTGGCTTTCTTCTTTAATGTAACTTTTCCACTCTTAGTTACGGTCATACATTTTTTTGCTTTCTTTGGATATTGGGTCACTTTATAGGTCAGTTTTGCTTTCCCCAAAGATCTTGCTTTTAGGTTAAATGTTGCCTTTTTACGTTTTAATTTTTTTGCCTTGTAAGTTTTTATTTTTGCTGTTTTTATTATCTGTTTCTTTAATTTTAATGGTTTTACGATGTTTGGTTTGATTACTTCTGGTTTACTTTGTGCGTTATTCTCAGTGAAATTATTGTCACTTTCATTGCCATTCCCTTTATTATCTTCTCCCTGGTCTGGGATTTCAGGATCTTTCTTATCAAGTTCCTCTACTACAAGATCAGAACCTTTGACTTCTTCTTTCTCATCAACGATATCTGCTGAAAAATCAACATATTTTGTTACCTTAACATTATTTCCCTTATCAGCAAATTGAATGGATGTGTTTGTGTTGTTATCTAAAATCGTACTGTTTCCTTGCACTTTGGCATTGACCTCTACAATTCCTTCCTCGGAATTCTTGGATTGCATCGCAGCTGACAGATTATAATAATCTCCTTCCACTTTGATCTTCCCAGAAGTGATCGTTACTTTGTCTGCTCCATCGGCGGTTACTGCATATCCTTTGTTGTTATCATCACAAAGGAACTGGCAGCCTTCCTCTGCTTTCGTCAATTCAAATGAATTGCTTGCCGCCACTCTAAGATTCCAGATTGGATGCTCACTTTCCCAATCACTTTGTTCGCAGGAATAAACTTTCATATCTCCTGTATAATTATTTCCATCGTATTCGAGATACTTTCCTTCTTCATTTTGTAATCGGAATCGCTTATTTGCTGATATCTGAATCGTCGTCTGATCCTGATCATCTTCCTGATATGCTGATGCCGCCATCCTGCTTTTCATTTTTAAGGTCTGGATCCCGCCATTATATATTTTATCAACGCCATAATAGTTCAGGTTCTTCCACAAATCTTCTACACATACATCATCAAATCTTGAATTTGAATCTGCAAAATGGAAGCTCTTGAAATCAGAAGAGACTTTCATTGTCAGGTATCCCCCGTAACTTCCAGGGTGATAAGAATTTTCATCATAGATCGTAATCTCATGATTTCCATCCGTGTCCTTCTTATAACCACAAACAACAACACTATGTCCGCCCTCTGGTATCATGAAGGAGAAAACAAATGGTTTTTTCACTCTTTTTGCATACTGGGCTTCTGCTACAAATTTCTTAAGAAAAGTTTCCAGATCTCCATTTCCCCAACCTGAATTTTTACTGATTCCATATGTTGAGCTTCCACTGTCCAGACACTGTGTCATATGGTAATATAAGATCATGTCTTTCATTTTGGAATTCTCATATGGGCTTCCCAGCGTCCAATAATCATGTGCCCCACTTGTAATATCATCAAAATCAATATAACCTTGGTTTCCATAACACATACTCAAAGCGATCCCATGGCATACACCTGTATGTTCTCCATGAAAATACGTGATCATTCTCCATTTACTCTGAAAATCACTACACTGCTTCACCAATTTATTTAGATATACAGGATTTGAAATGAAAGCTCTCACCCCTATATGCTTAAACTGATTCGTATCCTTACCTGTTTTAAAGTAACTGGACATTCCTCCTTCGATCACTTCTCCATGGAATTGATCTTCATCCAGATAAAATGCGGCTCTTACTCCATGATTCGAATTATTTGCTCTTGCATGTGTGATTCTGTTTGCTCCGATTGATCGTGCTACATTTTCGTAAGATTGTCCTGTGTTACAAGGCAGTCTTAGCCAGTAGGAATCGTCCGGAGCCATATAATCCAAACCAATATTATTGGTTCCCATCAGCAACTGCTCTGGTCCTATCAAGAAGAACTGATCCGTTGTATTCTCATACCATTTATCGGTTGCCTCTGCTAAAGTTTCAAACAGCTTACGATGGTATCCATTTGCATCAAAATCAAATTTGGAAGATCCTCCATCCGCTTTGTCTGCATCCAGATTATTCAAATATGTTTTCTGTGTGACCGTCTTTACACACTGAAGCTCCGAATCAGTAAAAGAAGATAAAAATCCCTGCTCCTCATCATAAGCATCCTCTCCATCAAGATTTGCTGCGGAAGGTACAGATCGATTGCTCCAATCAACCTCTCCGGCAGAATTCATCCAATGTCTCAAGGCTGATTCTGTCCAGCGATTGGATCCTCTTTCAGCTCTGATGTGGTTTTTATACCCGGAATATTTTGCATCATAACTCTTCTTACACAGGATTTGATCACTCAGCATCAATTTTCCATTCGAATCCTCTCCGATGCATCTCCATTTTATCCTCTTACCTTGATAAGTTCCAAGGTAAATATAATCTCCAATATTTACTTTGCTGTCCCCAGCATGTACTATTTTGTTGTTCACTGGCAGTAACGTAAATACCATACTGAATACGACCAGTAATGTTAATATTTTGCTGATGATTCTCTTTTTCATACCTTTTCCTTTCCTCATATTTTCTGAACTACTACTTTACATCTCTTTTTACAACACAACGTTTCTTGTAAAAAGAAATCCCATAACAGATCACCTCATCATAACTATCCTCAAATTCCTTTGCATACATCCTATGATTGATCTGCTGAATAGCTTTTTCACAATCCTCTTCTAAGTTCTTCACTCCTTTTGAATATTTCGCTTCAAAAACTGCAACCTTTCCTTCATATTCATTAAAAATAACAAGATCACTTCGACCTTCTCCATGTTCTTTATTCGATTCAACACTATATCCAGCCCCAGCAAATATTCCTGCAAGAAATGCATGATAAAAATCTTCTCCATAATCATGATAACTGATCGTTATTCGCAATAACCTGCTGATCTCCTGTGTCAAAGTCTGCTCATCACCATTCCATACTGCATCAAATAAATGCTTTCGATCTTGTAGTTTCGCTGTATCACTAAACCAATCCTGTACTGTTGTCTCAAAAATCTCTCGTATCTCTTTGTTTGGAATCTTCAATGTGATCTTTCCATCTGCACTTTCCTTCTCTTCCTTATCTCTTGTCAGATATCCTGTTAAATACAAAATACTCCAAAAATTCTCTTCTGACGAATGTAAATAATCATACGTAAGATTTTCTTCTATTTTCTGATCAATCGTGTCTCCTGCCATCAATTTTTCCATCTTTTTTTGAATTCCGCTGCCTGCGTAGTCTATAAAAGATCGTATGATCGCATTATCACTTGTATTCTTCCAGTAACTTGCTGGCTTCATGTCTGGATCGATCCGTAGATCTCTTACATAGTTCATAACATCCCATGGACAATATACATCGATCTCTCCAAAATTATACCCATCATACCATTCTTTGATTTCTTTAAAATGCTCTTGCAATCCAATATCTTTTAAGATATCTTTTACTTCCTGATCGGTAAATCCAAAACATTCATTTAAATGTGTTGCTATGATCGTATCTGAGATAAAATTATTGGTTCCTGTAAATATACTTTCCTTTGCAATTTTCAAGCAACCTGTAACTACTGCGAACTGAAGATGAGAATTATCTTTTAGAGATGTGCTCATCATCGTTTTCATCACATCCAGCATTTCTTTATAGTAGCCATTGCTGCTTGCTTTCGCTAATGGTACATCATATTCATCCAATAATAAAATAACCGGCTTTCCGTAATGCGCATTCATCATTCTTATGATGGTAGCCACACTAATTTTTATCAAATCTTCTGACAAATTTTCTTCACTTATATCTTGTAACTTTAAAAAGATCTTTTTATCATTCTCATTTACCTTATCGCTATCTGATAAATAATCATGCTCATTGCAGATCCATGAAATCTGATTTCTTAACATCTTCATAGCTGATTGAAAATTCAATCCATCTACATCTTTGAAGGAAATAAATAATGTTGGATACTGATTCATCCATTTTTGACATAATTCTATATCTCTTGAGATCTTCAAATCTTCAAATAGTTTCCTGCTGTCTTTTCGTATATCAAAGAAATACGCCAACATACTCATTCCGATCGTCTTTCCAAAACGTCTTGGTCTTGTGATCAATGTAACTTCTGCGATTCTTGATTCCAGTAATTCTTTGATCAAATTCGTTTTATCTACATAATAATATTCATTTTGTCTTAATTTATGAAAATCAGAAATTCCTACTGGTAATTTCACATTGTTCATTGCCAACACCACCTTCTTAGATTTTATCTAATCACAAAACATCCTCTTCCGTTTGCTTTAGCTTCATATAAGATCTCATCGGTCTTTGTCAGAAGTTCCTTGATCGTTTTGGGATATGTAAAACGATATACTCCAATACTGCAGCTTACTGTGACTTCCTTCTGAATTCCTGAGATGTTTTGAAAGAATTGTTCCAGTTCTTCTTCTAACGCTTCCTGGCTCATCTCTTCTTCGATCATCACGGCAAACTCATCTCCGCCAACTCTTCCAACTACTCCATATGGCTCAAATTGTTCTTTTAAAAACATCGCAAATTTCTTTAAGGTTTCATCTCCTGCTATATGTCCCAGTTTATCATTGATCTGCTTAAACCAATCCACATCCAAGAATAAAAACCATCCTTGATGGCCATGAATCCTCTGATCACTTTGAATATTTGGGCAATGCTGCAAAAACAGTCTTCTTCCCATCACCCCAGTAAGGAAATCAATCTCCCCTTGATATTCCCGATACTTCATATATTGGTAGATCATAAGCATCGTCAATATTAAGATAAAATCCAATGCAAGCATTGCGATCAAAAACTGTACCTGTAAATGTAGCAGATCAATCTCTATTGTTCTTGTTACATGAACTCTGTGCTGTTTCAACATATATGTAGACCGATTTGCAAAATATCCAGTAGAAAATATCGCTATACAAATGATCAAAAAACTGATCCCTGATGATATAGCGACTATCTTAGAAGACAGATATGGATCATCCAAAGATTGATTTACCGCATCCTTGTATTTTTGAATACGCTCCTTGTGATAAATCTTATATGCCACCTCTACCCAGAAAAGACAACATAGTGCAATAAGTGCATCATTGATTCCCATATGAAATGTTGACATTCCAGTATAGCCAAGCTGTGGAAAACAGGCTCCCATAACAGTGAACACTAAGAAAGCATGTATCCACTGTGAGATCAAAGAAAGAATCCAGATTCCTATTTTCTCATACCTTCGTCCTTTTATGATTGAAAACAGATATCCGATCACAAAGCCAAACAAAACTCTTGACCCAACACTTAGTAAAATGCTTCCTATTGGATTACCACTATATAGCGGCGAAAATATCTTATCATCTGATACAACATAAAGTGCTGATGCCTTATACATACTTGCTAGTCCAAATACCAATCCGATCAGTGTCGATTCCAAAGGTCCAAGCAAACATCCCGCAACTACGATCGGGATATATGCTGTTGTAAGTGAAATTGGATCAATATGAATGAATCCTAAAAAAGTAAATGACATAATAAGCTCGATCGCCAATAATAACACAAAAACATATTTTTCAAATTTTAAATGCTTCCATTTGTTTTGCTTCATATCTCTAATCTTCCTTTGCTTTTGGGTCTCTTAAACTTCTTCCCAATTCTTCTTTGCTTACTTACATCATATCATAAAAACAAAGTATCAACGACACCTGAATGCCCAAAATCAAAGGTATCCCTAATCTAAAATACCATTTTCTTGTCTTATGATGAAATACTGTCATACCGATCATTGCTCCAATGGAGCCTCCGATCAGTGCAAGTATGATCAATTTTTTCTCTCTGACTCTCCACTGTCTTGTCATCGCTCTCCATTTGTCTAGTCCATACAATGCAAATGTTATAACGTTGATCATGATCAGATATAAGTGAATATATGCTGATTGCATTTGTAGGTTTCCTCCCCATATCCTTTTTATTTTAATCTGTATTTTCGATTTTTATTATTGCCTATTTGTTCTATATCTTGTGTCAAAGCTTTTAATAATTCTTTCGTTCTGGAGGGTTTTAAATTTAATAAATTACAAAAATCCTGAATCGTATATTCTTTACCCTCTTCCATAAATTCAAGTATTTTTTTATAATTTTGTATTGTCTTTTTTGAAATCTTTTTATCGCCGTTTTTTACATTATCATATGAATAATCTTCATTTAATGGCACAATAAGCCTAAATACATCCCCTTCAATGAATTCTGGTTCTTTTCCAGAGTAATACTTTGAATATTTAAATATATTTCTCACTCCTGAACCTAATCGATCTGACCATCCTATATTTCTAAAAAATGAAGCAATAATAGGATTCTTTGGATTTGGTTCCATATTATCAGGTGTAATAATTCCATCTCCTGATGACCGATTCGCATTTTCTGTATACATCCTATCTTTTTCTATTACAAATTTAGCTGTATATGAACTCGTAAATTCTCTATGAATCAATGTATTTGCAATCATTTCCCTGGTTATAATATTCCTCAGATTTTTTCGTTCCACCCCTTCTATAAAAAATTTATCAGACAAATGTTTTCTTCCAAATTCCATTAATTGATCGTAACTTTCTATTAAGTTTGTTCTTATGATTTCCCGGTCATCATAGCGATCCACATTAACTCTTCTTACCAACGCATCCGTTTCATAAGCTGGACAAATATCCATGATCAGATCATCTTTTCCCAGCAACATAACTGCTGCCAGATTATATCCACTTTCTCCTGTTGCTCTATCCTTTCCATATAATCCCGCACTTCTCAATAATTCCTCATCACTCATACTTTCCCAACTATGCACACCTTCTATATTATTTGTTGCCATTTTCCTAATTCGTGGCAATAAATCTAATCTAAAATCTTCCAGTGAAATATAAGGATAAATCTGTTTCTCTGTAAACCTATTCTGTTTTCTAATATACATCATTGCAAGTTGAGCTGTTGCAGTAACTTTTACATCTGCATCATCTACTCTGTCATAAACTTCTTTTTTGAAACTGTGTACTTCTGCGCTGACTGGTATATGAATATGAATGATCGTTTTTCCTTCATACTTTATAATTTCTGGTGATAGATATATGGTTGGAGTAAACATATTGGGATTACTGATAATCTTTATAAAATTCTTTACTATATCTCCTGCTGCATTTTCAGGAACTCCACAAACAGTCCCATCGTCTTCTACTCCAAGGTAAATATCTCCACCAAAACGATTCAGAAAGGAGCATACACTTTGATATACATCATTTTCTATTCGGTTGCTGCATCTTTTAAATTCTACTGCTATTGTTTCACCTATCTGCAATATGGTTCTTAATTTTTCTTGATCCATAATGTGTATTCACCTCTCCTTTATTTTTTTATTTGTTGACATAAAATATACCAAATGTTAGTATATTAATAAAGAAAGGTGCTACCGATGACGGTTCGCCTGATGATTAATAAGTTATAAAAATAACCGCTTAACTTTCCAGGCTTAGGGCGGTTATTTTTCTGTCTTGGCATCATGCTTTCCACGACTGTAACCAAGACCATAAAATGTCGCACACAGTGATATCACTGCGATTAAATTATCTATCGTTAGCATAATTTCAAGTCCCCTTTCCGTCAGATTTTTCTCCTTCAAGAGATTCATCTATGTAATCGGGGCTAGAACTCCCCGTAGGAAGCGAACCGCCATTCACGTCAATGTGAAGTAACACCTGATATATATTTTAACAAATAGTTTTATTATAATCAATATATTCATGTGATATTCTCTTTATCTATAAGTTTATTTCAGAAATTCTTAAGGTCCCTGGACCTTAATTCGATCTAGGATTCTTTGGATTTAGTTCCATCAATCTCCATAAAACTGATCTGTTCCATAAGAAACTGCATCTTCTCATTCAGTGCATGAGTTTCTTTTGTCAATTTCTCCATATGATCCTGTAATCCAAGAAACAGCTCGACTATCAGTGTCTTATCCATCTTATTCAGTTGATCTTCCGTATACTTAAATTCCATATCATATTCTCCTTTTCTTACCAGGCTTATTTAAATATCTCTATACATTCATCAATATCTTCATTATTTTCCCAGCAAAATTGTGCTTCTTCATATGCCTGATAATTTCTCATTGCTGCAATGTCTTTGATTCTATTATTAGCTTTTTTAATTTTCCATCCTCTAGATGTTTTTTGAAGTATAAATTTTACTGTTCGTTTTTTCTGTTCCAACCCATATTTTTTAATACTTCGTTTTACATATCTGTTGAGCCTGTTTCCTGCTAATGAATCTAATGGAGTTTTATTATTCATGTAATAGTAATCTTCATACCAATTTAAATAATCATAATATGCATGCGTAAATGCAACATAATAATCAGGCTGTGTTACCTTGATCTTTACTGTTGCGGTTTTCTTTTTTAATCTTACTTCTACAATTTCATATGATAAGTATTTCTTATTGTTTTTTTTAAACAGATTTCTATAATACTTTGCATATGCATAAGTTGGTTTTTTTATAAAACATGTTTTCATCTTATCTGGATTATATGATTTTGCTGCTTTCATATATATGACAACTGGTTTTATAATCTTCTTTTTGCTATCTGCTCTTACTGGAATAGAAAAAATGTTAAAAATGCAGATAATTGCTATCAGTATGCTTATTATTCTTTTTTTCATTACTTTTTTCCTCCATCTTCGTCTTTATTTAGTGGCTTAAATCCCGGTATTTCATTCCAAAATAACGCTTTCACCTCTGCACCAGACTCAAGTAAATATCGTATCATTTCTTTTTCGCACAAGTTCTTTTCCTCTTTAATTTTGCTATATGTACTCTTTAAAATTGTGGTAATCCGTTCATAATCTTTTGAAAATACTTTAACAGGTATTATCTTATACTCATTCCATAATAGATAATTAAAGGATTTTCTTTACTTCCTATCATTTTCTGAAACACTTCGTTTTCAAGCAATTCTTCCAGTTCTTTTTTCGTGAAAATTTGATTAAAAACCGGCATACAATGATAGCTTGTTAAAACATATTTTTTAATCGGTATGAATGACTTAACAAGTCCTACGCTGTCTAAGATAATAATGAATATTGTTCTGAAATCATGGTCTTTGATAAGTGCCACGAAACTTGCATACAATATTAAAACTGTAAATAGCCATACGGATAATAATATTATCTTTTTAATGGGATATAAGTTTTTCCATTCTGTCATCTTAACTATATTTATTTTCACAACAATTATCCTTCTTCCATCATCATCTGATAAAATGAAACCACATTATCTTCTGGTCCATTTACCAGCCTTTTGTAAATCTTATCAATAGGGGTAACATATTTTTCATCATCAGCCATCAACAGGGGAATATTGCCCGTATTCTGCATTCCCCAATGATACCCTCTTTTAGAAAGGCCGTTTTTTAACATCACTTCCCCCAGATAAGAGCCAAAAATAAGGGACATACTCCACACTTGATTTTCTGTTGGTCTGCTTTCTAATAGATCCTTTGCATAATAATCCAGAATTTCTTCCAGATCCCCTATACTTCTCTCAGAAAAATCAAAATTCTTTTGAAAGCTTTTTGCATACTCAACCGCTGTCATACTATTTTTCTTTGCATTGCTTACAACTCCACTACACTCTTCCTTTGATGTCCGTTTTCCTCTTTTCAATCTGTCCAAAATGCCCATCTTATTACCACTCCCTTTTTCGTTCAGGATTTGCTTCATTATGCTGATTTTGTTTTTTTCCATTCTCCAGTATGTTTCATTGTCTCTTGTAAATTTTGATGCTGTACATTTCTTCCAAAATAAACTCTATCCCTTACAAATTTGTTTTACTTTCTGATACTCTTTCTATTCCTCCCCTGTCTTATAGCCTTGGATGCTTTTTCTTCACCGATTTGATATTTTATTTTATCCTCTTCATCGCCAAATTTCTCCATCAGCAGCATCCGGATTTCGTCTACATGTTCCATTTTTTCATAAAAATCCATTTTGCCAAACTTACTGTTATTTAGATATTCCCTAGCTATTTCAGTATTTTTTCTATGCCACGGAATTCCCGCAACGTTGCCTCCTAAAATTCCTGATTTTTTCCATAAATACCCATATAGTTCCGTGCTTCTTTCATAATATAGGTCAGACAAAATAATTTCTCCTACTTCTCCATCCACGTACATCAATTTAATTTGTGAATGCATATGATTAGGGGATGTCCTCAATCCAAAATCTATTGCCACCACCATCTTTTTGTGCAACAGCAGTCCACCAATCCAGAACCAATTTCTACTTTCTTTTACGTATGGATAGATGGACATTTCTTTAAATTTCTCTATTCCCTGAAAATCCTCATCCCCCAGCATTTTATTCAGTTCTGTTTTGCTAAGCACATCTCCGATGTGAGGAAGGCAACGATATTTGGGACTTACATACTTTCTCATAGGTGAAAATGTAGCAATTGTAGTGATTATAAAAATGATGTAGCCAAACAATGTCTTAGAATCTGTTTCTTGCTCAGAACAATAAAATATCGTACTTATCAATACTGTAAACAAACAGATATTCCACAACAGAAAAGCAATAAATTTCTTTAATGGATAGCGCTTTTTCCACTCTATTCGTAATAGCACGTTCTTTGGTTTTCCATACTTTTCTTTGGTTGAGGCATGCTCCTCATGTGGTCTATACAACACTCTGTAAAAGGCATTTCCGAGTATCATAAACAGGATTCCTAGTGTCGATAATAATGATCTCCCTAATATGTATTGATTCCCTAATCCTATACGTATATAAACCCATTGTGAACATATTACTCCAAATATAAGCAACTGCATTCCTACAATAACTAATATCGCTCCTACTTTTCGTTTCACCATACCCCTCCTCTTTCATTCAGGATTTGTTTCATTATGCTGATTTTGTTTTTTCCATTCTTTGTAATTTTTTAGTGTTTCTTGCTGACTTTTGACATCATCCATTTCTTCCAAAATAACTTCTATATCTGGTTTTATGTGTTGGTCAGGCAACGAATAGAAAATAAGATCCTCATCATTTACATATACGGAAATATCAAAATTCAAATCACTTTTTACAATTTCTTGCATGATATCAGAAATCTCTTTTGCGTATTCTTCATCCGTTTTTCTATCATTAAGATATAGATATACTTCTATTTCATACTCTCTTTTTTCCAAGTATTCTTCTATACTTTCCTTACCATTCCATTTTGTGGTAGTTGTATGACCTTGTATTTCAAATTGATAATCTTTTACAAAATCCTTATCCTGAAATAAAGGATCTGCAAGTGATTTTAACTGTTCTGAAAAATAATGGGCGTGATAATCATCTTTAAAATATCCCGTATTTCGAGCATATACGGTAGCTATTTTAGATGAATTTTCTTTACTGGCTACTTCTGCAATCACCCAATTCAAACCGATTTTTTCTTCTTTGTAGGTCTTTACTTTTGTAATAACAAATTCTTCTTTATATTTATCTTTTAATTTCGCTAACACATATTTCTGTGCCTCTTCACTGGAATGAAAATCACAGGAATAACGGTTACAGCCGTTGAGAAGTCCTAAGCAGAACACACTTGTTATCATACCTAATATAAGTTTTTTATATCGCATATGAACCACCTCTATGTGATTGAATTCTTTACTGTTTTCTCTCCTCTATATTTTGTTTTTTGCACCATTTTTTTATATGGTACGGTAATATTTCCATATATATTTTCCTATATTTTTCTGGTTCCTTTATCA
>SKEC01002237.1_pt1 | contig 13466 bp, 10 predicted proteins | sample 4826641 | NCBI WGS metagenome assembly SKEC01 (sample SAMN11008819, study PRJNA524170) | human gut metagenome | biome: Human fecal sample; material: Feces; isolation source: fecal sample from pouch patient p18, p21 | host: Homo sapiens | place: Israel: Tel-Aviv | collected 2015-12-22
GAGGATGCGTGTTTTGACTTGAATGCATCTCGCCCCATCGCCAAAGGCGATTTAAAATGGCGAGATGCGTTGCTGGTCGCACATCGTGTGAACAGTAACGGTTGACATGCGTTTCCAGGGAGATTATAATGTAGTGCATAGCAGAAAAGAGGAATGACATGATAAAAGGTGTAATATTTGACGTAGATGGTGTCCTTCTCAATTCCATGCCTGTCTGGGAGAATCTTGGAGAATTGTATCTGGATCATTTGGGAATTGAGGCCGAGAAGAACCTGGGGGAGACGTTATTTGAGATGAGCCTGGAGGAGGCAGCAGATTATCTGATCTCACATTATAACCTGGAGAAGACAGTGGAAGAGGTTGTACAGGGACTGAATAAGGAAGTGGAAGATTATTATGCAAAACGAGTTCCATTGAAAGAAGGGGTTCGTCAGTATCTGGAGGAATTCAGAGAGCGGAAGATTCCTATGGTGATCGCAACAACCGGTGACCGGAAGAATGCAGAAGCAGCTCTGAGCAGATTGAAGGTATTACCTTATTTTCAAGGAGTTTTTACAGCATCTGAGATCGGAAGCGGTAAGGATCAGCCGGATATTTATTTTGCAGCACTTTTGCAGCTGGATACGGAGCCGGAACAGACCTGGGTATTTGAAGATACTTACCAGGCTTTGAGAACGGCAAAGCATGCGGGATTTAAGACAGTAGCAGTTTATGATAAGGCAAATGACAAGAATCTGGCGCAGATCTGGAATACGGCAGATATCTATTTGCCGGAATTTGATGATTTTAATGTTTTTTGGAACAGGGTGTCTGAGGAAGAGAAAGAACAGTTGCTGATTGTAGAATAAGAGGAGAATGAAAAAGCAGATTCGAATTCAAAGGAGAGATGCTCCAGTAGAATTCGAATCTGCTTTTTATCATATAATTGGCTGGTCTGTCTTGTGTTTAGAGAAGGTGGATGCCGGCATCAGCAGCAGCTTCAACTACATTTTCAGGCCAGAGGGAAGACTGTACTTCACCGATGTGAGCCTTTCTTAAGTAATACATACAGATACGGGACTGTCCGATACCGCCGCCGACTGTATATGGAAGCTCGCCGTTGAGCAGTGCCTTCTGGAATGGAAGTTCTGCACGATCTTCACATCCGGCTTCTTTGAGCTGTGCCTTTAATGAGTCTTCGTCAACACGGATTCCCATAGAAGAGAGTTCAAGACCGATGTCAAGAACCGGATAGTAAACGATAATGTCACCGTTCAGCTCCCAGTCATCATAGTCCGGTGCACGGCCGTCATGTCTTTCGCCGGAAGCAAGTACGCCACCAATCTTGGAGATAAACACTGCGCCTTTTTCCTTTGCAATCGCTTTTTCACGTTCTTTGGTAGTAAGATCCGGATAAAGGTCTTCCAGCTCCTGTGTAGTGATGAAAAAGATATCATCAGGAAGAAGAGGATCAATATAGTTGTAACGTCTGGAAATGTATTCTTCTGTATCTTTCAGAGCCCGGTAGACTTTGCGGACAGTATACTGAAGTGTCTCTGTGTTACGTTCTTCCTTAGAAATTACTTTTTCCCAGTCCCACTGGTCAACATACAGAGAGTGGATGTTGTCTGTATCTTCATCACGACGTATCGCACTCATATCTGTGTAAAGTCCTTCGCCGGAATGGAAATTATAATTCTTCAATGCATATCTCTTCCATTTTGCAAGAGAATGAACGATCTCTGCAACAGAACCATCCTGTTCTTTGATGTCAAAGGAAACCGGACGTTCCACACCGTTTAAGTTATCATTCAGACCGGATTCTGGACGGACAAACAGTGGTGCTGACACTCGTGTCAGGTGGAGATTCTTTGCAAGAGCACGTTCGAAGTGGTCTTTCACTTCTTTGATGGCTACTTCTGTCTCACGAATTGTAAGAGGGGAATGATAGCCAGCAGGTATTCTTAACTGTTCCATAATAAACTCCTTTATGTTAGCATTTCATTGCTGTTCATAGTATTATGCGGTCAGCAATAGCATTTCTCTTCTATTTTAAGTGGAGAAGAATAAGAAGTCAATGGAAAGGTGAAATGAACACTTGTAATCAGTAAAAAAAATTGCTAAAATGAGCAGTAGTGAGTAATAAATAGTAAGGGACGAAGGTGTAAATAATGAATGTAAATGATATGATTGATACAATTCTGAATTTTGACCTGGATGTTGTTCTGGCTGGACTTAATGAAAGCAGTCATCATTTGAGTCAGATGGAATTTGTTTCTCTGATCGTTATAACGGTCGGAGCAGTACTGTTATGTCTGACGGGGCTGAAGTTAGTACGTTTTTGGTCTGTGATCGCAGGATTGTCGGCAGGATGTGCAGCTGGAATTGCGGTCGGAGTGATTGCAGGTCTGGATCAGATGATCTCATTGGCGGCGGGAGCAGGTGTGGGACTTGTATTGGCGGTGCTTGGTGCATGGAAGAAGCAGATTGGTGGATTTGTGACTGTAGCGGTACTCGTCTTTGTTGTCAGTGTACATTTGATGAAACCACAGGATTTTATTATGTATGGAATCTGTGCGGGTATTGGTCTTGTGTGTGCATTGCTTTCTATTAAGTTTCATAACTTTATGCTGATTGCTTCTTCTTCTGTATTTGGAGCAATGGCAGCGGGCAGCAGTATCTTTTATCTGCAGCCATATAAAAACGGAATGATTCATGTGGCACTTTGTGTTGCAATTGGTGTACTTAGTATCTGGATCCAGCTTCTTTTGGAATCCGGAAAACGTAAGAAAAAGAATTTACTTAAAGCTGCAGAGATCCGTGAAGAACATTCTACAGAAAATGAAGTCGAGAAGGCAAGGGCACTGGTTGAGAATCTGGATGATTTTGATGAGCTGGATGAGATTATCGAGAGTCTTCCGGAAAATGTCCGGAAAGAAGACGAGGGCACAACAGTTGTCAGCATGGATGAATTTGATGATCTTGAAGATGATCTGGAAGAGGATGAAGTGGAGAACTTTAAAGAAGAGAAGTTTGATGTAGACGAGGAAGATTGGGAGGAAGACGTCGAAATTGAAGTAACTGCTGATGAGGCAGATGTGACAGAGGATTATGATTTTGATGAAGATCCGGATGACTTAGATGACTTGAATGATCTGGAAAATCTGGATGACTTAGATGATTTGGGTGATCTGGATGATTTAGATTATCTCGATGACGATGATGATATCGAGTTTCTGGATGAAGATGAGTAGATAAAAAAGCTATCGATTACAATAACTTAACACATACCTGTGTTGTTATCGTAGTCGATAGCTTTTGTATTATCTTACTGCTGTAAATACTCCGCGGAGATCATGGATTACATGTCTTGGGCATTTAACAGAACACATTCCACAGCTTAAGCAAATCTCTTCGTCGATCACAGCACAATTATCTTCTACATGAATTGCACCGGCGGTACATGTTTTCTCACAGATACCGCATCCAATACAGCTGACTTCACACTGCTTACGTGCTACAGCTCCTTTTTCTTTGTTAGAGCATTTAACTACAATGTAGTTTGCACAATCGTGGATTTTGATCAAGTTCTGCGGACAGACTTTTGCACACTGTCCACAGGCAATACATTTTTCTTCGTCTACTTCGGCAACGCCATATTCATTCATGGAAATCGCGCCGAATTTACATTTTTCTATACAGGCTCCACATCCGATGCAGCCATCTTTGCATCCACCGTCTTCAGAGCCGGCTGCGCGGCAGCCACCGTTACAGGCAACCAGAGCTGCCCGGTAAGGAAATCTCTTTTTAATTGCCATGATTATTTCTTCCTTTCATATGGTGTGTTAGAAAGAGGAAGGCTGTAGCGTCTTTCTCCGTCAAATCTGCAATATGCATCTGCGATTGCAGGAGCAGTAGGGATGGATGTGATCTCTCCGATACCGATTGCTCCACAGGCAACATCCAGACCAGGTTTATCAACAACGATTGCTTCAATCTCAGGAATTTCGTGAGAACGGAAAAGCCCTAAGGAACCATATTTGTCAATTGGTTTACAGTTTTCGTCGATTGGATACTGCTCTCTGAGTGCATATCCCATAGACATTACAACACCGCCTTCGATCTGACCTTCGCAGGAGAGTGGATTGACAGCTTTACCAACATCGTGTGCGGCAATCATTTTCTCAATCTTACCTGTCTTAGGATCAAGGATGCAGACTTGAGTTGCATATCCATAAGCAACGTGAGATATTGGATTAGGCACATCTGCACCAAGTGGATGAGTCTTAGCGAGATATTCTCCGTAGAAGGTTTCTCCAATCATATCTTTCATGGATTTACCGCTGTTTTTCGCTTCCATGAATTTTTCACATGCTCTGCGGCACGCTTCACCAGTTACAAGTGTCTGACGAGAACCGGAAGTTGTACCGGAATCAGGTGAAATCCATGTGTTGCTTCGCTCATAGACGATATCATCACGGGAAAGATCTGTATTTGTAACGATCATCTGTACAAGTACAGTACCAAGTCCCTGACCGATACAGGAAGCACCAGTGAAGATGTGAAGTTTTTCATCTTCTTCAACAATTAATTTTACACGTCCTGTATCCGGGATACCAACACCAACGCCGGCATTCTTCATAGCACAACCAAGGCCAACAGCCTTACCGGCCGCAAGCGCAGCATCATACTCTTCTTTGACAGCCTCAAGTGTCTCTACAAGACCTGTAGAGTTATCTACAATCTGTCCGTTTGGAAGTACTTCGCCTGGACGGATCGCATTACGGTAATGGATTTCCCAAGGTGTGATACCAACTTTGTCGGCCATCATGTTCAGAAGTGTCTCTGTTGCGAAACAAGTCTGTGTAACACCAAATCCGCGGAATGCTCCGGCTGGTGGGTTATTTGTATAGTAAGCAGTTCCTTCAATCTCAAAGTTTTCATAATGGTAAGGTCCTGCTGCATGTGTACATGCACGTTCAAGAACCGGGCCACCAAGAGAAGCGAATGCACCTGTGTCAGATTTAACAATCGCTTTTACACCCTGGATCACTCCGTTCTCATCGCATCCCATTGTCATATCCATGTAGAATGGGTGACGTTTCGGATGGACAAGCAAGGATTCTGCTCTGGATAATTTCATCTTGATCGGTTTCTTTGTTACATAAGTAAGCAATGCACCTAAATGCTGAACAGTCATGTCTTCTTTGCCACCGAAACCACCGCCGACTAATGCGTTCTGAACCTTTACTTTATCCGTTCCAAGCATAAGTGTAACTTCGTGTAGTGTCTGGTGAGCAGACTGGTCTGTTGAATATACGAAAATGTCACCGTCTTCATCATAGAAAGAAACAGCACATTCCGGTTCAAGGAAAGCATGCTCAGTCCAAGGTGTCTCAAAGTGATGTGAGATCACGTACTTGGAATTCTTGATTGCTTCTTCCGCATTTCCGCGGCTGATGTGCTTATAAGCACATACGTTAGTCTCTTCTTCATCATAAACAAGAGGTGCATCCGGAGCAGCAGCTTCTTCCACTGTATGCACATGAGGAAGTACTTCATATTCAATTTTAATAAGTTTCTTTGCTTTTTCTACAGTTGCCATGTCAGTTGCAGCTATAAGGGCAATTGCATCTCCGAGATAATGAGTCAGTCCACCAACCGGAATCAGTGAATACTGATCATGTTTTAAGTGTCCGATCTTATTCTCCCCAGGAATATCATCGGCTGTTACAACTGCTTCTACGCCAGGCAGAGCCTCGGCAGCAGAGGTATCAATAGAAAGTACGCGAGCTCGTGGATATTTGCTACGAAGAGCAGCGCCATAGAGCATTCCTTCCGGATAATAGTCATCCGGATATTTACCTGTTCCAAGCACTTTTTCTTCAACATCTATACGAGAAACACGGGAACCAAGAGTCCAGCTAGAATCTCCATCATCTGGTAAAACCCCTTCTTTCAGAATCTTAGCTGCCAGACGTACCGCGTCCATGATCTTAACATATCCTGTACAGCGGCAATAGTTGTTGCGCAGCGCATAGCGAATCTCATCATCGGTTGGTTCCGGATTTACATCCAAAAGTGCTTTTGTGCACATAACCATACCAGGAATACAGAATCCGCACTGTACAGCGCCTGCCTTCCCGTAAGCATAAGTGTAAACTTTCTGTTCCCAATCAGAAAGTCCCTCGACTGTGATGACATTCTTTCCGGCCAATGAATCTGTGTCAGGTACGCAGGATTTGCAAGTCTGTCCATCAATGATAACAGTACAGGCTCCACAAGCGCCTTCGCTGCAGCCATCCTTTGCAGAGGTAATGTGCAGCTCATCACGCAGGAACCGTAACAGTTTCTGATTCTTTGAGGGTGAGACTTCCTGACCATTTACTATAAATGATGCCATGTCAGTTACTCCTTTCTTTGTGACAAAATCCCCAAAGAAAAATCTTTGAGGAGTATGTGTTTGTTGTGTATTTTTAATTATATAAAGATACCTATAGGTACATTTTATCACATATTCAACAAAAAGCAACAACTATTCTAAAAAAGTTTTTGACACCTAAAAATATTTTAGATATATGATATAAAAAATGCATATCAGGACAAAAAAAGGGAAGTACCGCAAAATGATACTCCCTTGTAATTATCTTATATAAATTGTTCTTAGAAACCAAAAAGATTTACAACGCGATTTTAATTATCGTGTTCTTCTTCAAATGGATCGTCGTAATCATCTTCATCATCGTAATCATCTCCACCGCGGGAAGCAATTGCGAGAATCAGTGAAATAACAGCAAGTACACCACTTACACCGGCTAAAATCAGAAGCTCGAATTCATCTCCATGTTTCAGGAAAGCAAAAACAGCACTACCGATATAGACAATCATCGGGATAAGGAATGCAAAAAGTGTATCACGGTTATTCATGATGAAGTATAACAGTGCAGTGACAAGCATACAAAGAGCAACAATGACATAATTCATGCCTGGAGCAGAAGTTACGTCAGCTCCTGATGTGCTGAGTCCTGTTACGAATCCTTTATAAATACAGAAACCAAATGCAAGCAGGGAAATGATTCCAAGGATGATGCGTCCAGGTCTGAAACGTGGATATTCGTCTACATATTCATATTCATCGTCATCTTCATCATCAGAGGATTTCGCATCATCATAGTCATCCATTTTTCTGGATTTTACATCTTCTTTTGCTTTCGCAGTTTCGGTTTCCTCTTTCTTTTTCTTCTTGGCAGCTTTACTGTCAGGGTCAGTTGCAAGCATATCTTCGTATCCCTTGCGAACTGCTTTTTCACGCTTATCACGGATTTCTTCCGCTGGAATGTTCCCATATTTCTGCTCTTCGGAATTATCAGTGGCAGTGGCATCAGTGGCAGCTTTCTGTGCAGCGGCTTTGCGGGCTCTGGCTCTCTCCTTAAGAATACGTTCAGCTTCTTCTTCTGAAATCCCTTTGTCAGCAGCAAGGCGGGCAATCGCTTCTTTGCGGGCGCGGGCTTTTGCTTCTCTGCGGGCAGCTCGTTTCTCTTCAGCGGCACGGGCGGCAGCCTCAGCTTTCGCTTTTTCTTCAGCGGCACGAGCCTCAGCTTTTGCTTTCTCTTCCGCGGCTTTCTTGGCAGCGATCTTCTTTGCACGTTGTTTATCAAGGTTCCATTGCTTTTTACAGCTATGGCAGATTGCATATTCATTAAAGATTGGATCCCCGTTTTCGCTGGTGCCAATCTGCTTATTCTGCAAATCCAGGTCTTTTCCACATATTGGGCACTTCATATTAATCATGTACTCCTCTCTTTTGTATCAAAATATTTATAACAGATTTATTATAGCATCTTAAAAGAGGAAGAACAACGAAAAAAGTGTGTTTTACATAAAATGTTTTAGAAAAAAATCAAAATTGCGCAAGAATTTAGTTTAAATTCATAAGAAATGGTGGACTTTAAAAATTTAATGTGTTAAAATCAAAAAGTGGCCTGAGAAGGCAAAAGGTATTGTTATGGTTTATGGTATGCCGTAGGCCATCATATAATTAGCCGGTTGAGAAGGAGATTGTTTCGTATGAGTAAGAAGATCAGAACCGAGGCAGTAGATTATCTGTTTCAGGCAATCTTAAGCCTTGAGAATAAAGAAGAGTGTTATACATTTTTTGAAGACATCTGTACGATTAATGAGCTGCTTTCATTGTCACAGAGATTTGAAGTGGCAAGAATGCTCCGCGAACAGAAGACATATTTGGAGATCGCGGAGAAGACAGGAGCATCCACTGCGACAATCAGTCGTGTGAACCGTTCTCTTAATTACGGGAATGACGGATATGATATGGTTTTCAAACGTGTAGGGCTTGCTGAGGAAGAGAATGGAACGGAAGAATAACACTTAAGAATTAAGCTTACAATAAAATACCTTTTATCAATCAAAAGATACAGCTTGCGGAAGAACCTGATAAAGTCTTTCGCAGGCTGTATCTCGTTTTAAACAGAAATGTTTATTTCCCTTTCTTTTTCTCTTCGTTTTTTGAAGACTTGGAAGAGAGGTCATCAATGATCCGTTCAATGATCATTTTCTTGATATATACATCAAAACTCAAGCTGCATATAAATGCAAACTGCTGTAAGATCTCCTTATCTTCGCCATCAGCAAGATGAGTGAAAGTCTCAGCAGATTTCTCATAAGTAGCAGTTACATTCTCTTTGATGGAATCCAGCTGTTCTTTTTCAATCTTGCAGACTTCTTTGTAAATATCTGCTAATTCAAAAGAGCTTCCATCCGGAAAATATTTCTCTGTGAGCGGTGCAAGAACTGTCTCAATATCTTTGATTGAAAGGATATTTTTAAAATAATAAATGAAGACCAGAAGGAGCAGGTGCTCTCTGGAATACTTCTTCTTCACCGGGGGTGGAAGAAGATTGTTCTTCGTATAATTATTGATCATGGTCTTTGTCAGGATCTTATCATCAGGGTAACGTTTGGTCGAAGCCAGCTGCTCATCCATAAAAGTAGTTACTTGATCCATGTAAAGATTAATATTCGGAACATCGCCGGGATGCACATAACTTAAAGAAGAAAGTTCTTCCAAAATGCTGTTTAACAGATTACTTGTGTCTATATTCATGTTATCACCTCAATACATTTATTATATAGTATTTAAAACTAGATAGCAAGCAAAAGATAAGAAGGCCGGAAAATGTAGTTGACAAACAGGAACGTGTGTTTGATAATGGGAATACATTTACAGATATCTTTATAACTTTAAAGGAGTGGAAAGATGAGCATTTATGATAAATTAAATGAACCACAGAGAGAGGCTGTTTACCACACGGATGGTCCTCTTCTGATCCTTGCCGGAGCTGGTTCAGGAAAAACAAGAGTTCTGACGCACAGGATTGCATATCTGATCGGAGAACGTGGCGTGAACCCATGGAATATTCTTGCAATCACATTTACGAACAAAGCGGCAGAAGAGATGCGCCAGCGTGTGGATAACCTTGTCGGTTTTGGAGCAGAAAGTGTATGGGTGAGCACATTTCATTCTGCATGTGTGCGTATTTTGAGAAGATTTATTGACAGATTAGGGTATGAGAATCATTTTACTATATATGATACAGATGATCAGAAGACATTAATTAAGGAAGTCTGTCGGAAAGTAGATGTGGATACGAAAGTGTTTAAAGAAAGAAGTCTGCTTTCAGCAATTTCATCTGCCAAGAACGAGATGATCCTTCCGGATGAATTTGAACTGAATGCCGGAGGAGACTTTGCAAAGATGAAGATTGCTAAGGTTTATCGCGAGTATGAGGCGCAGATGAGAGCGAATAATGCACTGGATTTTGATGATCTGCTTGTAAAGACAGTGCAGCTTTTGCAGACACAGCCGGATGTGCTTGAGGGTTATCAGGAAAGATTCCGCTATATTATGGTAGATGAATATCAGGATACAAATACAGTCCAGTTTCAGCTGGTAAGCCTTCTTGCAGGAAAATATAAGAATCTTTGTGTCGTTGGAGATGATGACCAGTCAATCTACAAGTTCCGTGGAGCGAATATCCGGAATATTCTTGACTTTGAGCATGAATTTCCGGATGCAAAGGTGATCAAACTGGAGCAGAACTACAGATCTACAGGGAATATTCTGAATGCAGCGAACAGTGTGATCGCGAATAACCGCGGAAGAAAGGAGAAATCACTTTGGACGGAGAACGGAGAAGGCGAACTGATTCGTCTGCGTCAGTTTGATACGGCGTTTGATGAGGCAGATTTCATTGGTGAAGATATCAAAAGTGCTGTCAGACAGGGAGGTTCCTATAATGACAGTGCAGTTCTTTATCGTACGAATGCACAATCCCGTCTGCTGGAAGAGAAATTTATTGCCATGAATATTCCTTATAAGATTGTCGGCGGTGTAAATTTCTATGCGAGAAGAGAGATCAAGGATCTTCTTGCTTATCTCAAGACGATCGACAATGGACGTGATGATGTTGCGGTTAGAAGAATTATTAATGTTCCAAAAAGGGGAATCGGTCTTACAACGATTAACCGGATTCAGGAGTCTGCAACAGAACGTGGAATTGGTTTTTATGAGGCATTACTGGCACCGAGGCTGATCGCAGGTGTGGGAAGAAGTGCAACAAAACTGGACTCTTTTGCGGCATTGATCGAGTATTTTAAGACGTTGGCAGAAGAGATGAACATCACAGATCTTTTACAGGAAGTGATTGAGAAGACAGGATATATAGAAAGCCTTGAAAATGAAGATAAAGAAGAGGCGAAAACAAGAAAAGAGAATATAGACGAGCTGATCAGTAAAGCGGCAACTTATGAGGAAAGTTGTCAGGATAAAGATGAAAAGGCAACATTGAGCGGATTCCTTGAAGAAGTTGCTTTGGTTGCGGATATTGACAGTCTGGATGAAGACCAGGAATATGTTGTTCTGATGACTTTACATAGCGCAAAGGGACTTGAATTTCCACGTGTTTATCTTGCAGGGATGGAAGATGGACTTTTCCCGGGATATATGAGTATTAATGCAGGAGACAGAGAAGAACTGGAAGAAGAGCGGAGACTTTGTTATGTTGGAATCACAAGGGCAGAGCAGGAACTGACTTTGACAAGTGCGCGCAGAAGAATGGTACACGGTGAGACACAGTACAATCCGATGTCAAGATTTGTGAAAGAGATCCCGAGGGAACTGCTTGATACAGGAAACAAGAAGTTTACCCAGGAGACGGAGATTCCAGCACAGCAGAATACATATGCACGTGCCAGAGAAGCATTTCGGGCACAGGCATTCACAGGAGCACTTGGCGGAATGACACCTGCAAAGAATCAGGGGGTGGGTAAGCCGCTTACAGGAAGTCAGGCACTGGCATCTCTGCAGAAGGGCAGTCAGCTGGCAGCAGGTGGGAATGGTCCACTTGGTTATGAGGTCGGAGACCGGGTACGTCATGTGAAGTTTGGGGAAGGAACAGTAACGGATATCAAAGAAGGCGGACGAGATCACGAGGTTACGATTGAATTTGACAGTGTCGGAACACGCAGGATGTTTGCAAAATTTGCCAAGCTTGTCAAGGTATGAGAAAGTTATAAAAAAATGATAAATCAGTAGTAATATGAATCGTCAGGTGTTATAATAAACACAGATTATCTGTCACCGCAAAAGGTGAAGAAAGGACGTGTTAATATGAACAAGAGAATAGAAGACATCATTGCAGAAACAAGATTGAATGAGATTCTTCATAAGAATGAGGCTGAGAAGCAGAAGAATACAGTAATCTGGACACTGGCTATCATCGGAGCAGTAGCAGCAGTAGCTGCAATCGCTTATGCAGTATATCGTTTCGTATCACCGGATTATCTTGATGATTTTGAAGATGATTTTGATGACGATTTTGATGATTACTTCAGCGAGGATGATCAGGTATAATTCTTGAGTGAATTGCAAAAGTGCAGACAGGGTGAGAGAAGAAACCATCCTGTCTGTTTTTCTGTTAAAATAGATTAGAATTGATAGGAGATTAGGATGAAAAAAGGTCAGATCTACGAGGGTATTATTGAACGTGTAGATTTCCCAAACAAGGGGATTGTATTTGTTCCGGAGGAAGAACAGTATGTTACTGTGAAAAATGGGATTCCGGGACAGAAGATCCGTTTTATGATAAATAAATTTAAAAGAGGAAATGCAGAAGGAAGACTTCTTGAAGTGTTGGAGAAATCTCCATTAGAGACAAGAGAGCCGGTCTGTAGTATCTTTCCTGCCTGTGGTGGCTGTATGTATCAGACGATGCCATACGAAGAACAGGTGAAGATGAAAGAAGGACAGATCCGCAGAATCATGGATCCGGTAGTAAAAGGTGAATATGTTTTTGAAGGTGTGAAGCACAGTCCGAAGGAATTCCATTACCGTAATAAAATGGAATTTTCTTTTGGAGATGAATTCAAAGACGGTCCGTTATCTCTCGGTCTTCATAAAAAAGGAAGTACTTATGATGTACTGACAGCAGGAGACTGTCAGCTTGTCCATGAAGATATGGATAAGATTCTCCTTTGTGTGCTTAATTATTTCAAAGAAAGAAATGTAAGTTATTATAAGAAAATGCAGCATGTCGGTTATCTCCGCCATCTTCTTTTAAGACGAGGCGATACAACAGGCGAGATTCTTGTGAATCTTGTAACGACAACGCAGGAAGAATATGACTTAACTCCATTAGTAGAAGAACTTCTGGCATTAGAATTAGAAGGAAAGATTGTTGGAATCCTTCATATATTGAATGATTCTCTGTCCGATGTCGTGAAGAGTGATGAGACAAGAATTCTTTATGGACAGGACTTCTTTTACGAGAAGCTTCTCGGACTGGAATTCAAGATTACACCATTTTCATTTTTTCAGCCGAACTCCAAAGGGGCAGAAGTACTTTATGAAACAGTAAGAGAATATATCGGAGATATCGATAATCAGGTTGTATTTGATCTGTTCAGCGGAACAGGAACAATTGGTCAGGTACTTGCTCCGGTTGCGAAGAAAGTGATCGGTGTCGAGATTATTGAAGAAGCAGTCGAGGCGGCAAAAGAAAATGCTGTCCGAAATGGACTTTCCAATTGTAAATTCATTGCAGGCGATGTGTTTAAAGTGCTTGATGAGATTGAAGAGAAGCCGGATGTGATCGTACTGGATCCGCCGAGAGACGGAATCCATCCGAAGGCACTTCCGAAGATCTTGAATTATGGGGTGGATAAGATTGTATATATTTCCTGTAAGATGACCAGTCTGGCACGTGATCTGGAGATGATGCAGCTGGCGGGATATCGTGTGGAGAAGATGACGGCGGTGGATCAGTTTTGTGAGACGGTGCATGTGGAGACGGTTGTTTTGCTTTCCAAGGGTGAGGTCGACTCGAAAAAGATTCGGGTTGAGTTCTCTTTAGAAGATATGGATATGTCCGAATTTCAAGATGGGGCAACCTACACGCAGATCAAGGACTATG
>SKEC01002247.1_pt1 | contig 13412 bp, 9 predicted proteins | sample 4826641 | NCBI WGS metagenome assembly SKEC01 (sample SAMN11008819, study PRJNA524170) | human gut metagenome | biome: Human fecal sample; material: Feces; isolation source: fecal sample from pouch patient p18, p21 | host: Homo sapiens | place: Israel: Tel-Aviv | collected 2015-12-22
AAGTCGCAATGATGACAGAAGTTTTTCGTGTTAAAGTATTAGACATGACAGGTAAAAGAAGAGATAATATTCATCCTGAAGAAAAAGTAAAAAGACATATCTCACTAGATTAAAAGGGCTTGTAATTAGCCCTTTTAATCTAGTTCTTCACCGTTAGAAGCAATAACTTTCTTATACCAATCATAAGAATCTTTTTTACTTCTTTCTAATGTTCCATTACCTTCATTATCTCTATCTACATAGATAAATCCGTAACGTTTTTTCATTTCACCTGTTGTAAATGAAACACAGTCAATACATCCCCAAGGAGTATATCCCATTAAATCAACACCATCTTCTTCAACAGCTTTTTTCATTTCTTCGATATGAGCTCTTAAGTAATCAATACGATATGGATCATGACAAGAACCATCTTCTTCTTTAACATCAATTGCTCCAAAACCATTTTCTACAATAAATAATGGTTTTTCATATCTTTCATAGAACATATTTAATGCATATCTTAATCCTTCTGGATCAATAGCCCATCCCCAATCTGATTCTTTAATATATGGGTTTTTAACTGAATGTTCACTTGAACCATCTGTTGATTTTGAAACATCTTTTGTGACTGTTGAATCTACAACATTTGTCATATAATAACTAAATCCAATATAATCAACAGTACCTTCAGCTAATGCTTTTTTATCTTCTTCAGTGATATCAATATTGAATCCTTTTCTTTCAAACATTTTTAAAGCATAAGCAGGATAATGTCCACGGCATTGTACATCGCAGAAGAAAAAACGATCATGCATTTGTTGTTGTGCTAATACTTGATCAGCTGGACGACAACTAAATGGATAAATTGGAACCATAGAAATCATATTTCCAATTTTGAAATCAGGATTGATTTCTTTACCAATTTTTACAGCTTTAGCTGAAGCTACTAATGTATGATGTCCACAGATATACATTGCTTCTTCTGGATTATCATAGTTTCCAAAATGAGCTCCACTGTTTGTCCAACCAAAGATATCGTTTTTAAAATTCATTTGGTTATTAATTTCATTGAATGTCATCCAATATTTAACTTTATTTTTATATCTTTTGAAACATACTTCTGCAAATTTAACAAAGAAATCAATTGTTTTACGGTTCATAAATCCACCGTATTCTTTAGCTAAATGATAAGGCATTTCAAAGTGTGATAATGTGATAACAGGTTCAATACCATATTTTAATAATTCATCAAAAACATCATCATAGAATTGTAATCCTTCTTCGTTAGGTTCTTTTTCATCCCCTAATGGGAAAATTCTTGTCCAAGCAATAGAAGTTCTAAAACATTTAAATCCCATATCCGCAAACATGGCGATATCTTCTTTATAATGTCCATAGAAATCAATACCAACATGGTTAGGATAATATTTACCTTCTACTACACCATCAGTGATTTCTCTAGGTACACCATGTGCTCCTGCTGTCATGACATCCGCTACAGAATATCCTTTAGAAGTATTTAATACTCCTCCTTCAAATTGATGAGCAGCTAACGCTCCACCCCATAAAAAGTCTTTTTGTAAAGCCATATACTACCTCCGTCTTCTTTTTTCATCATTATACCATAAGGTTATAAATCTATAAAATATTCTCTTATCATTTAAACCAACATTTACAAAAATCAGCTTATAAAAGTAATCATTGTAAATAATATTTACAAAAAAAGCCAGAGAATATTCTCTAACTTTTAGCCCTCGAGAATATCCCAAGGTTTTCTATCAATGATTGTGAGTATATTTTGATATCCTATAAATTAGAATACCCCATTAAATCTTCATCAACTGCACGTGCCACTTCACGTCCTTCTCTAATTGCCCAAACAACTAAAGATTGACCTCTCCGCATATCACCAGCAACATACAATTGTTTTTGATTTGTTTGGTAATTTTCATCTGACACATTTCCTCTTGGTGTAAGTTTTACATCAAAAGCTTTAGCAACATAATCTTCGCAGCCTACAAATCCTGCAGCAATTAAAACAATATCTGCATCTAATGTTTTTTCGCTTCCTTTAACAGGAACCATTTGCATGCGACCTTCTACTTGTTTTGATTCAAGTGAGACAATAACGACTTGTTTTACATTTCCTTTATCATCTTTAATAAACTCTTTAACAGTTGTTTGATAAAGACGAGGATCATGTCCAAAGACAGCAATAGATTCATTTTGTCCATAATCTGTCTTTTTCACACGTGGCCATTCAGGCCATGGATTTGAATCCAAACGTTCATGAGGTGGTTCTGGCATCATTTCTAATTGAATAACTGCTTTACATCCTAAACGAATAGCTGAACCAACACAATCATTACCAGTATCTCCACCACCAATAACAAGTACATTTTTACCTTTTGTTTCAACAAAAGTTTGATCTTCTAATTGACTGTTAAGTAATGATTTAGTAATTCCAGTTAAATAATCAACAGCAAAGTAAATACCTTTAGCATCTCTCCCTGGTGCTTTAATATCTCTAGCTTTTTTACTACCACAAGCAAGAATAACACGATCAAATTCTTTATATAATTGTTGAACTTGTTTTTTATTTTCAATACCGGCATTTGTTTTAAAAACAACACCTTCTTCTTCCATTAATTCAATACGACGATCAATAATATGTTTTTCAAGTTTCATGTTAGGAATACCATACATTAATAGCCCTCCTAAACGATCTTCTCTTTCAAAGACTGTTACTTGATAACCTCTTTTATTTAATTGATCGGCTGCTGCAAGTCCTGAAGGGCCTGACCCAATAATTGCTATTTTTTTATCAATACGATGTTTAGGTGGATGGGGTTGCATCCAATTGGAAGCATAAGCTGTTTCAATAATTGCATTTTCATTTTCTCTTACGGTAACGGGATTTCCATTTAATCCACAAGTACATGCTGCTTCACATAAAGCAGGACATACTCTTGATGTGAATTCTGGAAAATTATTTGTTTTTAAAAGTCTTTTTAAAGCGGCTTTATAATTTTTATGGAAAATTAAATCATTCCATTCAGGTATCAAGTTGTTTAGTGGACAACCTGATACCATTCCTTGAATCATTTTTCCATTTTGACAGAAAGGAACTCCACAATCCATGCAGCGAGCTCCTTGGCATGATTGTTCATCACGAGATAATGGTTTATGAAATTCATTAAAGTTCTTAATACGTTTTAATGGTTCAACTTCTGTTGATACTTGTCTTTCTATTTCTAAAAATCCTGTTGGCTTTCCCATAATCTACATTCCTTTCTTAAAAGCATTGAATGCTTCTACTTTTGCTTGTTCATTTGTAAGTCCTTGTTGTTCAAATGAACTAATAAGTGACATCATACGTTTATAATCATGAGGAACAACTTTTTTGAAGTGTGCAACTTCATTTCCAAAGTCATCTAAAATCTTTTTCGCAACATTTGAATTTGTATATTGATAATGTTTTTGAATCATTTCTTTTAATTGATCTTCATCATAACGTGATTTCACATTTTTATATTCTACGAGTTCTTTATTGACATGTTCATAGAATGTATTATCTGGATCATAGACATAAGCAATACCTCCAGACATACCAGCAGCAAAGTTACGCCCTGTTTTTCCTAAAACAACAACCATACCACCTGTCATATATTCAAGACCATGATCTCCAATACCTTCAACAACGGCATGTGCTCCTGAGTTACGTACGGCAAATCTTTCACCAGCAACTCCATTGATATAAACTTCACCAGATGTTGCTCCATATAAAGCAACATTACCAATGATAATATTATCTTCTGGTTTAATTGTTGAATCTTTTGGTGGTACCACAATTAATTTACCACCTGATAAGCCTTTTCCAAAGTAGTCATTACTATCTCCATAAAGATGTAATGTTAAACCTTGAGGAATGAAAGCACCAAATGATTGACCACCTGCTCCATAGCAGTTAACTTTGAAAGTATCTTCTTCTAATGATGTTCCATATTTCTTCGTAATTTCTGATCCAAAGAGTGTTCCAAATGAACGATCGATATTTGTAACACGGACATCAATTTCTTTACCTTGATGTTTATCTAAAGCTTCTTTAAATTGTTTATAAAGAACTGTTGTATCTTTGACTTCATTTAATTTGAAATCATACTCATTATTCTTTTCATGGCGACTATGTTTACTAGATGTAAATGGATTATTTAAGATTTTTGATAAATCAATATTTTTAACATCATCCTTAGGTTCTAATAAATCACTACGACCAACCATTTCATCAACTGTTTTGAATCCAAGCTGAGCCATATATTCTCTTAATTCTTGAGCAATGAAACGCATAAAGTTTTCAACATATTCAGGTTTACCTTTAAAACGTTTTCTTAAAATAGGATTTTGTGTAGCAACCCCTACTGGACATGTATCTAAGTTACATACTCTCATCATAACGCATCCCATTGTTACAAGTGGTGCTGTCGCAAAACCAAATTCTTCTGCTCCAAGTAAAGTAGCAATGGCGAGATCTCTACCTGTCATGAGTTTACCATCTGTTTCAATAACAACACGGCTTCTTAAATCATTCATGATCAATGTTTGATGAGCTTCTGCTAAACCTAATTCCCATGGAAGACCTGCATTATAAACTGAGTTTTTAGGAGCAGCCCCTGTTCCTCCATCATATCCTGAAATAAGGATAACACCAGCACCTGCTTTAGCAACACCGGCAGCAACTGTTCCAACACCAGCTTCTGATACAAGTTTAACTGAAATACGTGCTTCTTTATTAGCATTCTTTAAGTCATAAATCAATTGTGCTAGGTCTTCAATTGAATAAATATCATGATGTGGTGGTGGTGAAATTAAGCTAACCCCTGGTGTAGAGTGTCTTGTTTTGGCAACCCATGGATAAACTTTACCACCTGGTAAGTGTCCACCTTCTCCTGGTTTTGCTCCTTGTGCCATTTTAATTTGAATTTCATTGGCACTACATAAGTATTCACTTGTTACTCCAAAACGTCCTGAGGCAACTTGTTTAATAGCTGAACATTTACTATCACCATTAGGAAGTGTTTCAAATCTTTCTGGATCTTCTCCACCTTCACCACTGTTTGACTTACCATGTAATCTATTCATTGCAATCGCCATTGTTTCATGTGCTTCTTTTGAAATTGATCCATAAGACATCGCACCTGTTTTAAATCTTCTAACAATTGATTCCACAGGTTCAACTTCTTCAATTGGAATTGATTTTGTTTTTTTAAATTGCATTAAACCTCTTAAGTTTAAATGTGCTCCTTCTTCATCAATCATTTTTGAATATTCTTTAAATAATTGATAGTCACCTAAACGTGTTGCTTGTTGTAATTTATGAATCGTTGCTGGATTATATAAATGTTCTTCTTTTCCTGATCTTTCTTTATGATCGCCGGCACTGTTTAATGAGATGTCTACATCTAATCCAAGTGGATCATATACTTGATCATGTCTATATTCGACATCTTTTTCAATATCTTTAATTGTTTTTCCTTCAATACGACTTACTGTTTTAGAAAAATATTTATTCACTAAATCACTTGATAAACCGATTGCTTCAAAGTTTTGCGATCCACGATAAGATTGAATTGTACTAATTCCCATTTTAGAAGCAATTTTAACAATACCATGTAAAATACCACTATTATAATCATCAACGGCTGCATAATAATCTTTATCTAATAAACCTTGATCAATTAAATCAAAGATTGTATCTTGTGCTAAATAACCATTGATAGCTGAAACACCATATCCAAGCAATGTCGCATAATGATGTACTTCTCTTGGTTCAGCTGATTCAAGAATTAAAGCTAAACTGTTACGTTTTTTAGTTCTTACTAAATAAGAGTTAACAGCTCCAACAGCTAATAACGAAGGAATTGGTAAATGGTTATCATCTACTGCCCTATCTGATAAAATAACAATATTACATCCTTCATGATAACGTTTATCTACTTCTACAAAAACACGATCAATTGCTTTTTCTAATGAAGTATTTTTAATATATGTAATATTAACTTCACCTACTTTAAAGCCTTCTTTTTTCAAGTTTTTGATTTTTAAAATATCTGTATTACTTAAAATAGGGTGATTGATTTTTAATAAATGACAGTTTTCTGGTTTATCTTCCAACATATTTCCATCTCGACCAATACAAATACTTGTTGAAGTAATGATTTCTTCACGAATAGCATCGATTGGTGGATTGGTTACTTGTGCAAACAATTGTTTAAAGTAATTAAATAATGGTGGATGTTTTGTTGATAAAGCTGCAATTGGTGTATCATTTCCCATTGCTACAATATTTTCATTACCAGTTAAAGCTAAGTTTTTAATATAGTTTGTATCTTCGTAACTATAACCATGAATCTTTTGTAATTTAGTTAATTCTTCTCCTTCGTATCTTTCTACTCTAATACTAGGAATTCTCATATCTTTTAAATTAATTAAATTGCTTTCCAACCATTCTCCATAAGGTTGTTTTGTTGCATACGTTTCCTTTAAAACATCATCTTCAATAAGTTCACCTTTAACAGTATCAACTAATAACATTTTTCCAGGTCTTAGTCTTTCTTTTAAAACAATATCTTTAGCTGGAATATCTAATGATCCTACTTCTGAAGATAATACTAAATAATGATCTTTTGTAATGTAATAACGTGATGGTCTTAAACCATTTCTATCTAAGATAGCCCCCATGATGTCTCCATCACTAAATAAGATAGAAGCTGGTCCATCCCAAGGTTCCATAAGTGTAGCATTATATTCATAGAAATCTTTTTTTGCTTGTGACATGCTTTTATCATTTTCATAAGGTTCTGGAATACACATCATGACAGCTCTTGGAAGTTCCATACCTGACATTACTAAAAATTCCAATGTATTATCTAACATAGCTGAATCGGAACCATTGACATCAACAACTGGATATACTTTTGAAGTATCCACAACATCTGTTTGCATGTTTTCTTCTCGACAGAGCATGTTATTCGCATTTCCTTTAATTGTATTGATTTCACCATTGTGAACAATAAATCTATTAGGATGGGCTCTTTTCCATGATGGCATTGTATTTGTTGAGAAACGTGAATGAACTAAAGCAATGGCACTTTTATAACTTTTATCTTGTAAATCTTTAAAGAATAATCGAAGTTGTTGTACTAAGAACATTCCTTTATAAACAATTGTACGACTTGAAAGTGAACATACATAAGTATCTTCAAATTGACTTTGTTCAAAAATTCTTCTCACTTGATATAATTTTCTATCAAAATCTAAACCACAATTTACGCCATGAGGTTTTTTAATAAATACTTGGACAATATATGGCATGGCATCTAATGCTTTTTTCCCTAAAACACTAGGTACAGTTGGTACAGCACGCCAACCTAAAAATTCTAATCCTTCTTTTTTAACAACTGTTTCAAACATTTTTTTGACACGTAAACGTACTTTTTCATCTTGAGGCATAAAGAACATTCCAACTCCATAATGTCCTTTTTGAGGTAATGTAAAATCTTTAATAATCTTTTGAAAATATTCATCTGGTATTTGTGTTAATATTCCTACACCATCTCCAGTTTCCCCTGCTGCATCCTTTCCAGCACGATGTTCTAATTGTTCAACGATTTTTAAAGCATCATCTACTGTTTTATAAGTTTTTAATCCTTTGATATTAACAACGGCCCCTATTCCGCAGTTATCATGTTCAAATGACTGATCATATAAACCTACATTTTCTTTGTTCATAAAGGTTCCTCCTTTTTTTGTACAGTTAGAATAGCACATTTAGTAATATGTGTAAAGATTAGCACTTTTTTTATGATTTTCCTAAAAAATAGTTATATTGTATACATTTTTTAATGTTTTATCAATGATTTGATAATCTTTTTTTAGCAAATTAATAAATTTATTACAAAAGTGAGAAAAAATTTTTTTATTTTTTTTTAATTTATTGGCATTAAATGATAAAAAGAGTAGAATAAATGTAGTATTAATATATGGAAAGAGGAGAAAAATATGGAAGGTATGTTTATTGTCGAAACTTCTGCTAGACATATTCACTTAAGTGATAAAGATTTAGCAACTTTATTTGGTGAAGGTCATCAATTAACAAATAAAAAAGATTTATCTCAACCTGGTCAATTCGCTTGTGTTGAAAGAGTAAAAGTAATTGGACCTAAAGGAGAATTAAATATGTCTGTTTTAGGACCTACAAGAAAAGAAACTCAAGTAGAAATTTCTTTAACTGACGCTAGAAGCATTGGTGTTCAAGCATTAATTAGAGAATCAGGAGATATCGAAGGAACTGCTGGATGTAAATTAGTTGGTCCTGCAGGAGAAGTTGAAATTCCTTGTGGCGTGATTGCTGCAAAAAGACATATTCACTTAACACCTGAAGATGCTGAAAAATTTGGAGTAAAAGATAAAGAAATCGTTAAAGTTGAAATTAATACAGATGGACGTTCTTTGATCTTTGGTGATGTTGTTTGTCGTGTAAGCGCTTCATATGCAACAGCTATGCATATTGATACTGATGAAAGTAATGCAGCAGCTTGTGGTAGAGAAGTTTACGGTAAAATCGTTAAATAAGAAAAAGAATGGTTTTAGATATAATTTCTAAAATCATTCTTTTTTTATACCTATAATATCTTACTTCGACAAATTATGATATAATCTTCGTGGGTGATGACATGAAAATATTAGATACTCTTGGAAAGTCAAAAAAGGCTATTGGTGGTGTTATAGCAATTATAGTTTTAGTTATTGCAATCTTTTTTGCAGGTGTTCATTATGCAAGTGGTAGTAACAATGATAAAATTACTTCAACAACCATTAAAAATCAATTAACTGAAATTAATGAGCTTGCACTTTATTCATATGATTATAGTAAGGTAGGAAAATTTTCTAATAAATTATCTTTTAATGGTTGGAAAATTCCTTTAACACAAAAAACTTTTATTATTACATATGATGGATCTATTAAAGCAGGGATTGATTTAAAACAGGCTAAAATAAGTATCGATAATGAGCAATTAAATATTACTTTACCTGCTGCAAAAATTTTAAGTCATGAAATTGATGAAAACTCTATTGAAGTATATGATGAATCATCAAATATTTTCAATCAGATAAGTATTAACGATTATAAATCTTTTGCGACTAAAGAAAAGAAAAAAAATGAAAAAGAAGCTATTTCTAATGGTATTTTAGAAAAGTCTAAAACAAAAGCTGAACAAACCTTAACCACATATCTACAGGCTATTCCAGAAATTAAAGATCATTATAAATTAAATATTACAATTGAAAATACAAAAACCGATGAGTAACAAACTCATCGGTTTTCTATTATTATTTATTAACAGCTTTTTTTAATGCAGAACTTGCTTTAAATGCAGGTGCTTTACTTGCAGCAATTGTCATTGTTTCACCAGTTCTTGGGTTTCTACCTGTTCTTTCACTACGAGTACGAACTTCAAAATTACCAAAACCTTTTAAAGAAACTTTATCTCCTTTAGCTAAAGCATCAGTAACAACTTCAACTAAAGCAGTTACTACTTTATCTACATCAGTTTTTGTTAATTCAGTGCTTGAAGCAATAGCTTCTACTAATTCAGTTTTATTCATTTTTATTATCTCCATTTCTCGAAATTTAGGATAATAAATCCTAGTCATATTCTACTACGTTATCTATTTATTTACAATAAAATAGTATGTATCAATTATAATTCTTCTATAAATTGTTCACATATTTCTTTGGACGTTGCCCATGATGTAACTAGACGTATACATGTATGTTGGTCATCTATTTTAAACATATATGTTGTTATATAGTTTTTATTTATTTTTTCCAACGTTTGTTGATCAACGATTGGAAATATTTGATTAGAAGGACTTTCAATATACATCTTATAGCCTTTATCTTTGAATCCTTTTCTTAATATATCAGCACATTCATTTTCATGTTTTCCTATTTCTAGATATAAATCATTTTCAAATAAAGCATTAAATTGAACTCCTAATAATCTTCCTTTAGCAAGCATGGCACCTTTTTGTTTAATATGATATCTAAAATCGGTTTTTAATTCATCATTAATAATAACTAAACATTCACCAAATAAGGCTCCCATTTTTGTACCACCAATATAGAAAACATCACTATAAAGCGCCATCTCTTGTAAAGTTGGTGCATCTTTCAAGACAAGTGCACTTCCAAGTCTTGCTCCATCTATAAATAAATATAAATTATTTTTTTGACAGCATTCATAAATATCTTTTAATTCTTCTAAAGTATAGTACGTACCATATTCTGTTGTTTGTGAAATATATACCATTTTAGGTTGCACCATATGTTCATCAGGATGTTCACGCATGATTTCATCAATCATTTCTGGAATCATCTTTCCATCTTGATGTGGCTTTGTTAAAATCTTATGCCCGGTAAATTCAACAGCTCCTGTTTCATGAACATTGATATGTCCACTATCAACAGCAATAACAGCTTGATAATCTTTTAATGCTGAAGAAATCATAATCATATTTGTCTGTGTACCACCTACTAAAAAATGAATATCTACATTTTCATTTTCTAATATTGCTTTTATTTTATCTTTAGCTTTTTGACAATATTGATCTTCCCCATATCCTACTGTTTGAATAAAATTTGTCTTATTTAAAGCTTCCATCACTTGTGGATGAGCTCCTTCTAAATAATCACTTGCAAAGTTATACATCTTAACCCCCTAAAGAAAATAGGAAACATTGTTTCCTATAATTCTTCTCCATTTGTTTCAATTACTTTTTTATACCAATAATATGAATCTTTTTTGTATCTATTTAAAGTACCTGAATTTTCATCTTCTTCACGATCAATATAAACAAAACCATAACGTTTTTGATATCCGTTTAGCCAGCTTAATAAATCAGTATAAGACCATGTACAATAAGCAAGAATACGACAACCATCATCACATGCTTTTTTAAGTTCTTCGATATGACGTTTTAAATAATCAATACGATATGGATCATGAATTTGTCCATCTTCTAATTTATCAAATGCACCTAAACCATTTTCGGAAATAACGATTGGTAAATCATAACGCGAAGTAATTTCACGACAACACATTCTAATTCCCATTGGATCAATTGTCCAATCCCAATCTGTTGTTGGTAAAAACTCATTTTGTGGTTTTTTATAAAGACCCGGTACACCTTGAACTTTAGCGGTACCTTTTTTACCAGTGTTATTCATTGTATGATCACTACCAACACCATTAATATCATTATATTCAACAACACATGTTTGATAATAGTTCACACCCATGAAATCAATAAGTGAAGCTGCTTTTTTCATTAATGCTTCATCACCTTCTTCGAAGACAGGAGCACACCCTAATGATTTTAAATATTGAATAGCAGCACGTGGATAACGTCCATAAGCATAAGCATCCATCCAATAATAATTTTGTAAATCATCATAGTCCGCTTTAGCCATTGCATTTTCAGGTTTACGATCATAAGCATAACTTGGACTATAAGCAAATGAAGCCCCTACTTTTGCTTCTGGATGAAGTTCTTTTAAAGCTATAACACTTTTAGCATGTGCAATATTGGCATGATGATTGACTTGATAGAATGTTTTCATATCATCTACTTTTCCTGGTGGATGCATTCCTTCTAACCATCCATGTCCTGTAAAGATATTTTGTTCATTCATTGTAATCCAATATTTTACACGATCTCCATATCTTTTAAATAATGTTGTGGCATAATTTACATAATCATCAACAATTTTTCTGCTTTCCCAACCATGATATTGGTCTTCTAAAGCTTGTGGCATATCCCAGTGATAAACTGTAACCATAGGTTCAATTCCATATTTTAATAATTCATTGATAAGATTATCGTAAAATTCTAAACCTTTTTCATTGACTTCACCATTTCCATTTGGATAAATACGTGTCCAAGCAATTGAAAAACGATATGTTTTCAATCCCATTTCTGCCATCAACTTGACATCTTCTTTGTAACGATGATAATGATCAACGGCCTTATCACCTGTTGTTGCTTTAAAAGTCTTTCCTGGAATTCTTACAAATTTGTCCCAGTTGGAAACACCTTTACCATCTGCATCCCAGCCACCTTCTACTTGATAAGCAGCAGATGCACTTCCCCAAAGAAAATCTTTAGGAAATCCTTTTGTTTCTTTAAAATACATTCTTTTTCTCCTTATTTCATATATTTTTTGATAAACTGACTTAATGTTTGTTTAAAGTCATCGTTTTCAACAAGTTCATATAAGTATTTTTCATCTTTTAAGACAAACAATACTTTTTCTCCTCTATTTTTATTATATAGCGGATAAACCATCTTTAATGGTACAAAATCGTCATCTTTTGCATGAAAATACAATGTAGGTATATCATTGTGTCTAACATATTTTGTTGTATTTTCTTTTAAATCAATACGCACAGCTTTTTTTATATGACGTGCAATAATTGAAATTGCTGGATATTTTGAAATCTTATAATCTGCTTCTAAACGATATCCAATAATATCATATGGTGACGTATAAGCCCCATCTGAAATAATAGCTTCAACATTTTTTAAAACATGTCTACCTGAAGCATTTAAAATTGTATTTGCTCCTTGTTCTTTACCATACATTAATATTTTATGATCTTTCCCATAAGTTTCTAATAGATACTTATTCCAACATACTAAATCATTGACATCCTTGATTCCAAATCCTCTAATATAACCATCACTTTGTCCATGTGCACAAGCATCTATTAATAAGATTTGTGCTTCTGGCAAATGGTCTTCAAAATATGGAACATATAATTGCATATCTTTTGCCTGTAAACCAAATGGATGTGAAATTAAAACTGTCATTTGAGGGTTTTCTTTAGGAATCAAAATTCCTCTTAATTGAATTTCTTGATCATTTTTTATATAAATATTTTGACTATTGAATTTTGTTTCTAAAATACTTGGTCTATCTTCTTGTTTATGATGTCTGTATAATAATTTTTTTGCATATTTTTTGGATAATGTGTAAACAGATGCTGCTGCAGTAGAAACACCTCCTAAAACTAATAATCCTTTAATTGCTGTTTTATTATTCTTTACCATTTGAATATTCCTCCTTATATTCTTCCATTAATAATCTATTAATATTAGCTACCTGTTCAAATGAAGTAAGACGATATTCATCATGATTCATCCTTGCTGCATAGAAACGAATTGCTTTTTCTAATTCCAAACGCATAATTTCTTTATATTCTGGTGGAAATGTTGAAATTGGAAAACATACAAATAAGAATGTATTATAATCTTTTGAAAATAAATCGATAAGTAAATCATATCCTTCTATTTCTAAAATTCTATTT
>SKEC01002253.1_pt1 | contig 13381 bp, 15 predicted proteins | sample 4826641 | NCBI WGS metagenome assembly SKEC01 (sample SAMN11008819, study PRJNA524170) | human gut metagenome | biome: Human fecal sample; material: Feces; isolation source: fecal sample from pouch patient p18, p21 | host: Homo sapiens | place: Israel: Tel-Aviv | collected 2015-12-22
ACTCAAGAGGTCGAAGAGGCGCCCCTGCTAAGGGCGTAGGGTGGGAAACCGCCGCGAGAGTTCAAATCTCTCTTACTCCGCCAACGTAAAAACCGCGATACAACCTGCAAAGGTTGATGTATCGCGGTTTTTCGTTTGTGTGATAGTGCAAAATAGTGTAAAATACTGCAAGAAAATGGGTCGTAAAATGGCCGTAAAAAGGACTAAGGTCGTAAAAAGGTCGTATAAAATCCGTGTCCAGAATGGACACAAAAGCGGCGGGCAGCCCTCGATGGGATGCCCGCCGCTTAGTTATTTACCGCCGCCCTTGCCCTCGCTCTGGGTGCCGAAGTAGAACGCGATAACCATTGTCACAATCGTCATCACGGTGTCGGGCTGCAAGCCCCCGCGCAGGGCCAGCACAGCAAAGACGGTCACGACGATCAGCGTCACAATGGTCTTGACCTTGATGAGCGCGGCCACGTTCTTCCAAAAATCCTGCATCAGATTTTCCTCTCCTTTTCCTCGTGCCGTTCCAGATCGTCAATGCGATGGTTCGCGACAGCAATTTTTTCTTCCATCACCGGTATGCGCTGCGCAAAGTTGTTGTGCGTCCGCACCTCGCGTGTCAGCTCCTCGATCTTGGTGTCCGTTACGGCCTGCGCAACCTCCAGCTGGTGTGTGACCTTGTCGCTCAGGCTCTTGTTGTTGAAGTAGTTCGTTACCATCACGCCCACCAGGCCCAGCCCGGCCGTGATGAGCGCGATTATAATCTGCTCCATTGGCACCACCTCAGACCCATTCGCTTTTATACAGCCCGGCATCGGTCAGCCCGCGGCTCTGGCACACGGCAAAGACGGCGTCTGCATCGCCCTGCGATACCGGCCCTACTGTGATGACTTGCAGCTTGCCGGTGCCGTTCTGGGCCGTCTGCGCGCCGCTGGCGGCCTGCTCGGGCTGCTGTACAGCGTGCTCGCCGGGGCGGTATGTAAACACCTGCCCGCTCGCTGTGGTGAAGTCGTTGTCCAGCCACACCAGCGGGTTGGTGCGCTTGCCGCCCAAGATGACCTCAAAATGCAGGTGTGCGCCGAACACGTTGCCGGTCACGCCGCTGTAGCCGATGATCTCGCCCTCTTTGACCCTCTGGCCGTACTTGACGCAATAGCTGGACAGGTGAGCGTACCGTGTCTGCAAGGTCTTGCTTTTGTAGTCGGCGTGTCTGATACGCACCATGTTGCCATAACTTTGCATACCCGTCCGCGTGTGTCCGTCCCAGTCCTGGGTCTGATCCACGGTGCCGTCCTCGGCGGCATAGACCGGGCGGATATACATGTTGTCAATCTGGGTGCGCAGGTCAACGGCCTGGTGCAAACTGCCGTCATTGTAATACCACCCTTGCGTCAGCACATGAATGTCCAGCGGCCAGTGCAACAGCACTTCACCGTTTGAAAGTCTCATGATTTGTTGTCCTTTCTGTTTATTGGTCAGCTTAAGCCCTCTTTAGTTAGCGGTTTCCAAGAACTCAGTTATTTGATTTGCAATCGTTGTCATTCCCGCGTCCGTTGGATGAGAATGTGCCAATGCAATACCTGTAATTTCACAAACACCAACTCCATAGTGAGAACAAATTTCATACACAGACGGTTTGATATTGCCCAAGGTTGTATTTACCATAAATACTATTTTTGCGCCGATGTGTTTGTGTTTGAGCGTATCCAGCAGATAAGCAAGCGCAGGTCGGAAATATGTAAAATCTGATTCCGAAAAGTCGGAGTACTTGTATTCCCCTAAAAAATCATCTCGCTTTGTATCCATAGCAACCCAACTATCATTTGTTCCACCATAAATCAAAATCAATTGTGGTGTTGTAAGTAGGCTCATACGCTGAATGAATGAGGTCTCTTTTCCGTCTTCCAGTCCCTCTGAGTATCCATCATAAGCTATAGTTGAGCCATTCCACGAGTTGTTTTCTAACAAGCGGCTATTATAATTGTTCGCAAATTTATACCACCATGTTTGTTCTACATTTTCGACATCATTTGTATCATTCATGTTATGGTCTGATGCAGGATACCAGGTTGCCGCATTCGCATTTGCCATATACCCTTTAAAGCTTGAGTAACTGTCTCCGATAATTGAGAATGTTCCGTAATGTTTTGATTTTTTTACAATCTCTTTTGGCAAATACTGCAAGGGAATATGTGCATATGGGGCAGCTACCCATTTATTTTTAAGAATTATAATCTTATCTTTATTTGCATCATAATCGTAAGAACCAGCAAAATAATAGAACATGATTCTCTTTGCATTTTCGCCAGTTGTTATCTTTACAACATCCACACCGCTATAATTTATAACAGAAGTAGTCAAAATTGTATATGTTTTGCCATCAACAAACTTGTCAGTTTCACTTTCAGCTGCATTCCTTCTGTTTCTATCAGGGATATATATATAATAATCAGTATTTGGTTTGCATTTAAAAATTAAACTCCATACATTGCTAACGGAGTTAACAACTCCATTATTATACGGAATCCTCTGAACATTTTCTACATTCTCAGGTGCTCCAATATTAACTTCATCAAAAAAAGTAGTTCGTATAGGTGTTATAGCTTCATCGGCAGTCGCTTTAGCTTCATCGGCAGTCGCTTTAACGAAATATGGAGCAACTGTTCCTATTACTTTTGCCATTTTTGGCTCAACGCCGTAGTTCGATATAATACAGTATTTTGCATTTGCGTAAACATCGGAAATAATATCGAGATCAATTTTTTCATCAGGTGAACCGGTAGATATGACGGATATATCTTTTAGATATTCTTTATTCCGATTGTAAAAAGCAATTTTAGCACCCGCTTCGGAAAGTCTAACATGTGCTATTATTCTATTTACGCCATCAATTGCAAAAAATCCCGTATTTTGTGCAGAAGGAGATTCAACTACGACCCCGTCAGAAGCTCTCATATATCCAGAATTTGTAAATTTTAATTCTTTTTCTCCGACAGCAGTTTTATCAAGTTTGTAATCTAAATCTTCCTTTAGCTGATTGACTGCCTCCTTGTTCTCGGAAATTTGTGTCATAGAATCCTTGATGCTGTTGGCAGTGATGTCGGCATCTGCCGCGCTCTTTGCCGCTGCATCTTCACTGGTCTTGGCAGCGGCGGCACTGTTTGCAGCAGCCTGCGCAGATGCATTGACATCTGCCACCAGCTGCTCAAGTGCTTTATACTCGTCGCTGCTCGTGATGGCGTCCTCCGGCACAGGGTTGGGATCAAACTGGAGCCGGAGGGGCGAGGTGGACGCAACGCCGCCGTTTGCCATGACCTCAATGATGGGGTACAGCGTCCCAGCCGTGGTTGTCATCTGGGGCGTCACCGCAATGTACGCTTTTGTGCGGTCATCACTCAAGCCCAGCGCGGGGCTGTAAACGTGGTGTCCGTCCTTTTTGTCCATGCGGATGTTGATGTCCGCACCCGCCGGGACGGCGTAGGGTTCCCCTTTGCGGTACAGTTCGACCTCCAGCACCGGCATGGTGCGGTCATACTGTACCAGATGCACCGGCGCGGTCAGTGCGCGGCTGTCAAAATCAACTGCGCAGGTCTTTATCTGCACCCACTCAGGCGGGGTGTAAACTGTCATCTCTCCGTTAGCCATTTTCTGCCTCCTGTTCGCTTTCCTCGGCCTGTGCGGGCGGGTCGTCCGCCGGGTCAACCTGTGCGGGCGGTTCTGCCGCGGCCTCGATCTGCTGTTTCTGCAATGCGATATTGTAGCGCAAAATCGCATTTTCGAGAACGAGCACCTTGACTGTCGTAGGAACCTCATAAGCGTTTAATGTTTCTACGACATTCGCTTGCATTTCCGAAATCATTTCATCGTTGCTCATTTTTTCCCTCCTGTTACAAGGGTGAACCGTTCCGTTTGATCGACGTGCACTCAACCTCTCCGTTTACTACGACATGCGCTTTTCCGTCGGCGTCCTCGTAAACCCTAAACAGGTTGCTCCCGTCTTTTCTGTATAGGTATAGGGTTCCCTCGCCGTATGTTCCCGGGTATGTTTCAAAAAGTTTCCCTCCGAATGTACTGTATGTTAGTATTCTCCCTCCTGTCCAGTCTCCCATCATCAAAATATTTGTTTGTTTTTGGCTCGCGTTGCTTGCGCTCGGGCCGTACAAATCAAGGCGCCCGGTCGAGGCGTTGCTCCCTAGCGCTTGTAAGCTCCCTCCCTGCACCCAATTCCCATTTACTTTTTTGTAGAAGTTCAAGCAACCGTTTATTATCCAAACCCTTGAATCTCCGCTTACTGACTCAAATTCACCCGTTATTTTTACGCTTCCGTTCGTTCTTAATTTGAAATTCGTACTATCTACAACCAACGTATTTCCCGAGAACGTTATCGTTCCTGCAGAAATTGTACACGACGACGAATCGAGGGCGAATTTCGATCGAATTTCGCCGTTCTTCACGACCGATGCGGAAATTTCATCAAGCCCGACTTTGAGCTCGGTTCCCGTCGCATACTTGCTCAAGTCGAGGGCGAAACTGCTGATTGTGGTTCCGTCCTTTGTGAGCGAAATCGTGCTCTTTTTGCCCGTTGCCTCGCTCATGATCGGCAGTTCTGCGCTCAAGCTGCCCGTGCCCGCGAACAGGTACGCGTACAGGTAAACTCGCGTCGGCGTTTCGTCCTTGAATGTGTAATTCAACGTCGCCGTCGTCCAGTCGCCCGCCGGGGTTGTCTGTGACGTTGTTGCGAGTGTCACGAGGCGGCGAGATTCGTTCCCGCTTTCGTAGTTTGCCCACAATACGATAGCAGCTCGGCCCGAAATTTCCGCGTTTACCCTGTACCGCATTGAAAGCGTCACTCGCTTTCCCTGCGTCGCGGCGAGCATGGCCGTCGGTACGTCGATAATGACCGTGCGGCGCTTGTCCGTTTCGGTGCTGTCTGGGGCGACGACCGTAGCAGTATCGCCCGCAATCGTTACCGAGCCCGACGTTGCTATATAGCTGCCGCTCTCGGCTTTCCATGCCGCCGTTGAGAAAAAGTCTGTCGCCGAGACGTCCTCGGCGATTCCGAGCTCGATTTTCTCGATAGAGGCGTCAACAATGAGTTGCGCGGTCTTTTTGGTCGTGTAGTCGGTTTTGGTTTCCCAGTCGTTCGCGGAATACGAGGCGCCCTCGCCGCGACTGTTTACGCATGCGAGCAGATCTGTCCCATTTGCCCAGAGATCCCCGATGCCATAGGGCGGCACAGGCTGGCTCAAAAATGTCCTGCGTTTGCTGTTGGCCGTCTCCTGCGCTTTCTTTGCATTCTGCAAGGCTGACGTAATATCTGTGTCCTTAATCTGGAGCCAGCCCCACGCGTTGTCGGTGTATGTCCACCTGTAAGCATATCCCTTGCCACTGTAATACAGGTCGCCGGCGTGGTTTTCTTTCAGTTCTTCTGTCGTCCATTCAGATGCCGGCGGCGTTGTCGTGGCCGGTTCTGCCTCGTAAAACCATGTCTCGATCTGCCCGTCAATCTGCGCCTGCATGTTGCCAAGATCTTTCGTCACGGCTTCCTTGTATGCATTCAGTTCTGCGGATGCTGCCTCTTTGGCCGCTGCCCCCGCCTCGTTCGCCTTCCCCTCGGCGATTTCTTCTGTTGTTTTCCCTTGGATCCGGAGTGTCTTGCATTCGAGGTTGATCTCACCGGTATCGAGGTTGATGGAGCTTTTCCCGGCATGGTCTTGGAGCAAACCAGTCTTGATGATGTTGGCCGTCAGGCTCCCTGTTGTTATGAAATCAGCGTTGATCTCGCCGTCCATCGTGGCCGCCAACCGGTACGGGCCTGCATATCCGGTTCCGGAGTAGCCCCATCCGCTCAGATTCCACCGCCAGACCTTTGTCGCGGTATTGATGTCCGGCTTATCCATCACCAAGATCTCATCCGGTGCATCGTTCCCGGTCGAGCTGTGCAAAACCACATAGCCGCCAAGATTGCCGGTTATCAGCTGCGTTGCCTTGTCTATGGCAGCCTGCAGCGTTGATTTTGTTTTGTCGAGTTCTGTCTTTGTTTCCTTGCTCAGGGTCGCAACCGTTGTGGCCAGATTGCTTTTGGCACTGCCAAGCTCCACGCTGTCATAGCGATCCAGAAGCACATTGTACACAGTCTTGATTACACGAGAGGTCGCATTCACACCCAGCCGCTCAAAGCTTACATGCACGGTGTCGCACAGGCTGACTCGCTCCAGCAGTGCCTTGCCCTTGTACTCCTCCGTCTGCTCCAGCTGGGCGAAGCTTACCGTCAGGCTTACTTTGGGGACGCCGACATCATTGGCCTTGATATAGCGCTGTGCCTCTTGTTTCATCTGCTCATCGGTCGGGGCATTCTCGTAATCTTGGCTAAGATCCAGAACGAGTATGTGCACAAAATCGTATGTTCCCGGGACCATCACAATGGGGTCTCCGCTGATTTGTGCTAAGTTTCCATCATCATCCACCCAGTACGGATACACGCCTGTGTACACATTTGAGCAGTTTTCTTCCTGCTTCAGATCTGTCAGGTTTTTACCGTAGCGGATTGTAACACCCCTGTCAGAACCCCGGTGGTCGTATAGCTTGACGGTATAATTATCCCACTCGTACTCTCCGCCATATACATCCAGTATCGAGCCATCTACACCGCCCAGCATGCTTCGCAGAGAAGCCGGCTTCGTAATTGAGAAATTGGCGCTTGTTTCTTTGTCCGTCCAAAAGTTAAAAGAACACTGAGCAGCCGCATGCTCCTTCAGCCCAGCCATCGCAGCGGCAGCCGTGCCGGCCGCAAAAGGCTCCACCGGAACGCCGCTGAGGTCGTAGCTGATATGTTGTGCGTTGATAGTCACCAGACCATTGATGGGGCGGCTGATCTTGTAGATGCGGAAATACTGCGGCTCGCTGTACGGGTTGGGTCTGGCCTTAATAAGCCCGCGCAGCGCGAGGCCGTTATAATGCTGGCCCGTGATGGGGTACTGCATTTCCAGCTCATAGCTGCCGTTGCGCTCCTCAGTCACAGTGCAGTAGATTGCATCGCGCAGTGCGCCGAGGCCGTTGCCCTGCAGGCCAGTTGTGCCATCGTAATAGATTGGGGTCATAGCGTCCACCACCTCGGTGTGATTTTAAGGTTGCCGATACTGCCTGTCCAGCTTACCTGCGTAGTTCCGGGCTCCAGTGCGGGGAAGTCTGACACTGTAATATATCGGTTCAGGTTTGCGCCGTCCTTATATGCGTCCTGCAGTTCGCAGTCCACAAGCATCAGGCCGGTATAGCCGGTAAAGCTCATTTGCACATTGCCGATCTGCAGCTTGGCATCACCGGCCAGCGTCAGCTCCAGCAGAGGCAGTGCCGCGCCCCCTGTAGGGTTGTACAGCTTGCTGCCGTTTGCTACCGTCACCGGCGACTCTCCGCTCTTCAGGTAGCGCTGCGGCCAGCAGTCAAAGGTCAGTGTGGCCTCGGCGCACCGCGCGGGGGTGTTTACATCCCATTCCACGCCGCCGCTGTACCGCGCCATGCGGTAGCTGTCCGGGTGATAGCTGTCCTCCAGGCGCTTGTAGCCCTTGGCCGTCAACAGCCATTCGCGCACAGCATCAATCTGCTGGGCTAGGCTCTCCCCATACAAAAAAACCTTGTAGGGTACATCCACATTTCTCCAGCGCCCATTGTCCACCGTCAGCGTGCCGCTGCGCCCAGGGATTTCCAGGCTATCGGTGTCCCGTTCTGGGGCATTGTGGGTGTTTTCTCCGCTGATAACCAGACCATAGTCGGCGCTGTTGTGGCCGTCAAAAATAAACCGTTGTCTCACGTCCACACCGCCTCCTGCCGGTCAACCGCGTGCTGTACTTTCTCCATGACGATCTCCGCCAGTGTGTTCACGTCCTGGCCCGGTGCGCCGTACACATTCACCGTCACGCCGCCATAGTTGGCGTTGTTTGTGGTGTTGTTATTCGTCAACGGCTGAACCACGGCACGGCCCTGGCTCATCGTCAGCAACTCCGGCCCCGCCTCGCCCACGACGGCGCTGCCACGGCTCAGCACGCCGCCCTTGGCAAGGTAGGGGATACCCCCGATCTCACCAATGTTCACGTTGGGCAGCTTGTTGACGGTGCGGATGACGCCGTTGATGCCGCTGATCGCCATGTTCACTAGGCCGATGATTGCATTTAGCGGTACTTTTGCAACAGCGGCCAGGCCGTCGAAGATGCCGCCAAAAATCTCTTTCACGCCCGTCCAGGCGCGTTCCCAATCGCCGGTAAAGACGCCACGGATAAAATCAATGATGCCGTCAAGCACCTGTTTGACGCTGTCCCAAATATTTTTTACATTAGCAAAAAATACATTGAGCGCTTCACCCAGCACCGGGCCGAAAACCGTTGTCCAATCCACCGCGAAAACACTTTGCAGGAAATTGTCCACAGCTTGCAGCAACGCTTGGATTTCGTCGCCCTTAGTGGCAACCAGCGCAACCAGCGCCACAATGGCCGCTGTGATGAGGCCGATAATCAGCACGACGGGGTTGGCGCCCAGGAACGTAAACAGCCCGCTCAGTGTGCTGGTAATGCCCGGCACCACCGTGCCGGTGACAAAGCCCACCAACTGGCCGCTCACAGTGATAATACTGCCGATACCGGACACGACCTTGCCCAGAACGATGAGCGCTGGACCGATGGCGGCCACAACCAGGCCAATCACAAGAATCAGCTGTTTATGCTCCTCGTCCAGGCTTTGGAACCAGGCCGAAAACTCTTTGACCTTTTCAACGATCTGGTCGATGATAGGGGCCACGGTCCCCATCATCGTCTCTCCCAACTCAGACCCGGCAATCTTCAAATTGTTCAGCGCAACCTTGGCTTTGTCGGGCGGGTCGAGGGTAGCGTTAAATGTGTCCTCCACCGTTGTGGCGTAGTCGCCCAGGCTGGCGGTCAAGTCCTCGACGCTGAAACGTCCCTCACGGATCGCCTGGGTGATTTCCGCTGCGCCCTTTTTGCCGAAAAGCTCGGTTGCGGTCTGCAAGGCCGTGGTCTGATCCTTGGCATCCTTAATGTTCTGGATCGTGTTGCCGAGTTCGTCGCTCAGGCTCTTGCCGTTGGCGGTGGCGTTCTGCTGGGCCTTTTTCAAGCCCGCTAGGGCCGTGGTGGCGTCCACGCCGCTGGATTCAAACTGCGCCAGCAGGTTGATGCTGCCGGTCAAGTCCAGCCCCATCTCTTTCAGCGTTGCGCCGTTGGTATTCAGGCTGTTCTCCAGCGCATCCATTGAGATGCCGGTGTCCTGACCCGCCTTAGTCATAAGACCCAAGACCTCGCCGGTGTGGCTGCTGTCCACGCCGAACTTTTTCATTATGGCGTCAACTTCGTCAATGCTGTTGTTGACGTCTGTACCGTTGATCTCAGCAAATTCGATGAACAGGCGGCTCAGCTTTTCAAGCTCCTCGCCGGTGGCACCAAAGCGGGTGTTGACCTCGCCGACGGCAATGCCCGCCGTGGCCGCCTCGGTGGGGATGCTGCCGAACACATTGCGCATACTCTGCTGGAGGCCGTCCAGCGCCTCACCGGTTGCGCCGGTTTTGGTGACGATGGTATCGTAGCCCTCATCCAGTTCGTTAAAGGCGGCCACGGAAGCGGTGCCGACGGCGGTGACGGCAGCGGTGGCGGGGAGCATCTTTTCACCGACGCCGCTGATTTTGTCGCCGACCTCGCTGACCTTTTGCCCTGCAAGCTGCATTTCCTGGGCCAGTACGCCGCCGAACTCTTTGCCCTTTTGGGTGGCATCATCAAAAGCCTGTTGCGCCTCGACCATTTCGCGGTTAAAGGCATCCATCTGGCTCTGATCTATGATGCCGTCCTTAAATTGCTGCTGCACCTGCTTTTCGGCGTCTTTCAAACTGTCCAGCTTGGTCTTGGTCTCCTCCACCGCGCCGGACAAAAGCCGCTGTTTCTGCTCCAGCAGCTTTGTGTTGGTGGGGTCCAGCTTCAGCAGCTTCTCCACATCTTTCAACTGGCTCTGGGTGCTTTTGATTTGCTTGTTCACGCCGGACAGGGCCTTGCTCAGACCCGTAGTGTCGCCGCCGATCTGCACGGTAATGCCCTTGATGCGGTCTGCCATATCCACCACCTCCTCTTTTTACAATAATAGGGCGTGTCCAATGTGGACACGCCCCGCTCAAAATCGGTCAAAATCCTCTTGCGTGGCGCGGTAGCTGTACTGCTCGTGATCGTTGGCGCGTTCAATGATCATGTCATAAACCATGCCCATCGTCATGTCAGCCAGGTCCTCACGGCTTAGGCCCAGCTCAGCGCACCGCAACATAAAGGTTGCCCCCGTCTCCTCGCGGACGGTGGGTCTTATTTTTTTTTAGGGATGGCGGATGTCTGCTGGTTGACGGCCCACAATTCCAGGATGTGGGGCATCACGGCGTAGATGCTGAACGTCTCAAACCCGCTCAACCACTCGTCGGGGCTGCTCGGCACAGGTTTGGGGTCGCCCTGCAAGGCCATAATATAGGCCGCGTTCTCGAAGATTTCCAGATCGACGGCCTCCAGCTGGGCGTCCTCTTTCTCCTCCTCGGTTGCGTCGTCGGGCAGGTTCATAACCTTGGCGTAATTGCGGCGCAGCTGGTTCAGATCGCGGATCATATCGCGCCCAAACTTATGGCGATACAGCCGGGGCGTCAGCGCGTTGGCGGCCAGGGTCACATCCTTGCCGTCAATGGTAATCGTTTTCTTCATCGCGCATCACCTCAGCCGGTTGTGGTGTCCTGGGTCCAGACGGCCTGCGTCCAGCCGTTGTATACATCATCGGGCGTATCCGCCGTAGTGCTCGCCTTGACATTGCCGTCCGGCAGCGGGCTGGCCGTCAGAGTCAGCGCCTCGGTGTCCGCCTCGCGCTGATTGTCCTTGTTTTCGCCAGCCACGCTGGGGCGCGTTGCAAGGACGTTGTAAAGGACATGGCGGCGCGCGTTGCGGTCGCCCTGAAACTCATAAATCAGGGCAAAAGCCTTGGGCTGATCCGTCTTGGCGTTCTCCACAAGCACCTTATCCTTGGTGCTGACGGTTTGGCCAAGATATTCGGCGCGGAACCAGTCCGGCACCATCGCCATCGTCAGATCGCCCTGATAGCCCTGGTTGGACGTGTTCACATAATAGTTGATGCCATCAGCGCGCAGGGTCACCGTATCGCCCTGCGCCGACAGATCCATCCCGATTGCACCGTGCAGCCGCTTAGGCGTACCAAAGGTGGGGATGTCGCTGTCATCCAGCGTCAGCGGGGCGACAAAAACATTCTGCAGGTCGTAGTGGACCTTGTTTTTATCAATCGTCTCAGACATGTTTACACCTCAAATTCATAGGAGCACATCATCATGTGCTCAGTTTCCAGATACTGTTCGCTGGGTTTCTTCCAGTGCAGCCCAAGCATGGCGGATTCCAGCGCGGCCTCTGCATCAAGATCCTTCTCCTTGGTGTAAAGCTCAACCGTGATGTGGACGATCTTGTAATATACTTGGCCGTCAGCGACCAGCGTATCTGTGCTACTCTCATAGTATAGGAGATAGGGAAGTGCAGGTGCCTTCTTGTCCGGCCACTGCCGATAGGCAAGCGGCAAACCGCTTGTTTTCAGCTTGATGCTCAGTTCTTCCAGCGTCATCGGATTTTCACCTTGACCTTATCCACAAGCCGCTCAGCGGCGCGTTGCTCGGCGGGCTGGATGTGGGGAACCCCCTCAACTCTGCCGCCTCCGGCCTTGGCGTGGCCTTTCTCCAGCAGATGGGTCAGGCCCGGATATTTCGCGTTGAAAACGCGGATGCGGATGTCCTCCTGGTTTTCAAACTCAACCTTTTTGCGCCAGGCTTTTTTATACTTGCCGGTCTGCACGGGGCTGTTGGCCTTGATTTCGCGCAGACAATCGTCGGCTACATCGTTGCACTCAGTCTTGACGGCCTCGGTCACTTCATCGGAGTAGGCGGCAAGCTCAGCGGCAACGGCCTCGGCAAAATTGCCGACATAAACCTGCTTATGGCTCATATACCCGCCTTTCTCTCCAGATAAAGCTCCAGGGTCTCATTTTTTGCGCGGTAGGTACGGTACACGCCGTACCGCACACCGTCCACCACGGCGATCTGTTCGCCCTGGTAGTCCGGGGCGAACATTGTCACCTTTAGGGCGGATTGCATCCCAGCGCGGCCTGCTTCAAACCACTCTGACGCCGACACACTCGCAATACTACAGAACACATTGCGGGCAGTTTCGGCAGGAATCCGCTGGGCTATGGCGTCCTCTATGTATGTTTTGGTTATCAGCTGCATCACGTTGGAGCGGTCCATTTGTTAATCCCCCCAATTTGTGTAATCGGTGGCAACCATCAACTGGGCCTTTTGCTCATCGTAAGCAGCCTTTAGCCTGTCGTACTCATCCGGCGCGCCAAAATTGGCCTTGCAGTAGGTGGTGACGGCCCGCCGGATGAGCGGCGCGGTGGCGTTTTCTCTGGCCTGAACACCGGCAATCTCCAGATCATCATAGGCAGCCTCAATAAGGTCGCTGACTTCACCATCAAAAATATCCGTTACCAGGCGAAGCGCCAGCTTCACTTGCTCCAGCATTGTCCGTCACCTCCACGGTAGATCAAGCGTTGGCCGCAATCGTCAGCGCCACAAAGCCGCCGGGGACGACCACATCCGCGCCCATCTCCACGTCACCGCGGATCGTGGACAGCAGCTTGTCAAAAGCGAAGTCATCGGAGACGGCGATCTCGTAGTCACTGAACAGGTCCAGCTTGAGGCAGCGCGGCACGCCGTAGAACATGGTGGGCTGTGCCTTGGCGGTCTGGGCCGTACCGGCACAGGCGGCCAGGTTCTTGTTGAGGCAGTAGCGCACGCTCAGGCCGCCCTCTTTGATGATGCCGGTGTTGGGGTTGGCAGAATCCGGGGTGATCTCGTAGACAGCTTTTTTCTCGTTGGTACCGCGCACATCGCCAAACGCAACCAGGTCTTTCTTGTTGAGGAACAGGACGGCCTCGCCCTCAACGGCCTCATCGCCGCCGTAGTTCAGCGTCAGATTGCGCAGGGTTTTCTCGTTGATAACGCCTTTCTTGGCGCTGTCCAGCGTAGCGTCAATGCTGTCCACGAGCTCGCTGGCTTTCAGCGCGTCGGTCACGATCTCAGACGCTTTCTTGCGCAAACTGAGGAGCGCCTGGGCGCGGCACTTGGCGAAGTAGTTCACCGGGGTCAGCTTCTTGGCCTGCTTGCTGATCTGGCTCAGAACCGCCTCCGACTTGGGCGTGATGTCGATGTAGTCGTAGGTGGCCTCTTTGGTAGTGGCAGCAGCGCCCTCGGTCTGATCGGCAGCGGCGTCGGCATCCTGCTTGACGTAGGGGATGCGGTCAGTGGACATACCGGCGC
>SKEC01002255.1_pt1 | contig 13377 bp, 9 predicted proteins | sample 4826641 | NCBI WGS metagenome assembly SKEC01 (sample SAMN11008819, study PRJNA524170) | human gut metagenome | biome: Human fecal sample; material: Feces; isolation source: fecal sample from pouch patient p18, p21 | host: Homo sapiens | place: Israel: Tel-Aviv | collected 2015-12-22
GCACGGACTGAATGGCCGGAGAGTCCCAGATCACATACGAAAGGCAGGACGACGAGATGATAGCGATTATTGACTACGATGCAGGAAATATAAAGAGTGTGGAAAAAGCCATGCAGCTTCTGGGACAGGAAGTAACAATCACAAGAGACAGAGAGACGATCATGAATGCAGATAAGGTAATCCTTCCGGGAGTCGGAGCATTCGGAGATGCGATGGGAAAACTCAGACAGTATGGACTTGATGAAGTAATCAGAGACGTAACAGCCAAAGGAACGCCATTTCTTGGAATCTGCCTCGGACTGCAGTTATTATTTGAACGAAGTGATGAGACTCCGGGTGTGGAAGGCCTTGGGATCTTGAAGGGAGAGATATTAAGAATCCCGGATCAGGAAGGACTTAAGATCCCTCACATGGGATGGAACTCACTAAAATTCCAAAATAACGGAAGATTATTTAAAGATATTCCGGAAGATTCCTATGTATATTTTGTACATTCGTATTATCTGAAAGCAGAGGATGAAGGCATTGTGACTGCAACAACAGAGTATAGTACACATATCCATGCTTCGGTAGAACAGGGAAATGTGTTTGCATGCCAGTTCCATCCGGAAAAGAGCAGTGATATAGGAATTCAGATTTTAAAGAACTTTGTGGAATTATAGGGGGACAAGGCAATGCATACAAAAAGAATTATTCCATGTCTGGATGTAAATAACGGAAGAGTGGTAAAAGGAGTCAATTTTGTATCTTTAAGGGATGCGGGAGATCCTGTCGAGATTGCAAAGGCATATGATAAGGCAGGGGCGGATGAACTGGTATTTTTGGATATTACAGCATCTTCGGATGCGAGAGGTACAGTTGTCGATATGGTCCGCAAAGTAGCGGAAAATGTGTTTATTCCGTTTACGGTAGGTGGAGGAATCCGTACAGTGGACGATTTTAAAGCTCTTTTGAGAGAGGGTGCGGATAAGATTTCTATTAATTCATCTGCAATCAATACACCAAATTTAATTTCTGAAGCGGCGGAAAAGTTCGGAAGCCAGTGTGTGGTAGTGGCGATCGATGCAAAGAAACGAGAAGACGGAAGCGGATGGAATATCTATAAGAATGGCGGACGTATCGATGTAGGAATTGATGCTGTGGAATGGGCAGCGAAAGTGGAGAAGCTTGGTGCAGGAGAGATTCTTCTGACCAGTATGGACTGCGACGGAACGAAAGCAGGATATGATCTGGAACTTACAAGAGCAATCGCAGAAGAAGTGAGTATTCCGGTAATCGCATCCGGCGGGGCAGGCAATCTGGAACATTTCTACGATGCACTGACAGAGGGAAAGGCAGATGCAGCGCTGGCGGCATCCTTATTCCATTACAAAGAGCTGGAGATCAAGGAAGTAAAAGAATATTTAAGAGAAAAAGGTGTATCTGTCCGTCTATAGTTTGTAGTCTGCATGACAGCATGGACAAAAAAATAAAAAGGATAGTGTGAAAAATAATGGCAGCGATTAATAATGACTGGCTGGACGCTCTGAAAGAAGAGTTCAAAAAGCCATACTATAAGAAATTATTCGAGACAGTAAATGAGGAATACAGAACAAGACAGATCTTTCCTCCGGCAGATGATATCTTCAATGCATTTCATCTGACACCGCTTCATAATGTAAAGGCAGTAATTCTGGGGCAGGATCCATATCATAATGTAGGACAGGCGCATGGACTCTGCTTTTCGGTAAAAAAAGGCGTGGATGTGCCGCCTTCGCTTGTGAATATATATAAAGAACTACATGATGATCTGGGATGTACGATCCCGAATCACGGCTGTCTGACTAAATGGGCAGAACAGGGTGTGCTGATGTTGAATACGGTATTAACCGTAAGGGCACATCAGGCGAATTCCCATAAGGATATCGGATGGGAAGAATTTACCGATGCGGCGATCATGGCACTTAACAGTCAGGATCGTCCGATCGTGTTTATCTTATGGGGAGCGCCGGCGCAGAGAAAGGCGAGGATGCTGAATAATCCGAAGCATCTGATCCTGAAAGCACCGCATCCGAGTCCGCTGTCTGCGTACCGCGGATTTTTTGGAAGTAAGCCATTCAGTCAGACGAACGATTATCTGAGAGCGCACGGAATAGAGCCGATCGACTGGCAGATCGAATAAATGAGGAGTATATAGAAAAAGTATGAAAAGAGGAAAAGCACTACTTGCAATATTCAGTGCAGGTCTGTTACTGACTGCCTGTGGGAATCCTTCGGAAAAAGGAGTCGAGTATCTTGAAAAAGGAGAATACGATCAGGCGGTTGAACAGTTTGAGCAGGCAATAGAAAAGAATAAGAATACCGGAGATGCCTGGAGAGGAATCGGCATCGCGAAATGGGAACAAAAAGATTATAAAGGAGCAAGGAATGCATTCAGGAAGGCTTTGGATAATAATGCCGAGAAGACAGGAACCATTTATAATCTCATTGGAAACTGTGATCTGAAATTGGGCAAAGCAAAAGAAGCATTGAACTATTATAATCTTGGACTGGAACAGGATGACGTCAGCAAGAAGATGAAGAAAGAAATGAAATATAATATCATCGTTGCCTATGAGAAGATGGAAGACTGGGAGAGCGCGGAAGTAAAACTGGAAGAATATCTGGAAAGTTATCCGAATGACAAAGCAGCCAAAAAAGAAGCAGAATTCCTGGAGACGCGTTAATAGAATATGATAGAAATAAAAGATGAAACAGAAAAAGTGATTCTGGTCGGAGTTGCTCTTTCAGATCAGGATGATACAAAAGAATCACTGGAAGAATTAAAAGATCTGGTATCGACAGCCGGGGCAGAGACGGCAGGAATGCTGATCCAGAACCGGGAACAGCAGCATCCGGCAACTTATGTCGGAAAGGGAAAGATTGAAGAATTAAAAAATATGATCTGGGAATTGCGTGCGACCGGGATTGTGTGTGATGATGAATTGTCTCCGGCGCAGATGAAGAACCTGCAGGATGAACTGGATGTGAAAGTTATGGACAGAACCCTGATCATTCTGGATATCTTTGCGGCAAGGGCATCGACCAGTGAAGGTAAGATACAGGTAGAACTGGCGCAGCTTAAGTATCAGCAGACCAGACTGACCGGCTGGGGAAGAGCGATGTCCAGACTGGGAGGCGGAATTGGAACCAGAGGACCGGGAGAGAAGAAACTGGAGATGGATCGCCGCCTGATCAAAAGCCGGATCGCACAACTGAACCGTGAATTGAAGGATGTCAAAAAACACCGGGAAGTGACCAGAGAGCAGAGAAGCAGAAGTCATATTCCGGTGGCAGCAATCGTAGGATACACGAATGCAGGGAAATCTACACTCTTAAACACTCTGACCGGTGCAGGAATTCTTGCAGAAGATAAATTATTTGCAACTCTGGATCCCACTACCAGGGATCTGAAACTGCCAAGCGGTCAGGAAATTCTCATGACGGATACGGTAGGATTTATCAGAAAGCTTCCACATCATCTGATAGAGGCTTTTCGGAGTACACTGGAAGAAGCAAAATACGCGGACATCATCCTGCATGTAGTGGATGCTTCGAATCCACAGATGGATGAACAGATGTATACCGTATATGAGACACTGCAGAATCTCGGAGTGAAAGATAAGCCGGTGATCACGGTATTTAATAAGATTGACCGCATGGAAGATACCTGGGTTCCGAGAGACCTGCGTGCAGATTATCATGTAAAAATCTCGGCAAAGACGGGAGAAGGAATTACAGGATTCCTTCAGTCCATAGAAGCTGTATTGAGGGAGCAGAAAGTGGAGATTGAGGCATTGTATCCATATAAAGAAGCCGGAAAGATCCAAAAGATCCGGAAGTACGGAGAACTTCAGGAGGAAGAATACCGGGAGGATGGTATCTTCGTGAGGGCATTCGTTCCGGCAGAACTTTATGGGCAGGTACGTCCGGAAGGCGTCACACCGAACAATTGCTTATAAGCTCTGGAAAACGTAGAATAATCTTTAAATCCACAATCATAACAGACCTGTGTGCCCGGCACACCGGAAGATAATAGTTCTTTTGCAAGCAGGAGCCGCTTCTGGGAGATGTACTGTCCCAGTGTATAACCAGTTTCCTGCTTAAATAATCTCATCATATAATATTTGCTGATATAGAACTGTCCGGCGATCAGGTCGATCGATAAGTTCTCACAGAGGTGCTCGCCGACGTAATCAAGGATGGCGAGCACCTTTTCGTTACAATTAACCGTGTCAATGTATTCCAGCCGGTTTTTTCTTACCGCACGGTTCAGATGGATCATGAATTCCAGGAACATTACCTGCCGGTAGAGTTCGGAGGCATAGCCGCCGTCAGTGAAAGAGTGTTCCAGATTAGAGATAGAACGGAACAGGGAACTCTTTTCCGGCGAGGGGATGCGCAGAACATTGGAGTGCTCCTGATCAGCTTTTTGGAAACAATAACTCAGATCGTAGCTTTCGGTCTGATATGCGTTCATAAAATTCGGAGAGATGTAGACAATAATTCTCTCATAAGGGCAGGAATTGTCTACTGTCAGCTTATGAATATCTCCCTGTTTTACCAGAACGATATCATAAGGCTTTAAGTCGTAAGAGCGGCCTTCGATCATATAATTGACCTTTCCACGAATAAAGATTGTAATCTTATCAAAATCGTGATAATGGTAATCTATTTCTTTGGTATCCTGATCAGTCAGGTGAAAAAGTCTGAATTCACTGTTCAGATATCCTTTTTTCTCGTATTGTTCCATATATATCCTCCATATATTATTAAAAATACAATATCAAAATCAGAGTGATTTTAGACAGATAAAAAGCTGCAAATAGTATCTGTAATCAGTTTATAGGAAAATAGCATTATTTGCAAGAAACATGGCATTATTTGTGTAGATTATGGAAATAATGCCTGTTATGATATGGATAAAGAGAAAGATGCAGCTAACAGATGCAGTGAGCGGCGAATACTCTGTGTGAACTATATACAGTCAAAAGAAATAAAAATACAACAGAAGAAATTTTTGAATGTAATTAAAGACGGGGATTAAAAATCAGGAGGAAGAAAGATGAAAGTAGTATTGGAACGTTATCATGGATTGGGGAATGATTATCTTGTATTTGATCCGAATCACAATGAATTAGAACTGGATCAGGCAAATGTAAAAATGATCTGTGATCGTAATGAGGGGCTTGGCGCTGACGGAGTTCTGGAAGGACCGATCCTGAAAGAAGACGGTATGCATGTAAAAGTATGGAATCCGGACGGAAGTGAATCAGAGACCAGTGGAAACGGTGTCCGTATTTTTGCAAAATATCTGAAAGATGCCGGTTACGTACAGAAAAAGAATTTCAAATTATATACAGGAAACGGTCCAGTGGAAGTGACATTCTTAAATGAAGATGGAAGCCGGCTGCGTGTATCTATGGGAAAATTATCATTTTGGAGTGATGAGATCCCGGTCATCGGCGAGAGGCGTGAAGTGATCAACGAGGACATGGTATTCGGAAGGACGTTGTATCCGGTTACCTGTGTATCCATCGGTAATCCACACTGCGTGATCCCTATGCGTGAGATTTCCAAACCGCTGGTATGCAAGATCGGTGATTATTCCGAGATCGCAAGATATTTCCCGAACAGAATCAATACACAGATCATGCAGGTGATGGATAAAGAGAATATTGCGATCGAGATCTTTGAGCGTGGTGCAGGATACACCAGAGCATCCGGAACCGGAGCATGTGCGGCAGCAGGTGTAGCGTACAAACTGGGACTTACGAACAGTAAAGTGATCGTTCATATGCCGGGAGGAGAACTCCAGGTAGAAGTAGAAGATGACTGGAATGTATACATGACAGGAGATGTGTTCTACGTTGCGAAAATGACACTTAGTAATGAATTTGCAGAGAGACTGCGTGCATTATAAGATACCGGGGAAATCTTGCAAAAGCTGTCGTGAATGACAGTATAAAAGCAGGTTTTACGGCTATACACAAACATATATTCGTGTTATACTAGGGCATAAGGAGGAAACCTTATGCCTTTAAAATTTGTATTCGGGCCATCCGGCTCAGGAAAATCAACTTATTTATATCAGCATGTCATAGAAGAATCAGAAAAATACCCACTGAAGAATTTCATAGTGCTCGTACCGGAACAGTTCACAATGCAGACGCAGAAGGATCTGGTCAGTATGCATCCGAGACACGGTATCATGAATATCGATGTACTGAGTTTTGCAAGACTTGCTTACCGGGTATTTGAAGAGACCGGTACAAAGCAGATGCAGGTTCTGGATGATGAGGGAAAAAACCTGATCCTCAGAAAGATTGCAGGGGATTATGAGAACAAACTGACGGTATTGAAAGGGAATATTAAGAAACTTGGCTATATCAGTGAGGTAAAATCCGTGATATCCGAATTTACACAGTATGATATCGGGGAAGAAGAGATGGATGAGATGCTGGATCATCTGGATGAAGACTCCAGATTGTACTACAAGTTAAAAGATATCAGGCTTTTGTATGAAGGTTTTCAGGATTACTTAAGAGAGCGGTATATCACGAAGGAAGAATTGCTGGATGTATTGAACAGTCAGGTAAAAGAATCAGAACTTTTGAAAAACAGTGTTGTAGTTCTTGACGGATTTACCGGATTTACACCGGTGCAGAACCGGCTGATACTGGAACTTATGCGGTGCTGCAAGGAAGTCTGGGTGACAGTTACGATGGATGAACGGGAGAATCCGTATGCTTATAAACATCCATATCAGCTGTTTGGACTGAGTAAGCAGATGGTAACGACACTGGTCAGAATGGCGGGGGAAGATCATATAGAGGTAGAAGAACCGGTCTGCCTGTATGGATATCCGGTGAAACGATTTGAAAAGAACCAGGAACTTGCATTTTTGGAGAGAAATATCTTCCGGTACGGGGCTGGAAGGTATGATAAAGCTGTGGAGAATCTGGAAATCCATGCAGCAGGGAACCCAAGACAGGAAGCAGATGCAGTGGCAGAGGGAATCCGCAGACTGGTACGTAAAGAGCAGTACAGATACAGAGATATCGGTGTGATCGTCAGTGATATGAATGTATATGGAGACTATCTGGAACAGGCATTTGAGAATTACGGGATTCCGGTGTTTATGGATCATAAGAGAAGCATCCTGTTGAATTCATTTGTAGAATATATAAGGAGTCTTCTGAATATGGCGGAAAAGAATTTCTCTTATGAAAGTGTATTCCGCTTCTTAAGAACGAATCTTGCAGGATTCGCCTGCGAGGAAGTCGATGAACTGGAAAACTATGTGCTCGGACTGGGAATCAGGGGATATAAAGGCTGGCAGAACCGTTGGATCCGCAGATTGAAGGGGATGGAAGAAGAGGAACTGGACCGGCTGAATCATTACCGTGTACAACTGGTAGAAAAAGTGGATAACCTGATGTTTGTATTAAAACAAAAGAGGAAAACGGTGCGAGATATCACGATGGCAGTATATGAGTTCATGGTGAAGGAAAATATCCAGGAACGCCTGCAAAGAACAGAAGAAGAATTTCAGAAAGCAGGTGAGCTGGCACTGGCGAAGGAATATTCACAGGTCTACCGGATCATCATAGAATTATTTGATAAATTTGTAGAACTTCTGGGTGAGGAACCGGTGGGACTGAACGAATATTGTAAGCTTCTGGATGCAGGACTGGAAGAGGCAAGAGTCGGTGTGATTCCTCCAAGTGTGGATCAGGTAGTGGCAGGAGATATGCAGAGAACAAGATTAAAAGACATCAGGGCACTCTTTTTTCTTGGAGCCAATGACAGCTTCCTTCCCGGAGCACTTATGAGAACCGGTCTGTTAACGGAACAGGACAGAGAGAAGTTCCGGCAGGCGGATCATGCGCTGGCGGCAGGCGGAAAGGAAAAAGCATATGTCCAAAAGTTTTACCTGTATATGAACCTGACTAAGCCGTCGGAGAAACTGAAGATTTATTATAGTAAAGTGTCTGCAGGAGGGAAAGCACAGCGTCCGTCTTATCTGATACAGGAATTATCAAGATTATATCCGGAGTTAAAGGTTCAGGATGAAGAAGCAAAAAAACTAAAGGAAAAAGAACTGACGGAGAAAAGTGGAGTTGCTTATCTGATCCGTGGACTGCAGGAGAAGAATCTGGACCTCACCTGGCAGGAATTATATACCTGGTATCAGAAATCTCCGGAATGGAAAGCTGCGGTGGACCGGATTTTGCGCGCATGGTACTACAGGCGTCCGGAAGATCCATTATCGGAACGTGTAGCAAGAGAACTTTATGGAGAGAATTTCGAAGGAAGCATCACGAGAATGGAACGGTATGCGACCTGTGCGTGTGCACATTTCCTTGCTTACGGGCTCCGCCTGAAGGAACGGCCGCTGTATGAATTTAAAGCAGTCGATCTGGGAAATGTCTGTCACAGGGCCCTGGAACTGTTTTCGAAAAAGGCGTCGGAGGCGGGCGGCTGGACAGTATTGCCGGAAGAAGAAAGAAAAAAGCTGATCGATGCAAGTGTGGAAGAAGCGATTACAGATTATGGCAATTCTGTATTATACAGTACGGCAAGAAATGAACAGATGATCGTGCGCATGAAGCAGATGCTGGAGAGAACAGTATGGGCACTTACGAACCAGCTGAAAGCCGGGGACTTTGTGCCGGAGGCATATGAACTGCGTTTCTTCGGAGGAAAGATTGACCGCATTGATATATGTGAGACGGAAGAGCAGATATATGTCAAAGTTATGGATTACAAGACCGGAAGTAAGGCATTTGACGTGGTTGCATTGTATCATGGCTTACAATTACAGCTTATGGTCTATATGGATGCAGCAGTCGAATTTCAGAAAAAGCGCCATCCGGATAAGGAGGTAATCCCGGCCGGTGTGTTCTATTACCGTATTCAGGATCCTCTGGTAGATAAGACAGAAGACAAAGAAAAAGCAGAGCGTGCAGTTCTAAAGCAGTTAAAACCGGATGGCATCATTCCGCTTGGGACAGAGATATTAAAGCATCTGGATCATAATACTTCGGGCGAATCTCTGGCGGTTCCGGTAAAATATAATAAGAACGGCAGCGTATCAGGGTACTCCAAAGTGGTTGCGGGAGAGGATTTTTCTGCGATGATGACTCATGCAAAAAGGCAGATGGAAGAGGCAAGAACGAAGATATTGAATGGTGAAGCAGGAGCCCTTCCTTATAAGCGCGGCCAGGAAAGCGGCTGTGATTACTGTCCGTACCGGCATGTCTGTGGATTCGATGTTAAGATCCCTGGATATGAATACCGTGATATCGGAGCGATGGGAAAAGAAGAGGCTATGGCGGCGATGCGGATAGAGCAGAGTGAGGCAGAGCAGAGCGGGAAAGGAGGAAATTAAGTATGGGTGTGAAATGGACCGAAGAACAGCAGAAAGTCATACAATTGAGGAACCGTAACATTCTGGTATCGGCAGCAGCAGGTTCCGGAAAGACGGCTGTTCTGGTGGAACGTATCATTACGATGCTGACAGAAGATGATCCTCCGGTGGATGTAGATAAGCTCCTGATCGTGACATTTACCGAGGCGGCAGCCTCAGAGATGAAAGAAAGGATTCGTCTTGCAATTGAGAAGAAACTGACGGAATACCCGGAAGATGAGCATTTGAAACAACAGGCAACCCTGATCCATAATGCGCAGATCACAACCATCCACAGCTTCTGTCTTTCTGTGATCCGCGATCATTTTCATGCGATTGATATTGATCCGGGATTCCGGATCGGTGAAGAAGGAGAACTGAAGCTGTTAAGACATGATGTGCTGGAGGAGATGCTGGAGGAGAAATATCAGGAAGGAAATAAACGGTTTCTTGATTTTGCGGCAGCTTACAGCACCGGAAGAGATGATAAAAAGATTGAAGATCTGATATTGAAGATCTATGAATTTTCCAGAAGTTATCCGGATAGTGAAGAATGGCTGGATTCCTGTGTGAAAGTATATGGAATACCGGATGTGAAGACGCTGGAAGAAAGCAGCTTCATGAAAAAGGTGATGACAGATATCCGAAAGAATCTGGATGATGCAAGAGAACTGCTGGCTCATGCGGAGAAGATCGCATTAAGTCCGGATGGTCCGGCGGTGTATGAGGCAACGCTGGATAAAGACATGCAGGTGATCGAGGATCTGTCCGGGATTCCGTCTTATGAGAAGATGGCAGAAGCATTTGCGAACGTAAAATGGGCAAGGATCGCAGCAAATAAAGATAAGACGGTATCGGAAGAAAAGATTGAGCAGGTTAAGAAGATCCGTGAACTGGTAAAAGGAATTGTAAAGAATATCAGCGGGCAGTATTTTTATGAAAGTCCGCAGGAACTGGTAGAGGATCTGAAACTATGTGCCCCGGCGATGGAAGAACTGGGAGATCTTGTGCGGCTGTTTGCGGAGAAGTTTGAGGAGCAGAAGCGTGCACAGAATATGATCGACTTTTCGGATATGGAACAATATGCACTGCGTATCCTGACAGAGAAGACTGAAGCGGGACTTGGACCGTCAAAAATAGCGGAAGAATACCAGAAACAGTTCCAGGAGATCATGATCGATGAATATCAGGACAGCAACCTGATCCAGGAAGCAATCCTTACCAGTGTATCGACCTGCAGAAGCGGAAGGTACAATATCTTCATGGTGGGGGATGTGAAGCAGAGTATTTACCGGTTCCGTCTGTCGAGACCGGAATTATTTCTGGAGAAATTCCACACATATAATATAGAAGAAAGTCAGACCCAGAGGATTGACCTGCACAAGAATTTCCGAAGCCGGAAGGAAGTACTGGAAGGTGCCAATGCGATATTCCGGCAGATTATGACGGAGAAACTGGGCGGGATTGTCTACGATAAGCAGGCAGCATTATATCCGGGAGCAGAATATCCGAAGACGGAGAATCTGGAGACAGAGATTCTGGTGATGGACGGTGATCTGGATGGATATCAGGAGAATGATGCAGTAGAAGAAGAAAACAGCACTGGTAATACGGATAAAGATACGGGAAAGGGAATTGTTTCCGAGAGAGAGCTGGAAGCCCGTATGATCGCCATGCGTATCCGGGAACTTCTGCGGTCGCAGAAAGTTACGGATAAGGAGACCGGAGAACTGAGAGATGTCCGCTATTCGGATATCGTGATCCTGACAAGAAGTATTAAAGGATTTGCCGATGTATTTACGGAAGTGCTGAACCGTGAAGGGATCCCGACCTATGCGGGAACCAGTGAAGGATATTTCCAGACACAGGAGATCGGCGTGCTTCTGGATTATCTGAGGGTTCTGGATAACCGGAGACAGGATATTCCGCTGGCAGCAGTATTAAGCTCGGCATTTGCGGAAATATCAGACGAAGAGCTGGCAGTGATCCGGTGTGCGTATCCGGATAAGCCGTTCTTTGAAAGCGTTGCAGAGTACAGAGTACATGGAAGTGAACAAAAGATCCGGGAAAAGCTGGAAAAGTGTCTGGGAGAGATGGACGAATTACGTAGAATTGTACCATATACACCGATGCATGAGCTTTTATGGAAGATACTGGATCGAACCGGATATGGAGATTATGTGGCAGCGATGCCCGGCGGCGCACAGCGCAGAGCGAATCTGGACATGCTGATCGAAAAAGCCAGGGCATACGAGGCAACCAGCTATAAAGGATTGTTCCATTTTGTAAGATATATCGAACAGCTGCAGAAATATGATGTGGATTATGGTGAAGCAAGTATTGAAGATGAACATGCGGATACGGTGCGCGTAATGACGATCCACAAAAGTAAAGGTCTGGAGTTCCCGGTTGTGATCGTTGCAGGAATGGGAAAACGTTTTAACATGCAGGATGCAAGAAGTGCAGTGGCACTCCATGCCGGTATGGGAGTCGGACTGGATGCGGTGAATCTGGAATATCGTACGAAGATTCCAAGTATCATCAAGAAAGTGATACAAAAAGAGGAAGCACTCGAGAGTCTGGGGGAGGAACTGCGTGTATTATATGTAGCCCTGACGCGTGCGAAAGAGAAGCTGATCATTACAGGAACACTTTCAAAACCAGAGGATAAGATTACCGGATATCAGATGTTTGGAGGAAACGCAGACGGAACATTATCATTCGCCCAGCTTAGCCATGCTTCCACATACTGGGACTGGATACTTCCGGCGGTATTAAAGAGTCAGAAAGAAGAACTGTTCAGACTTCAGATCCTGCATATGGAGGATCTGATAAAAGAAAGCATAGAGGAAGAAGAAAAGAGCGGTCTTTCAAGAACTGTTCTTGAAAACTGGAACGTAGAAGAAATCTATGAGCCTGGCTTGCATGAGATGATGCAGGAACAGTTTGCATTTTCCTATCCCTATGAAAAGAGCAGTGAAAGGAAGCTGAAATTCACTGTCACGGAACTGAAAAAAAGAGCCTATGAGATTGCATCAGACGAAAGGGAGGAAGAGCAGGGAGAATGTTTCTATGAAGAACCGGAAGTGGTGCCGCTTTTACCGAAATTCATGCAGCAGGAAGAGGGACTGACAGGAGCACCGAGAGGTACGGCGTATCACCGTGTGATGGAGTTACTGGATTTTTCCGGTATGCAGGAGCCGTGGAAACAATGGTTCACCGGATGGCTGGAGGAACAGGTCAGAAGAGGAAGGATAGAAGAAGAGGCGGCAGCATGTGTCCGTTGGACAGATATTCTGAGATTTCTGCAATGTGATTCGGGAAAACGGATGCAGGAAGCAGACAGAAATCAGAAGCTCTGGAGAGAACAGCCGTTTGTACTTGGAATACCAGAGCAGGAATTATATAAAGACGAGCCAGAAGGTGACTTTGCTCTTGTACAGGGAATCATAGATGTGTACTTTGAGGAAGAAGACGGACTGGTCGTACTGGATTACAAGACAGACAAAGTATATAAGATAGAAGAACTGGTGGGAAAATACCATGCCCAGCTAGATTACTATGGCAGGGCACTGGAACAGATTACCGGGAAGAAAGTGAAAGAAAAGGTGCTGTACTCTTTTACTTTGGGCGAAGCCTGCAGTTTGTCTTAACAAATATTAATTACTAAAAAGGATGCATCAAGTGCATATTCTAAGCTCCCCACACAGGGAATTACGATGAACCTCTAAAAACAAACATCATATTCGGCAGAGGCCTCTATAATGTTAAGAGTTTCATCTCCATTGTGTGGAAGTCGCGTAGAATATGCACTTGATGCTGTTTTTATTGAAAATACCTGTTAAGACAAACTGCAGGTTGTTCCATTTTTGCAACTGTTTTCTCTTGACTTATAATATTATATGCCATATAATATACAAAAGCATATATTATACAGCATATAATAT
>SKEC01000859.1_pt1 | contig 13335 bp, 13 predicted proteins | sample 4826641 | NCBI WGS metagenome assembly SKEC01 (sample SAMN11008819, study PRJNA524170) | human gut metagenome | biome: Human fecal sample; material: Feces; isolation source: fecal sample from pouch patient p18, p21 | host: Homo sapiens | place: Israel: Tel-Aviv | collected 2015-12-22
AGATGCGGTATCTCATCGCTTCTTATATATGGTGGATTGGATACTATCACATCATACATCTCATCGACATGCTCAAACAGATCGCTTCTCTCAAAATCAACAAACACGCCGTTAAGCCTTGCGTTTTCCTTTGCCACATTGAGCGCCTGCTTTGAGATATCACAGGCTGCACCGTCCACATTAGTCGTGTTCTTTAAGATGCTTATAATTATGCAGCCGCTTCCTGTACACATATCAAGCACTCTCATCCCCGGCTCTATCACCTTGAGTGCCTCCTCTACAAGAGTCTCTGTATCCTGACGCGGTATGAGCACATTGCTGTTCACACGGAATTTGAGTCCCATAAACTCCTGCTCTCCGACTATGTACTGGAGCGGAATACGCTCAGCGCGCTTACTCAGCAATGCTTGATATTCCCTTATCTGCTCCTGCGACATTTCCTCATCCATATGCACATAGTAATATGTGTGATCTATCCTGCATGCCATGGCTAAAAGCAGCCATGCATCGTTTTTTGCATCAACTATCTTTGCTTTTTGTAATATGCTTTCCCCAAGTAAAATTGCTTCTCTATATGTCATATATACCTTCTATCCGGCGGTCAATGTGCACACACATTGTTTTCCTCCTGCCATTTCTTCCAGTCAAACACGGCCTCAACCGATGCGATGCCAACCTCTATCATTTCATCATCCGGCTCCTTTGTGGTCATTCGCTGCATTAAAAGCCCCGGGACACTAAGCATGTTGACAACCGGATTGTCATATCTGCCTGCAAGTCTGATAAACTCATAAGATACCCCTGCGATTACAGGAATAAGCACAAGTCGTAACAATAACTGCAGCGGCTTTGAATCCACACGGATAAACATGAAAAATAATATGCTTATGAGCATTACTATAAGCAGAAAGTGCAAGTCTGATAAACTCATAAGATACCCCTGCGATTACAGGAATAAGCACAAGTCGTAACAATAACTGCAGCGGCTTTGAATCCACACGGATAAACATGAAAAACAATATGCTTATGAGCATTACTATAAGCAGAAAGCTTGTACCGCAGCGCTTGTGATGCTTTGAGCTTTTTCTCACATTTTCCACTGTAAGAGGCAGTCCGTGCTCTATGCAGTTGATGCATTTATGCTCAGAGCCGTGATACATAAATGTGCGCTTAATATCAGGGGTCAGCGATATAATTGCTATATACCCCAGAAATATTGCCAGTCTGATAACGCCCTCTATGAACGCTATGAGCATCTGTGAGCTTATCACCTTTTTAAAAAGCCCAGAAAGGAAATACGGCAATGCAAAAAACAGCGCGAGTGCTATGACAATTGACAGTACCACTGTACCTCCAAGCATGGCATTTTCCTGTTTTTTTTCTTTGGCAGCCCTTTTTTTCTTTTCTTCCGCTGTGAGTTCTTCTTCCTTTTCCTTTTTCTTTGAAGCCAAGGTCCCTTCATCATCCTCGTCCTCGAAAAATGACGCTGAATACATCAGTGTGCTCATGCCCAGATAAAGCGAATCGACAAAGCTCACCACACCTCTTAAAATAGGAATTTTTCTAACTACATCAAGCGTCTTTGAATTCTTACGCTTTGACACCTTGACATCTATTTCATGGTCAGGCTTCCTCACGGCTACGGCGTATGTGTCCTTGTTCTGCATCATTACGCCCTCCATGACAGCCTGACCGCCAATACCTGAATACTTCATAAAACCTCTCTATATTCCAAAAAAGGTTGAGGTATATTGCAACCTCAACCTTTCAAGTAACTATATGATTCTATTTCATACCATATTTCTTATTGAACTGCTCAATACGTCCACGAGCCTGGTTAGCTTTCTGCTGACCTGTGTAGAATGGATGGCACTTTGAGCAAATCTCTACGTGGATCTCCGGCTTTGTAGATCCTGTAACGAATGTGTTACCACAGTTACATGTAACAGTTGCCTGATAATAATCTGGATGGATTCCTTCTCTCATGATTTTCACCTCTTTTATATTCTTATCGTATTTCTTTAGCTTCACTCTTTATACCCGTATGCCCGATCCGCATATGATACTTGCTGCAAGAGCGACACGTTGCGTCCGTTTACATCCCGATAAACAGCTTAATTATTGTAGCATATGAATCTGTCAATTGCAAGACATTTTTATAAAATTCTGTTTTTCTTTACAAGATTAACAAATTCCTTGTTGCTCTTTGTGTGTGCAAACATGTTCAGTACGTTCTCAACAGCCTCATCAGAGCGCATACCGTTGAAGGCTTTACGCATATTATCGACTGCTGCCTGCTCATCCTCATCAAGGAGCAGATCCTCACGCCTTGTTCCTGATTTTACTATATCTATAGCAGGGAAGATTCTCTTCTCGGAAAGCTTTCTGTCGAGTACAAGCTCCATGTTTCCTGTTCCCTTGAACTCCTCAAATACTACATCATCCATCTTGCTTCCAGTATCAACAAGGGCTGTTGCAAGTATTGTCAGACTGCCGCCATTTCTCATATTACGTGCTGCTCCGAAAAATCTCTTTGGCATATGAAGCGCTACAGGATCAAGTCCTCCTGAAAGTGTACGGCCTGATGGTGGAACTGTCACATTGTAAGCTCTTGCAAGCCTTGTTATGCTGTCAAGGAGTATCATGACATCATTACCATGCTCTACAAGGCGCTTTGCTCTCTCTATTACCATCTCTGACACTCTCTTGTGATGCTCAGGAAGTTCATCAAATGTAGAGTAGATTACCTCGACATTGTCCCCCTCTATAGCCTCCTTGATATCTGTAACCTCCTCCGGTCTCTCATCAATAAGGAGAATAATAAGATGCATCTCAGGATTGTTTACAGTGACAGACTTTGCAATCTCTTTAAGTAATGTGGTCTTTCCGGCCTTAGGCTGTGAAACGATCATGCCTCGCTGTCCCTTTCCTATTGGAGAGATGAGATCTACAACTCTCATCGCAACACTTGCTCCGGGTCTCTCGAGACGCAGTCTCTCATTCGGGAATATAGGCACAAGATCCTCAAAGCTTGTACGCTTCAGTGCTACATCCGGTGTATATCCGTTGACAGTGGTCAGGTATAAAAGAGCCTGGAATTTCTCACGCTCAGACTTCACCTTCATATTACCCTTTACGATATCACCTGTCTTTAAATTGAAGCGGCGTATCTGCGCAGGTGCCACATAGATATCATGATCTCCCGGCATATAATTATCACAGCGGATAAATCCAAAGCCCTCCGGCATTACCTCAAGTATGCCTTCTGCCTCCTCTCCACTGTCGAGTGCTGCATAATCATCTTTAAAAGAGTTGGCGCGCTCCTCGGCTGTACCGTTTTTCTCAGCCTCCTCAGCCTCTTTTGCATCCTCCTCGAGCATTCTTTCAATAATCTGTCCCTTTTTCAGTGATGAAACGCCCTTAATTCCTCTTGCCTTCGCCAGATCCTTAAGCACAAATGCCGACAAACTTTCATATTTTTCTCTCATCTGTTCCATTTCGTCTTCTCCTTAAATTTGATAACAGTATTTATTCAATTCGTCTAAACAATATTATTTAACAAATATATCTGTGTAGCTATTGGGAAATAACGCCTGAATTGACTTTTGAATTATTAATTATTGATTATACATCATTTCTTTAAAAATATAAAGCGATTTCTTATTTTTTATCATATTTTTATATAATCGGTTATCTGCATAGTTACTTGATTTAAATCACCTGCAATGTTATGATTATTCAAAAGAATTTTTAGAGGGAGAATTACCATGGATAATAAAGAAAAAGCACTGAAATGCCACGAAGAGTGGAACGGAAAACTCGAAACCATCGCTAAATCAAAGGTTAATTCGAGAGAGGACCTTGCAATTGCATACACCCCCGGTGTTGCTGAGCCTTGCAAGATCATAGCCGAGGATAAGGAAGCTGCATACAAATACACCTGGAAGGCAAATACCGTTGCCGTAGTGTCAGACGGAAGTGCTGTGCTTGGTCTTGGAAACATCGGTCCTTACGCTGCCATGCCTGTCATGGAGGGTAAATGCGTACTTTTCAAGGAGTTTGGCAACGTAAACGCTGTTCCTATCTGTCTCGACACTCAGGACACTGAGGAGATTATTGCTGCAGTCAAAAATATCGCACCGGGCTTTGGCGGAATTAACTTAGAAGATATTTCTGCTCCGCGCTGCTTTGAGATTGAGGAGAGACTTAAAGAGATGCTCGATATTCCTGTATTCCACGATGACCAGCACGGAACTGCAATCGTTGTACTCGCCGGTATCATCAACTCTCTGCGCCTGACCGGCAAAAAGAAAGAGGACTGCAAGGTTGTTGTAAACGGTGCAGGCTCAGCAGGTGTTGCCATCACTAAACTTCTTCTGACATACGGCTTTACACATGTGACCATGTGTGACCGTCTAGGCATCATAGGAAAGGACTATCCAAACCTCAACTGGATGCAGCAGAAAATGACAGAGGTTACAAACCTTGAAAACGCAAAGGGTACTCTTGCAGATGCTTTAAAGGGTGCTGACATATTCGTAGGTGTTTCCGCTCCAAATATCGTCACAGCCGAGATGGTTTCTTCTATGAACAAGGACGCTATCCTTTTTGCCATGGCAAATCCTGTTCCTGAGATTATGCCTGATGTAGCAAAGGCTGCCGGTGCCAGAGTGGTCGGAACCGGAAGAAGTGATTTTCCAAACCAGATAAACAACGTGGTTGCATTCCCCGGAATCTTCAAGGGTGCCTTAGAAGGACGTGCTACGCAGATTACTGAGGAAATGAAGCTTGCTGCCGCAGAAGCACTGGCCGATCTTGTTTCAGACGAAGAATTAAATGATGATTTTATTATGCCTGAGGCATTTGACCCTCGTGTTGCCGCTGTTGTCAGCGAAGCTGTAAAGTCACATATTTAATATGAGATACTATTCACTCAACAGATACTGCCGCGATACATTCGGTGAAAAGCTCTACAAGCTCTCTTTAGATGGAGGCATGACCTGTCCAAACCGTGATGGCACACTCTCATCGCTTGGATGCCTGTACTGCAGCGCCGGTGGATCCGGTGATTTTGCGGCGGACCGCAGCCTTTCCATAAAGGAGCAGCTGTCTGCCGCTAAGGAAAAGGTTGCTTCAAAGAGCAGCTGTGAGCACTTTATCGCATATTTTCAGGCTTTTACCAACACATATGCTCCGGTAGATTATCTGCGGCGCATATTTTATGAGGCTATAGAAGATCCATCTGTCGCTGTGCTGTCCATCGGCACAAGAACAGATTGTTTTTCTACCGAAATATATGATCTGCTCTCAGAATTAAACAAAATAAAGCCCGTCTGGGTTGAGCTGGGCCTTCAGACCATTCACAGGTCTACTCTTGATGCCATGAATACACATACATGTGTTGAGGATTTCATCATTGTAACGGATGAGCTTAGACGCCGTGGCATAAAGGTTATTGCACATCTCATACTCGGGCTTCCTCATGAGACACGCGGCATGATGCTTGAATCAGTTGATTTTGTTGCTAAAAGCGGTATTTTCGGAGTTAAGCTTCAGCTGCTGCATGTGCTAAAGGGCACACCACTGGCTGATATGTATATTAAACAGCCATTTGAGCTTTTTACGCTGGATGATTACTGCGATTTTGTGGTAGACTGTATAGAAAGACTTCCAAAGGATATGGTTATCCACCGCATGACCGGTGATGGACCACGTTCTTTACTTGTTGCACCTCTTTGGAGCACAGATAAAAAACGGGTTCTGAACACAATCAATAAAAGATTTGAAGTGCGAGACACATATCAGGGACGATTAAACTTGTTTTAAAGGAGAAAATCATGGCTGAGCCATTTACCATATATAAGCTGACAATTTTATACATGCTCGACAAAGCGGGTTTTCCGCTGTCAAACACACAGATTTCCAATTTCTTTTTGGAAAAAGAATACACCGACTACTTCCGTGTACAGGAAGTCATCGGTGATTTAGTAAATGCTGATTTAATTAATTTCAAGTCTACTCATTCCAATACACAATACACTCTGACTGCTGCCGGAAAGGAGACTCTCGGTTTCTTTAAAGACAAAATTACCGACGGTATTGAGTCCGATGTAAAGAGCTTCTTTACTGACAACAAGCTCGAGTTCAGGCAGGAAAACTCCATTCTTGCCGACTATTACAGGACAACTGACCGCAAATATGCAGTACGTTGTCAGGTGCGCTCAGAGAGCACCACCATCATCGACCTGACTCTCTCAGTCGGCACAAAGGAGCAGGCCGAGGCCATCTGCAGCAACTGGAAGAATCAGAACGAGGATGTGTACGCATACCTCATGGATATGCTGCTTCGATAGATTATTTTTTAGTTTTTCTTACAGAGTAGCCGAAGCTTCCGAGCTTATCTCCAAAGCCAAAATACTCTCCGTGCGAATACATCACAAGGCCGGTATCATTGATATGAAATTTCCCGGTTCCGTCCATGTATTTATCATCCACTGTCACGCCGACGACGTCTGCTATAAACATTGTATGGCTGCCGAGCTCCTCGATTTTTCTTACCCTGCACTCAATATTTACCGGGCTTTGTGATATTCCGACTGCTGACACATGCTGCATCGCAAGCGGTGTCAGATGCAGTTCTTTAAATTTGTCCACATCCCTGCCGCTTTTCACTCCGCAGTAGTCGCAGGCTCTAAGCAGCTCCTCGGTGGTCAGATTAACCACAAACTCTCCGGTTTCTTTAATCATGTTATAAGAAAAGCGCTCCGGCCTTACAGATATTGAAAGCATAGGCGGATTAGTGCACACCGTCCCCGCCCATGCCACTGTTATTATATTGTTATTTCCGGTCTTGTCAGTGACACTCACCATCACAGCCGGCACCGGGTTTAGCATATTGCCCGGCTTCCAGTTTTGTTTTCCCATACGTTAATTTATCCTTTAATTTTTCTTTAATATCCTTTTATATCCACTAATTTTCCTTTAGACTTTCCATGCTTTCTTTAAGCCTTGCCCTGTTTGCATCCTCAAGCTCCGTGAGTGGAAGACGAAGTCCTCCCACATCATATCCCAAAAGCTTCATAGCAGCCTTTACAGGAATCGGATTTACCTCACAAAACAGTGCCTCTATTAAATCCAGGTATTTAAGCTGGATATCAAGTGCTGATTTAATATTTCCATTCAGGTATTCCATTACCATGTCATGCACTGCAGCCGGCCTTACATTAGACAGCACTGATATCACACCGATTCCACCGAGCGAGAGTATTGGGATGACCTGGTCATCGTTTCCCGAATAAATATCGAGGTCATTTCCTGCCAGCTTCTTTAGCTTTGCAACCTGCGATATATTGCCACTCGCTTCCTTGATTCCTACTATATTTTCAAAATCCCTGCCAAGCCTTGCCGCAGTCTGCGGAAGTATATTGCATCCTGTGCGCGATGGTACGTTGTACATAATGATTGGAAGCCCAACCGCCCCTGCTATCGCTGCATAGTGCGCATAAAGACCATTCTGTGTGGCTTTATTGTAGTAAGGTGTAACAACAAGCAGACCATCTACGCCAAGCTTTTCAACTTTCTGTGAGAAATCTATCACATTTTGTGTGCAGTTGGCACCTGTTCCCGCTATTACAGGAATCTGCCCGGCTGTCTCGTCTACCACACATTTTATTACCGAAAGCTTTTCTTCCTCTGTCATTGTGGCAGGCTCACCTGTCGTGCCACACACGATAATTGCATCAGTGCCACCGTCTATCTGCCTTTTCACCAGTGTCCTAAGCATTTCATAGTTTACACTGTTATCCTCATTGAAAGGAGTAATTAGCGCTACTCCGGCGCCCTTAAACAGAGACATATATACCTCCCAAATACACTATTTTACTGAACTAGTTTATACTAAACTATTTAACCTATACTAAAATATTAAAGTCTGATGTCAGGGTTCTCTTTTATTATATCAGCAATTAATTCTCTCTCATCCATGTGATGCTTTACACCCTTTATCTCCTGATAATCCTCATGTCCTTTTCCTGCAAGCACTATGATATCACCATCCTGGGCATTCTCCATGCAGTATCTGATAGCCTCCTTACGGTCAGGAATTGTCACATACTCTCCATCTGCCTTGTGTACACCCTGTAAAATATCATTGATTATGTCCATAGGCTCCTCATCTCTTGGATTATCGGATGTGACAACGGTAAGGTCTGCAAGTCTCGATGACACCTCTCCCATCTCATAACGGCGTGACTTTGCCCTGTTTCCGCCACAGCCAAACAGACATACAAGTCTGCCCGGCTCATACTCCTTAAGAGTGGTGAGAAGGCTTTCAAGTGCCATGGCATTGTGTGCATAATCAATCATAAGGGTATATCTCTTTGTAACAGGAACAATCTCTATTCTGCCCTTTACACTCACATGATGAAGAGCCTCCCCGATTGCCTTTTTATCCACATTGAAATGATGGCAGATAGCAATGGCTGTTAGTGAATTGTATACTGAGAATTTGCCCGGCACATTGACCTCCACATCAAAATCCAAAAGCCCTGATACATGGTATTTAATGCCGAGTGCTCCATGCTCCTTTTTAAGCTCAACATTTTCTGCTACCAGGTTGTTTGTGGACTTGTAGCCGTAAGTCTCCACCTGGCATGTGTGTCCCTTCATAATACCCTCTAAGTGCTCATCATCTCCGTTAAAGATACCAAGCCTGCACTGTCTGAATAAAAGGCTCTTGCAATGCATGTAGTCTGCAAAATCCTTGTGCTCATGCTCTCCGATATGGTCAGGCTCAAGATTTGTAAATACACCAATATCAAAGGTAAAGCCCGATACTCTGTGAAGCATGAGAGCCTGTGATGACACTTCCATAACAACTGCATCAAGGCCTTCGTCCACCATCTCCTTAAACAGCTCCTGAACTCTGTATGACTCAGGTGTGGTATTTGCTGACGGAATTCTCTTGTCACCACATATAGACTCTATTGTACCGATAAGTCCTGTCTTTATGCCGGCCGACTCAAGAATTGACTTTACCATATATGTGGTAGTGGTCTTACCCTTTGTACCTGTAATACCGATAGTCTTTATTTTCTCGGCCGGATAATCAAAATAAGCTGCTGACATACACGCAAGTGCAAGCCTTGTATTATCTACCTTAATATATGTCACCCCTTCGATAGGAGTCACATCTTTTTCGACAACCACTGCCGCTGCACCTTTCTTTACCACATCAGGGATAAAATCATGTGCATCTGACACAGCTCCCGATATGCACACAAATACCGATGCCTTCTCCACCTTGCGCGAGTCATACACGAGTGTGGAAATCTCTATATCTGTGCTTCCTGCTAATACTTTATAATCCATTCTTTCAAGTAATTTTTCAAGCTTCATTTTATTTTCTCCCATATTTTATTATATTTTTGATATATATTTTCTGTTAATTTTGTTTCTTAAAGATTTGTAACTATTCAACCACAGACATTCGCCAAACCGCACAATACTTGCTTTATATGATATCAATTTCTCCTGAGAAGACCTCAGTAGCAGGTCCAGTCATAAACACATGATTGGTCTTTGGTATATACTCGATAGTCAGATCTCCGCCTCTTAGATGCACAAGCACCTTGTTGTCAGTCTTTTTGTTGAGTATACATGCCATGACGGTCGCACAGGTTCCTGTACCGCAGGCCCATGTCTCAGCGCTGCCCCTCTCCCATACTCTCATTTTTGCCTCATTCCTTGAAAGTATCTCTACAAACTCCGTGTTAGTGCGCTTTGGAAACATCTTATGATTCTCAAAAAGCGGACCGTATTTCTCAAGCTCAAAACCTGCCACATCATCGACAAACACTACCGCATGAGGGTTTCCCATTGAAACACAGGTCATGTGCCACTCTCTATTGCCTGCTGAAATCGGTTCATCTATCACCCTATAGTCATCACCATAAGCACTTCCGTCTGCTTTCACAACCGGAATGTCCCCAGGCGTCAGAATAGGCTCACCCATATCCACACGCACCTGTGATACCTTATTTTCCTCAACATATAGTGTAAGATACTTGATGCCAGCTCCTGTCTCAACCGATATTTCAGTCTTGTCAGTAAGTTTGTGGTCATACGCGTATTTCGCCACGCAGCGTATGCCGTTTCCGCACATCTCGGCTTCCGAACCGTCTGCATTATATATCCTCATTCTAAAATCTGCCTTGTCTGACGGACCTATTGTGATTAGTCCGTCTGAGCCTATTCCAAAATGCCTGTCACTGACATATATTGACACCCTTGCCGGGTCATCCAACTTCTCCTCAAAAAGGTTTACGTATACATAATCATTTCCACAGCCGTGCATTTTTGTAAATTTCATAGTGATCACCTCGTTATTGGTTTTATACTGGTAACTATATTATACAGCGCACTTTCTTGTTTTTCTATAGCATTTTGTGCGTTTTATGTTGCGTTTTGTGCTGTTATAGATTATGCTTATATTAACATCTTATCATCAAAGGAGCATATCATGGATTCAAATTATACAAAAGCAGGCTACCTGACGGAGCCTTTTAAAATATTTCATCTAAGAGATGAACACAAGCTAAATATAGATTTCCATTACCATGATTTCCACAAAATTCTGATTCATCTGCACGGCAATGTATCCTACTGCATTGAGGGCCGCAGCTATGAGCTCAAAGAACATGATATCGTGCTTGTCAATGCCGGTGAGGTTCATAAGCCAATATTAAATGACGATTCAATTTATGAAAGAATCATTATATATGTGTCACCGCAGCTTATTGACGATTATGTGAGCAAAGGCTATGATCTGGCATGCTGTTTCAAGCAGGCCTATGCTAACCAGTCACATGTACTAAGACTCGCTGCAACCAAGGGCAGCCGTCTGGCTGATACAATCAAGGGACTAGACTCTACACTTAGAGAAACCAATGAATACGCAAATGAGCTGTACCAGAAGCTCCTGTTTTTAGAGTTTCTGATACAGCTCAATCGTATCACTCTGCATGGCGGTATAGAATATATTAACACATTTTCCTCAAACAAAAAAATTGTAGAGATTTTGGATTTCTTAAATAAGAATTTAACAAACCGTATAAGTATTGATGAACTGGCAGATAAATTCTATATGAGCAGGTATCACCTGATGCACACCTTCAAGGAAGAAACCGGCTGCACCATAGGTTCATATATCACAACAAAGCGTCTGCTGCTCGCCCGCGATATGATTCGCGACGGAAGCAGTGTGTCTGCCGCCTGCGATGCCTGTGGATTCGGAAGCTATTCCTCATTTATCCGTGCATACCGCAAGCAATTCCATTCTACCCCTACAAATACATAAAAGCTTCACGATATATCACAGGAAGCTTTTAATTATTTTTAATGCTGCATTATCTCTCATTAATAACATTTATAAGCTCAGGTATGAGCTGCTTCTTACGCGATACTACTCCCTTAAGCATAATTCCATCCCTGCTCTGCGGCAGATTGTATGCTGAAGCTGCTATTGACGCTGCCTCTGCACCACTGTAGATGAGATATGTAGACTCATTAAGTATATCCGTGAGCATAACAAAGAGCATATCAAGCTGTTTTTCCACCTGCATCTTGTCAAGCAGAGGCACCACTCTTGCCTGTACCTTATCGAGCTCTGTTCTCGAAAGAGCAGAAATCTGCGATACTCCAAATGTATAATCCCCTGAATGAAAGATTTTAAAATCCTGATTTAATATTTCCTCTTCTGTCTTGTTAGCAAAGTTACTGCCTGCCTCGAACATTTTCTGGGCAAACTCTTCTACATCTATCTGCGCAATCTCCGCCAGGACAAGTGCTGTAGATTTGTCAACCTGGGTACATGTAGGCGAACGGAACACTAGTGTGTCAGAAAGTATTGCAGCGCACATAAGCCCCGCCATCTGAGGAGTAACCTCCACACCCTTTTCCATATACATCTGATAGATGATGGTTCCGGTACATCCAAGCGGCTGATTTCTGAAATACACAGGTCCTATTGTCTCAAGAGAACCAATTCGATGATGATCAATTATCTCAAGAATCTCAGCCTCATCAATGTTGGCCACTGCCTGTGAGGTCTCATTATGATCCACAAGTATCACCTGTTTTTTCCTTGCATTCATTAAATTTCTGCGTGAAAACATACCCACATAATTTTGGTTTTCGTCAAGTATTGGGAAATCCCTGTGTCGGATTTTTGAAACAGTATCACGCACATCATCCACATAATCATCCAAATCAAAATGAATAAGATTTTCCCTTGTCATAAATGATTTTATCGGCATACTCTGGTTTATCAGACGCGATGTGGTAAACGTGTCATATGGTGTACTTATCACTACCACATCCTTAGCGTTTGCAGCATTTATGACATCCTTCGATATATCGAAGCCGCTTGTCACAATGATACAGCTGCAGTTTGCCTCAATACATATAAGCTGTGACTCTTCACGGTCTGATATGATGACCAGATCATCCTCAGCCACATTGCCCTTTATGGTATCAGGTGTACCTGCTGCAACTATAACCTTTCCTTTCACAAAATAGCCATGCTCATTGCCTGCAACTATCTTGCCATCCAGCGTCTCTATAATATTTCTATACTGGGTCCTCGCCTTTGCCAGGATAGAATTGTCATACACATCCATATATGACTTTGCTATATCACCTGTCACAATAAGCCCTTCAAGCTTGTCCTTCTTATTGACAACCGGAAGAGTGACTACGTTGAGTATCTTCATCATCTCCCATGCCTTTTTCATGGATAAATTACTACTGACACCCTCAGTCCTTCTGATATGTATATCCTTTATCTGTGTGCCAACATCCTTTAAAAGGGCAGGCGTATCTGCCTTAAAATAATCCAGCACAAATGCTGTCTCTGCACTGACGCTGCCTGCTCTCATTGGTATGTATTCCATTGTATCATCTGTATGTGATTTAAGGTTTGCATACGCTATTGCTGCACAGATAGAATCTGTGTCAGGATTTTTATGTCCAACAACTCTTACAATCTTTTTTGCCATTTAGTCTTCCTCTCTGTCTGCCTTATAAAATGTCAAAATATGGTGCAACTCCCTAACCGGGAACTGCACCACCCTATTACAATAATATTTATTAAAAAATCGAACCAAAGAACCCCAATATATACAATGCGATTGCAACAAAACCAAATGTATTGATAATAGCCAGCACAGTAGAGATGACTGCAAAAGTCTTTGTTGTTCCTACCTGCTTCTCAAGCTCTGACACTGTGTCCACCTTGTCTCCCATTACCTTAAAGAGATCCTGAATATTCCTGAAGCA
>SKEC01002277.1_pt1 | contig 13286 bp, 9 predicted proteins | sample 4826641 | NCBI WGS metagenome assembly SKEC01 (sample SAMN11008819, study PRJNA524170) | human gut metagenome | biome: Human fecal sample; material: Feces; isolation source: fecal sample from pouch patient p18, p21 | host: Homo sapiens | place: Israel: Tel-Aviv | collected 2015-12-22
GTATACTTTTTGATACATATAATTTTATAAAGTTTTGAGAAGGGATTTGCTTAAAATCTCTTTTTTTTAGCCTTAAAAGCGTATTTGGGACGGCTATTCAAAAAGCATACTTTTTGAATAGCTTTTTTTAATTTTCACGAAAGGGGGAAACCATACACTTTGAAAATTAAATAAACTCAGATTTATATCTGAAGCCGTTACAGGAACGGTGATGAAAAAACTGTAGTGGATATACGAATCCACGTAACTTTTCTTGAAATATCAATAGGAAAGTTATGAGAAAGCTTTGTAAAATGGATATTTTCACGTTGATTATAGCAAGGAAGTTAAGCTATAATAAAGGCAGATGATGTTTGGAAGGAGGAAAGATATGAGAAAGAAAAACATTGCAAGAGCAGGAGCAGCCTTTGTTTTGTTACTAGCATTGACTGGCGTCACAATTTTGGGTCAAGATGCAGAAGCAACATCCAGGGCGGAAACCCCAAGGAAAGTAGCCTCTGTAAGTAAGACAAAAAATATGAAAAAAAGTGATTCCGGAGATACAGAGAAAAAGTCTGAAGAGAAACAGTTCGCTGAATCAGATGGAGCTTCTTCTAAAGTAGAAAAGGAAAAACAGTCGGAAGATAAGAAACAGGAGACGGCAAACGCATCTGCGACTGCGACAGAAAATAAATCAGAATCAAATAGTTCCCAAAATGATTCAAATTATGAGAATGAGAATCAGAGCAAAACGGAAATCTCAAATGAAAAAAATACAGAATCAACAAAACCAGCCCATGAACATACATGGGTTCCACAGAAAAAGGGATATGAGAAGAAAACTCTTGTAAAAGAGGCTTGGACGGAATATAAACCAATCTATAAGACTGTGGCAATCGAGGTTTGTGGTAATTGTGGAGCAGATTGTACATCAGATCCAGCAGGACATATTAAAGAACATATGTTGAATGGAACAGGTCAGTATGGAACCCATACAGAATATGTACAAAAGCAGACGGGAACAGAAGAAATTCCGCATGAAGCAGAGTATAAAACAGAATGGATAGAAGACATAATCGGTTATATATGTGGCTGCGGAGTAAGTAAATAAAATAAATATCGACGTGAAAGTAGAGTATCATGGGATGCTCTATTTTTTATTACCATTTTTGAGTGAGATGGGAGGAAAACACTTTGAAAAAATTAAAACGAATCTTAGCGCTTGTGCTTATCTGTGTTTTGTTTTCTTCAACAGTTCAGGCGCAAGAAATAATTCAGGAAAGTGAAGAAAACACCTATGAAAAAATCATAGAAATGTACCTTGCTGGCGAAGATATGGAAGAAAAAGCAGTGGCATACCGCAAAGAAACTGCTCAAAGGCTTGGACTAGAAAACTACTTAGATGAAAATGCGTATCTGACATCAGAGTATCGATTTGAAAATGGGATTGGTCAAGACGGAGAGATTACCGATCCGGATTTGAACATTCTAGTTGAAATGGCAACTCAGGAAGAGATGGAAGAAATCTTAGAAAAAAGTCAGGTTAAACTTTCCAACGAAGATGACAGGAGCGTGGATGCACGTGGATTTACACCGGGACAAAGTGTAGGAGTGACACAGAAGCCAAGGGTAAGTGGTGCAGGAAACGGATACTTTGAAATTTCCGGCGCAAATAGCTACGGCTATTGTGCAGAAAATAAAAAATCGTTTTGGGGAAATAATCAGACAAAATATGGAACAATTAGAGAGTGGAACGATCCTGTTGTAAGAAAAATTCTGTACTATTCTCCAGGCGGACCGGGATATTCCGGAGGCGATTTGGGATACGATATGGATAACGCAACGTTTGCAGTTGGTTATCAAAATGGTAGTTGCAATAACAATGGTAGAGCAAGAAGTTATATTGCCTCATTAAGTGGTAAAACCGATCCAATTACTTGGGGGTATCATGCGTATATTGCAGACATCACGCCGGATAATTATCAAGATGTAGCTTTCTTAGGATATATTCCACCAGCACCGAAACAGGGAAAAGTTACTCTGAAAAAAACATCTGCAAATCCAAGTTTAACGAATGGAAATCCATGTTATTCATTAGCAGGAGCTCAGTTTGGGGTATATAGCAGCTCTTCCCTTTCCGGAGCATCACGAGTTGGAACATTTACAACTGATGCAAACGGAAACTCTAATACATTGACACTTAATGCAGGAACTTACTATGTGAAAGAAATCAAAGCTCCGAAAGGGTATGCGATAAATCCGGAAACAAAATCAGTGTATATTCCGGCAGGTGGAACAGCATCTGTTTCTTTTTCGGATTTACCACAAATGGATCCAGTCGGTATCTTACTCGGAAAAGTAGATGCGGAAACGAATCAAAATAAACCTCAAGGAAGTGCATCTTTGCAGGGAGCACAGTTTACCGTGAAATATTATGCCGGGTTATGGGAAGTGAATAAAGATCCGGCGGCGTTAGGAAAGACACCAGCACGTACATGGGTATTTCAGACGGACAAAGATGGATTTTGCTATTACAGTGAACAATATTTGCATTCAGGAGATCAATTGTACAAATCATCAAGTGGTGCGGCGTCTATTCCGATAGGAACAGTTACTATTCAAGAAACGAAAGCACCAGAGGGGTATTTATTGAATCCGGAGATATTTGTAAGACAGATTACATCGGCAGGAACAGCAGAAAATGTCAATACTTATAATAAACCAATTGTTCCTGAAAATGTAATGAAACTCGATTTGAAGAAAGTACAGGAAGGAACTGAGATTCCAATTCCGGGAGCAAAGTTTGAACATACAAAACCGGACGGTACAAAGGAAACTTTGGTGACAGATGAGAAAGGCTGTCTGACTTTTAAAGCCTTGCAGCATGGACACCATGCGATCACAGAGCTTGAAGTCATGGATGGATATATAGTAAATGCGAATATTATCGAATTTGATGTAGCAGAAGACAACAAAGTCACACTAACTTCTAAAATTGATGAAACACTTGGCAATGTGAAATTTGAAGTGACAGCTCAGGGAAACATTTCTCTGACCGTGGAAGATTTACTTGCTCCATTCAGTTTGAAAATTCACAAGCTGAACAATAAGGACAAACTTCTCGCAGGAGCTGAGTTTACATTATTCTCGGATCAGGATTGTACACAGGAAGTTGCGAAAGAAATTACTGACGATCAAGGAATTTTAAAATTTAATGAGTTAAAAGTTGGACAAAAGTATTATCTGCAGGAGACAAAAGCGCCGGCAGGATATCGATTACCTTTGGATGAAAATGGAAATCCAGTTACCTATGAGGTATACACGGAGAGTACTCCGACAAAAGATGAATTTATCTTTTATGTAAATGGAGAAGCGTTCACCAGTGCTTCGGAAGGCATGTTTACCGTTACCGGAACCAAAGCAGATCGGGTAGCAGAAATGACTATCATAAATAATATTGGTATGAAACTTCCGAATACCGGATCCAATACCACATTATGGATGATGTTGGTCGCAATTATATTTGGAATGATTTTATTGTTTGGATACACATTAGAGAGGAGAGGGACAATGAAGAAAAGAACTTTAAAAATGTTTATGGCACTTGCAATGTCTACAGTCGTTGCAATGAGTGGAGTGACAGGCTCCATCGGTTCATTACAGGCACAGGCTGCAGAAGCACGTACGACTGTGAATACACCGAACGGAGTAGCAGATTTTGGACGTGGGGATGCGAGCATCACCATCCAAGGAAATGAAGGACAGACTTTAGCAGGAAAGAAATTCAACGTATATCAGTTATTCAATGCGGAAAACTCCGTAGGTGGCGAATCTATCAATTACACATTCAATGAGCCATTTGAGGATTCGCTGAAAACAGTTGTCGGAGAAAAGCTTGGAAAAGACGCTGCGAAAGTGACAGAGTATGAAGTGATCGATTACATTCAGTCCTTAAATAACAATCTTGTAGAAGGTGCACAGACAGAGCAGAACGTAGAAGGTTCTTACAGTGAGTTCCGATATTTTGTAGAAGAACTCAGAGATCAGATTGTAAAAGACCAAGTTGCTGCAGATGTAGTGCTTGCAACAGAAACCCAAGAAGATAATTCGATTGAAATCAGTGGATTAGAGTATGGCTACTACATCGTAGATGAAGTAAGCGAGGTAGGAGGAACTCATTCTGCAGCATCGATGTGTATCGTAAATACAGCGAATCCGGATGCAGATGTAAACATCAAATCGGATTATCCGACAGTCATCAAAAAAATCCAAGAAGACGACAATAAAGATGAAATTGGAAATGATGGATGGAACGACATTGGAGATTATGAAATCGGACAGACAGTACCTTATAAATTTGAATCCAATATTCCAAACATCAACGGATACGATACATACTATTATGCATGGCATGATGTGATGGATGAAGCATTAACATTTGATCCGGATTCTGTGACAATTCAGATTCAAACAGAAGATAAAATGTATGAGCTTGCAAAAGAGGAATTTCAAGTCATCACAAATCCGGGAAATGGAGAGACGTTCAAAGTAGAGATCCAAGATATCAAAGCAATCGTGGATCGTGAATTTAACAAGAAGAATGATTTGGACGAGAACGTATATGGACAGAAAGTTGTTTTAAGATACGATGCAACGTTAAATGATAAAGCTGCAGAAGACACCGGACGCCCAGGATTTGAAAATGATGTACGTTTGGAATTTTCCAACAATCCGGATGGAGATGGAGCTGGGGATACCGGATACACACCTTGGGATACGGTAGTTTGCTTTACATATAAGATAAATGTTTTAAAAACAAACGATCACGATTTGAAATTAGAGGGAGCAAAATTCCGTTTGTATTCAGACCCGGAATTGAAACACGAAGTATACGTGAAAAAGACAGAAAACGGATACAACGTAATCAATCGTGACAGCATAGGTGGAACAGACCATACAGGCGGAGAGCAGCCGGCAGACGCAGTGGAAATGGTTTCCAATGCAGAGGGAAGGTTCATCATCTATGGTTTGGACAGCGGTACATACTATCTGAAAGAGACACAAGCGCCAACAGGCTACCGTCCATTGCTTGATCCAATCGTTTTAGAATTAAAGGCAACTTTTACGGACGAACGAAATGATTATATAAAAGGGGACGGAGCAACAAATAAAACGCTGCAGGACTTAGAAACAACAGCACATATTAAGGAGTTCCTCAATGGAGCATATAAAGAAACGAATGTAGACCTTACAACGGATGTGGAAGAGGGTTCTTCTAACCTTACAGTAATCAATGCTGTAGGAAAGAAACTTCCAATTACAGGTTCTTCAGTAGCTTTAATTATGCTTGTGGCAGGAACAGCACTTGTGGCAGGAGCATTTGTATATGGAAAACGTAAAGAGGAAAAGGAATAAGTCTAAGAAAAAAAGAATAAGAACCATTTTATTTATCGCAGGATTGCTTCTTTGTGCATACCCGTTGGTTGCAAGCGTGATGGATCAAAATTATCAACAAAATGTGATAAAGACCTATCAGGGCGAAATGAACCAAGCGACCGATGCAAAAGTGCAGGAAGCAAAAAAAGAAGCAATTCGATACAATGAAATGCTATGGCAAGCCAACGGAATTATCGTTGGCAACATGGAGCAAGGCATTTTAGGAGAAGAAAGCTATCAAGAGCAGCTGAACTTATCCGGTACCGGAATGATGGGAACGATTTCCATTCCCAAAATCAATGTGAATCTTCCAATCTATCATGGGGTAGAAGAGGAAGTTCTAGTAAATGGAGTAGGACATCTTCCGGAAAGCAGCCTTCCGGTGGGGGGAGAGAATACGCATTGCATTCTGACCGGACACCGGGGGCTTCCAAATGCCAAGCTTTTCACGAGGCTGGATGAAATGGAAACAGGAGACTTATTTTTCTTAACAGTCTGTGGTGAAAAATTAGCGTATCAGGTAACAGAAATCAAAATTATTCATCCGGAGGATGTAGAGGGCTTGGGAATACAGGCAGAAAAAGATTTAGTATCTCTGATTACATGCACGCCATACGGACTGAATACTAAGCGACTGGTAGTCACAGGAGAGAGGATTCCTTATACGGAAGCAAAAGAACAAGAAATTGTACCGGGAAGCATGTCTTTCCGGGAGCTGGTCTTTACAGCACTTCCATTTTTGTATTTAGCAATGGGAATTGGAAGTGTGGTAGTTAAAAAGAAATGGGGGAAAGACAGTGAAAAACAGAAAAATTAAGAAATGGCTTCCTTTAATTCTTACAACATTGTTATTTAGTTTTCCGGCACATGCAAATGAAAATATAGCTTTGCCGGATGACTTGGAAAATATCAAACAGGAGCAGGGAAGCATTGAAATAGAATTAACGGATGGCGGAGTAGGAACGACAAAAGAAGATGTTGTTTTTGAATATGCGAAAGTTGCAGATGTTGTAGATGGAGCATATGAACTGCAGGATACTTATCGGGCAAGCGGGATAGACTTAAACGCAATTGAAACGGCGGAGCAATTAGAAGAGGCAGCTTTAGAGTTAAGCGCTTACAAAACTTCAGACGGAAGCTGCACGACAGATGCGGACGGAAAAGCGATCATAAAAGATTTAAATGTTGGAGTGTATCTTTTATATGCTTCAGAACACAAAAGATACGATGATATCACACCGCTTCTGATTGCGATTCCTACGTGGGGAGAAGAAGAGGGAACGATGATGTATGATGTGAAAGTGATTCCAAAGCATACACCGGTTCCGCCGGGAAAAATCATTACGGATACGCCGGACAATAACAGAGACAAAGTAAAAACCGGTGACGATGTGGATGCTGCTATCTATATGGTGGGAGTAATTGCAGGGGCAGGTCTTATAGCAACCATATTGGCATTTGCTTATTATCAGAAAAGGAAGAAACATTATGAAGAGAAATAAGTGGTTAGCGGGTATGATGGGGGTTTTACTAATTGGTACGGTGGCTTTTCCAGTACAGGCAAAAGATAGTGACATCAGGGAAAAGACAATCACATATCAGACAAAAGACAAAGAGGAAGAAAAATCCTTTCCGGAAACAGAAACATTTGATGGAAATAAATATGTGCTAAAGAATGTGATATATAAAAGTCTTAAGTCAGAACCGGAAAAGGAGAAGAAAGCAGTAGAGTACACCGAAAAATCTGATCCGATTGTGAAAGGAAGCGAATACCAATTTCCGGAAGAAAAAACAGTAGATGGAATCGTTTATAAGTTGAAAGAAATTACGGAACAGGAAAGTGAACCTTATAAACAAAGTGTGTCAGCTTACAATGAATATCAATATGAAATTTCACATTCGTCTGCGCCGCAGACGAAAGAAGTTTTTGTAAAAAATGAAAAAACAGGAGAAATGGAAACAGTAACCTGTAACCTCTCTACGGTACATCTTGTAGACCATACTTGGATTGATTCTAAGATTGATATCACATTCCAAGGATATGACCGGAATGCGATTGAATGGGAAGGAATTGTATTTCCAAACGACAGAGGGGTAGGAGCTCCTTTGAAAGGATACGAAACACAGCTTCTTGCATCAGTTGGACTAGATGATTCAAACGGAAAAATCCAAAACACATACTATACATCAGATATGTACACCGATGCAAACGGAATTGTCTGCAGAAATGCGCAGGCGGATATTCAAAAACTTGTTCCGGTATATCGTGCTGAATACATCGGAGAAATAAACACACCTCATGTTATACAAACAGCGGTTTATGAGGGGGAACAGGAAGTAGAAAGTAAAACAGATATCACTTACACGATTAAAGCCACAGGAACATATGAAGAAGTTCCAAGTCCAATTGTTATTATTAGTGTTGGAATTGCAATCATAATTCTTTTGATAGTGTTGATATTATATATCATTGCCAAAAAGAAAAAAACAGAAGAAACTAAAGAACATATGAAAGAATAAAGGAGGAACGTTAGTGGATAAAATATTTCAGCCATTTTTAAATTTAGTAAAAGATATTCAGCCATTTACAGGGGGAATGATAGTTATCGTGTTAGTTATCGGTGGATGTTTAATATTCTTTGGGGGAGAAAAAGGAATAAAAATAGTAAAAGATAATGCTAAATGGGTTTTAATAGCAACACTCTGTATATTAGGAGCAAATTATATAGCCACATATGTGACTGGTAAATTTACTTTTTAGAAGGGTGCTATTAATAGCACCTAAAAAGGAAGTGAACGGAACGAATGAATATTGAAGAAGTTTACGGGAAATTAGCATGTATCAAAAAAGAAAATGAGAGATATGTCAGTTACATATACAATTGTCAAAATGGATATGAAAAAATTTATATGACATCTCAAAAAAAAAGAATAATAATAAGCCACTTGAAAAAAAACAACCTCATTCCAATTCCTAAAAAAGTATTTGAAGAAGAAGGAAAAAGGTTACAATCATATTTAAACAGAAGCTAGGATGTCCTAGCTTTTGTTTAAAATGCAGGGAAAATAATATGAAAATAACGAAATTAAAACAATATGGATCGGAAAAAAAGAAAGTAATGAATCTGAATAGATTTTTAGGAAAAAACAAGTCAATTAAGCTTGTCATAATAGTTACCGATTTAATTTTCTTTTTTTGCTGGAATTATATTATTAACTTTATAAATAACTTTTCCAAAATCATCAACAATATGGCGGAAGGAAAAGATTTTAAAAAGTATCTGGGATTTAAACAGATACTACCATATATGGGAAAAAATGAAATGATTTTCTTTTTTTTCTTTTTGATATTAATCATAGTGCTGGATATTTTAATTTGGTATAAGTTTAAAATTTCTTTTTCGGAGGACTACTTTAATGTAGGTCAAAAAGGTTCTGCGAGATGGACTACAAAAGAAGAAATAAAACAACAATATAAAGAAATATCGGACAGGGGCACGAAAACTTATTCGGGTAATCCTGGAACGATTGTTGCTCATTTTGATAATAAATTATATATAGATACCGGTATTCATAATACATTGGTCTTAGGTATTTCAAGATCAGGTAAAGATGAAATGTATATCTATAAAACGATTGATGTGTATTCAAGAGCTGAAAATAAACATTCAATAATTATAAATGATCCTAAAATGGAAAGTTATAAATCATCTAAGAAAACATTAATTGAAAGAGGATATGATGTACATTTATTGAATTTAGATAATCCAATTTTAGGGATGGGATATAATCCACTTTCATTGATTGTAGATTTATATAAAGAAGGTGATAAGGCAACAGCATATTCCATGGCCAGAACATTCGCTTTTTCTATCTTTCATACAAGTGAAAATGGGAAAAGTGAACCAATTTGGACCAACACAGCAACCGATTTATTTACAGCTTTGATTATTGCGGTAATTACTGATTTGTTAGAGTTAGATGAATCATTGAATGAAATGCGTGTACAGGCTTATCAACAGAAGATTGCAAATTATGAAAAGATGAATGAAGAAGAAAGAGCAATCGAAGATGAAAAAATCATGCAATGTTTGAAAAATGAAAGAGAACCTATTGAGGATGGAAATGTAAGAGGATTACCAAGAGCTTATCCTTATAAGGCTGCTCATACACATGAAAAGCAGATTAATATTTATAATATTGTAATCTTATTTACAGAACTCGTTAGAAAGAAAGATCCATTGAATCCCAATATGACAGCATTGGATGAATATTTTAACAAGCGAGATATGATGGATTTAGCAAAATTAAAATACGCCACGATTGAAACATCCAGTGAAAAAACAAAAGGAAACATATATACGAATATGTTATCCAATTTAGGAGTGTTTTTAGATGAAAAAATTGCAAAAATGATGGCGGAAAGTAGCGTTGATTTAGAATCCGTAGGGTTTGGAGAACGTCCAAAAGCTATTTTTTTAGCAATCCCAGACTATGATAAAGCAAATCATTTTATTGCATCTGTGTTTATTAGGCAATTATATTTTATCCTTGCAAAAAGGGCCACAAACGTATCAGAGCAGGCATGTAAAATACCAGTTCGATTTATTCTTAATGAATTTGGTAATATGCCATCGATAGAAGGTATGGATGAAATTATGACAGTATCGAATGGTAGAAAAATAGGGTTTGATTTGTATGTTCAATCTTATGCTCAAATTTATAAACATTATAATGATGATGCACAGACAATCATAGATAACTGTGCGAATGAAGTATTTATCAAATCAGGTGACCCGGAAACACTTGAAAAGATTAGTAAACAACTCGGAACAGAAACATTTATTGATATACAACGAAGTGGAGACAAATTAAGTCTGAAAAAAAATTATATGGAAACACCAAGTGAAAAACCATTGTTAAGAACAGATGAATTAGAAAATCTTTTAGAAGGAGAATGTGTTATCACTCGGAAAATTAAAAGAAAAGACAATCAAGGAAATAATATATATCCATATCCAATCTTTAACAACGTCCAAGATGGAACACAGTTTTTATATCGATATATGTATCTTACAGATACCTTTCCAAATCCGAATGAAATAAATTTGGAGAATATAAATAGTGAATCAAGAGAGCATATTGATTTAAGAAAAAGACTGATCAATATCAATGAAATAATAAATGGGATTGATGAACAGATTCAGATGAAAACAGAAATAACATCATTTGAATCTTGTCAGAACTATTCAGTGATTGATCAGATTTTAAAAAATGAAATTGGACAAGATTATTTACGACAATTGAAAATAAACAAGAATCAATCATGGTCTAGTGTATTGGCTGCAATTGAAGCATCAAATCTAATAAAAGAACCGGTTAAGATAACAATCAAAAGTGCTTTTATGCAGTAAAAAAATCAAGGTGCTATTAATAGCACCTGGAAAGGAAAAATTATGTCAGAGGAAGCAATACTTAACCTATTAGTTGAAAATCATACATATCTTTCGCCTTCGCACATTTTCATATCAGCATTTAGAATAGTAGGCTGGTGGATTGTTAAAGGATTAATTTTCTTAGCAAATTGTTGCCAAGATTTTTATAAAGCATGTTTTCGTTTTTTGGATTTTACGGAGTATGAACCTGTTGAAAATTTTCTTTCAGAATTTAAAGTAGGCGTAGTTGTTATAATGACAATCTCCTTTGTGATTATAGGATATAAACTCTTATTTTCAACTAATAAAAAACCAAGTGTAATTACTAATTTTATAATCGGCATGTTTGTACTGTGTGCTTCAGCAACACTTTTGAATACAATTAATACTGCTATGTTTTCTGCAAATGCATATATCACAGGTAGTTATGGTGGAAGTGGAAACGCAGCAAATCAAGTAGTGTCGAGCTGTTTGACAGACTTGATTTACATTGACAAACAAGTTGGTCTTGAAAATATGAATCCGAAAAACTTACCACACGAACAGCTCAGTGATGAAATTTTAAATAATCTAAATTTCATTGAAGTTGTAAAAGATGATAATAAGTATCTTACGACAGACAATGCAAAAAAAATCTTACAAAAAAAAGCAGTGTACGTGCCAGGAAACACATATGTATTAGATGATATCTATAATGGAGTTTTAATGACAGATTTTGCATCAGAATACTATTATCGTTATCATTTGGATTTCTTTTCATCAGTTTTGATTTTGTTATCATTGGTAATCACTTTTGCAGTTCTAGGTTATAAAGTCATTAAACTAATATGGGAGATCATAACAGGACAATTTTTGGTAATTTTATTTTCAGGCGAAATTGTGTCAGGACAAACTATAAAAAAAATACTGGAATGCTTGAGAAACACATATGTCGTAATGTTGTATACAATGGTTTCTATTAAGTTATACTTGTTAGCGGTAGACTATATTATGGCAAATTTTACAGGTGTCATCAGAGGTGGAATTATCCTTTGTTTGGCTTTTGCCATTATTGATGGTCCTGTTATGATTGAAAAAATCTTGGGATTGGATGCAGGATTACAGTCCGGTACAGCGAAAATCCTTGCAATGGCACACTTAATGTCGTCTAGTGCTCGTAACACTATGAATATGGTACAGAGCCACAGAATGAATCAGTCTATGAGGGACATGAGAAATGCTATGACAACGGAAAGTCATTCGCAATCTGAACTGAATGATCAAATGCGTGGAGAAATGAATAATCAGGCTCGCAGTGAACAAAGGAGTAATTTTAATACAGACAATACTCCAAATACAGAAAATCAATCAGAAAACAATACAAACTTTACTAATGAAAATGGAGTGGATTCTGAAAACGTTCCAAATGGAGAAGAAACAAATGAATTTTCAGCGATGTATTCGGATATGCCAGGAGATTATATTACGCCGAATGCAACTGAAGAACGAGATGGAGACATTACATCATCAATGGATGCAGAGTTAAAATCAGAAAGTGTAGGAGCACCTCATAATGAACAAAACAGCAACTTGCAAGAGTTTCAACAAAATGAAAATCCGAATGCTTCTATAGAGATGCCAAAAGAAAATATATTTGAATCCACAGCAGATACTAATCTTGAAGACCGCAATGGTTCCCTTTCAGATATATACAATTTATCCGGAACAGGCGGAGAATTTCAAGAGCAGTTAGGCGAAAATCAAAAAGGAAGTGGAAACTTTAAATATAATGTAGATGCAAATTTGTATCAATCAGTTGATAGTGGAGTAGAAAAGCAAAGTGCAAAAGATAACACTATTTCAAGTGATAGGAATATGTCATATCAAAATGAAAACAGATCAAATAAGAATGATATGAAAATGGAAAAAGGAAAATTAAATAAAGAGTAGGTGCTATTAATAGCACCTACATAGAAAAGTGAAAGGAGGATATAACATGGAAAACCAGTATGAATATAAAGTAACACAAGAATTAAAATCTCAAACAAAACTTTGGTCTACAGTGTCCATTTATGCAAGCGATTTGGTATTCATCTTGAGTATTTTGTTTTTAGCATATCTTTTTCAAGGGGCAGTTGCTGCATTTTTGTTACCAATTTATTGGATAAGTTCTGTACTATTAAGTGTTTTATTAATCACTCGAAGTAAGCTAAATCCTAAAAGAAGATTGTATGAAACCATGATGCTTTATACAAAAAGAGATCTAAATATATACAGAAGTGTATATTCCCAAAAGAATACAGTTTCAAAAAGAGAGAAAGAGAATATGAAAAACAAAACAGAAAAGACAGATAAATATACATCTGATATTCTTCCAAAAAGTTATGATAAAGAATATGAATGCTTTGTAAAAGAAAATGGCTATTTTGAATATCGCCGTAACGAGCAGAGCAAATA
>SKEC01002291.1_pt1 | contig 13193 bp, 7 predicted proteins | sample 4826641 | NCBI WGS metagenome assembly SKEC01 (sample SAMN11008819, study PRJNA524170) | human gut metagenome | biome: Human fecal sample; material: Feces; isolation source: fecal sample from pouch patient p18, p21 | host: Homo sapiens | place: Israel: Tel-Aviv | collected 2015-12-22
ACCCGATGCCGGGTCGTGGGCTTATGCGGTATTAGCAGTCGTTTCCAACTGTTGTCCCCCTCTTTGAGGCAGGTTCCTCACGCGTTACTCACCCGTTCGCCACTCGCTCGAGAAAGCAAGCTCTCTCTCGCTCGTTCGACTTGCATGTGTTAGGCGCGCCGCCAGCGTTCGTCCTGAGCCAGGATCAAACTCTTTATAAATGATATTTATCACTTAAAAGTGTTAAATCTTGTTTTCGCTCAGCACGCAATCGCTTGCGTCCTGTGTGAATTACTTTGTTTGGAATTGTTTACCGTGTTTTTCCAACACGAAAATAGGTTCCGTTACAAGTTCTTTCGATATTGTTCAATTTTCAAGGTCCTGTGCGCCGCAGCCTTGCGGCTGACGACTTGATTATTTTACCACAGAAGCGGTTTTTTGTCAAGCACTTTTTTGAGAAGCTTTTGAAGTTTTATGAACTTGGAGCGCTTTGGGTTTCTCGGTATCAGCCGGAACTTTTCAGCGTCTATTGGTTCTTTTCAAGGGCTTCCCGCTGGGACTTCAGAAGTCATTCTTTTGTCTCAGCGCTTGGCGCTCAAGTATAATACCACACCCCGGGGCAGTTGTCAACACTTTTTGACATCTTTTTTCCAATTTCTTTGCAGGACAAATATCCCCCCTGTTTTTCTCCTATTATAATAACCGTCTTTTCTTGACAAGGCGGCGGGCAGAACGTATTATGGAGTCATTCCAGCATCCTGTATAGGGTAGCTATCCTTATTATATAAAGGAGAAACGCCATGTCCTGTGTCAATATCCGCGGCTGCCGCATCGGGGAGGGTCGCCCCAAGGTCATTCTACCCATTGTGGAGCGCACCGAAGCCGCTATTTTGGAAAAGGCCGTGCAGTTTTCAACGTTGTCGGCCGATTGTGTGGAATGGCGGGCGGACTGGTTCGATGGCTTTCAGTCCCCCGCTGCCATTGCCCGCTGCATACAAAAGCTGCGGGTCGCCCTGCGGGACAAGCTTCTGCTGGTCACCTTCCGCACCAAGGCAGAGGGCGGCGAGCAGGCGCTCTCCCATTCCGAATACCTTTCCTTTCTGCGCCTGATCCTCGATACCGACTGCGCCGACCTGCTGGACATCGAGTTCTTCACCGCCGGGGCAGACCTGCCCAAGCTGGTGGAGCAGGCACATTCCGCCGGGGTGGCGGTAGTGTGTTCCAGCCACGATTTTGCCAAGACCCCGCCCCGGGCAGAGCTCGTCTCCCGCATGGTGCAGATGCAGCAGGCTGGAGCCGACCTGCCCAAGCTGGCTGTAATGCCCCAAAGCCGCGCCGATGTGCTGGAGCTGCTGACTGCTACCGCCGAGATGGCAGACCTTCACCCGGAAACGCCGGTCATTACCATGAGCATGGGGGCGCTGGGCGCGGTGAGCCGTCTGGCTGGGGAGACTTTCGGCTCTGCCATGACCTTTGCCAACCCCGGGCAGGCCAGCGCCCCGGGGCAGGTATCGCTGGACATCGTAAATGAAGTGCTGGATGCACTACATTTGTAACCAACAAATCGGAATTTTCTCAGGAGGCTATAAAAATATGATTGGAAGAATTTATCATGTTGGATTGACCGTTTCTGACTTGGATCGCTCGGTTGCTTTCTACAGAGACATCCTTGGACTTGCGTTTCAAGGAGAGATTTTTATGGAAGGCAAAGAAACCGATAAAATGTTTCGCAAGTCGAATTGCAAAGCAAGGGTCGCTTATTTGAACGGTTCTAAGGCTATTGAAACGCCACCGGTCGAGCTGATTCAGTTCGTAGATAGCGAGATCCATAAAGAACAATCAGATTTGTTTACGACATCCATCTCGGAAGTATGTTTCTATACGGATGACATTGATTCTGTCTATAAAACTCTTATTGAAAACCATGTTGAGTGCTTATCTGAACCGCAGTATTTCGACTTTAGAGCAAATGGATTTGGGGAGAGCCGAGCTTTTTATTTCAGAGACCCGGATGGCATTATCCTTGAAATGATGCAAACTCTTTGATAAGAAATCATAGGTATAGGAAATTGCCAACTTCCTGTTTAAGAGGATCAGCCGATGGACAAAACATTTCAGAAATTATTACAGACTGACATTGATCTTTCATCCTTAGGCGTAGAACGCCGTACAGATAACGAACCGTATTTTTGCACACCAAAGGGTGCGTCTGTATTTGGTTGGACCGGTGTGGATGGAATCCACTTCTGTTTTGTTCGTGGCTTTGGCGGTATGGTTTTTGCTGTCAGCCCGGCGAACACATTTCCAAACTATGTTCATCCGTTGGCAAAAAATTTCGCTGATTTTCTGCGGCTACTGCTTGCCTGCGGCGATGTGGCAGCATTGGAGCAGGCATGGATGTGGGATAAGGCACAATTTGAAACCTTCTTACAGGACAACCCTCCCACGCAGGAGCAGCAGGAAACCCTTGCGCTTGTCGCTACGAAATTAAAGCTGATGCCAATGGAGCGGCCATGGGCATATATCAAAGAGCTTCAGGCATCTTTTGATTACAGCAAAATCAAGTACACCAAAGAATATTACGATGTTGTGGACCAGAACGCAAAACCAGCTATCCCGGAGTGGAAAGTCTACTTTGAGGGAAACTTCTGGGGACATTCGGGAAAAGAACGTGCCGGAACAGAAGTCCCCTTGAATCAGCAATTTGAATGGGCCGGGCATCATTGGATCATTCCTGCGGCGTATTCGTGCAGCAAGGGGTTCGTTGTGGACTTTTGTATGCGTACCCCGGAGGAAGACATTCGCAAGTTCATGACTAAATGGGATTTACACCCCGAAAACGACTCTTGTGAATACTTCACGCAGGAGCAGCAACTGCAAATAGATTTAGAAAATCCACTTTGTCTTGACTTTATTCCTCGTTTGGAATTGAACGGGAAAACAATGCTGACCTCCCACGGTTGCTCGGTGGTCTTTAATCCATGTTTGCCAGACGGGATGATCAATGAAGCGGAAGCAAAGTGGGCATTGGAACACTATGATTTGGATACATCCTATGGGTGGATGATTTTTCGGGCGGCATTTCCGTGGACAAGCAAACGCCGTCCCGAAATAAAATCCCTCTCCCTTACGATGGAGCAACGGCCATGCCGTGTGCCGGGACCACATTTCCAGACACACGCTCCCGGTGATTCGTTTTCTTTCCTCCATCCGGTCAGCGGAACAAACTATACATTGACCGTGCAGGAAATAGAGCAACAAACAATTCCTCAAAAGTGTTTCGGTTCTGACCGCTGGGTTTATCCGACACATTTTACCGTCATGCGTTATACGCTTTTCCCTGAATCGGAGGAAGATATCTCGATTTGTGATTGCTGCGATGGAGATAAGCCTATGGAAATTGCTGTGGAGGGAGACTCCTTCACGCCGGAAACCCAAAATAATGCTTGCGTAGGCATTATCGGTGGAGCTGACGGACCAACAGTGATTATGACTGGAGAAAAATCACAAGGCAGGCTTTATGCTGCTTGCTCAGCACTGCACTTTGAGCCGGTTCGGGATGATGTAGAGTGGTGCACAATGTTCAGTATTAAGAATTTTGATGAAACGACGATCAACCTTATATAACAGGAATACGATGACGACTTTCAGTTTGTCGATGGTTGTCAACTGGGATAATGTCATAGGGCATTGTTCCGAAATTTTTTCATAACCCGCAAAAAGTGGGCTTGATAGAATGCTTCCATTCATGCTATAAACTACCATAGATTCCATAAGCGAGTGACCTGAAAAGGCCGCTCGCTTTTTTGTTTACAACGAGATTGAAGGGAGGAACGCTATGCCAAGCAAAACCGAAGAATATCTCGCCCTTGCCCAGCGCACGGCGAATGGGCTGACCCGGTACTGGGAAAGCTGGACGGACTACCTGACCACTGCGTCCCGGCTGTACAAGTACCCCTTTGCAGACCAGCTGATGATCTACGCCCAGCGGCCTGATGCCACTGCCTGCGCCAGCTTCGACATCTGGAACAATCGCATGAACCGCTATGTCCGGCGCGGCTCCAAGGGCATCGCACTGTTAGACCAGTCCAGCAGTGTGCCGCGTCTGCACTATGTCTTTGATGTGAGCGACACCGGGGTGCGCCGCAATTCCCGTGACCCGGAGGTGTGGCAGCTCGGCCCCGATCTGATGCAGCCTGTGTCGGAAATGATTGCCAGAGAGTACGGCGTTTACCATGAAAGGCTCAGCCAGCAGATTTCTGACCTGACGGGCAAGCTGGTGGATTCCTATTGGGACAACAACAGCGGCGACATTCTCGACATCGTTGACGGTTCGTTCCTGATAGATTATGATGAAGCCGGACAGGAGTTCCAGTTCAAATCTGCCGCCGCAATCAGCATCCTGTATACGGTTCTGGAACGCTGCGGCCTTGAGCCGGACGGTCATTTTGACCGTGACGATTTTCAGGCCATCTTCTCTTTTTCCACGCCTGCCGCCGTGTATGCGCTGGGCACCGCAGTCAGCGAATGCAGCCGGGATGTGCTGCGCAACATCGAGCGAACCGTAAAAACGACAATCCGCCGCCGCAATGTAGAAAGGAGTCAGTATGAATATGAACAGCAGGAACGTGACCTACTCGACCGTCGGGGACTACCAGCTCCCGAACCTGACCCTGCCCCAGCAGGAGAAAGCACTGGGCAAATACGGCAGACTGCGCCGGACTTACCTGATGAAGCATCGCCCGGTGCTGTACAACACGATGCTCCTGAACGGGAGCCTGTACCCGCACCTGATGGAGGTGGAGCAGACGGCAGAGAGCCGGATGCAGCAGACCATGGCGCAGTTGCTGAAACAGACCCCGGCTCCGAACAAAGAGCGGCATCAGATGGAGTGGGTGCAGCACATGAACAGCCTGAAAGCACAGGCCGAGGAACTGGTGATGAACGAGCTGATTTACAGCTAAGTTTCTTCGATGCACACATTCCCACCGAAGCTGAACAAATTGAATCCATCGACCAAGCGGAGAGCGAAAAATCGCCCTCCGCTTTTGTTTTGTCTCAGGCCGAGATCGAAAACGCGCTGCGGAGAGGTTCCAATTTTGAAGATAGCAAACTTCGGATATGGCAAATTTATCAGATGCAACCTGACCGAAAGCTCCGGGCAAAAGCTCTTGCCAAAGAATACGCACCATACGGACCCGGTGGTTCCTCGCACACCTATCTGGACGGAAGCAATGGTTGGCTCGATCATGACAGCAAGGGGCTGACGTTTGAACACTATCCAGACCATCAGAAAGCGCTTCTCCGCTGGAATCAGGTCGAAAAATATATCGACCTGATGATTCAGTCTGACCGCTATCTGTCGGATAAAGAGAAAAGAACCATTGACTTCCCCCTTGAGCTGAACGCCGCCAGTGCTGCCGAATACACGGCATTAAAGGAACAGTACCCGGACACTCTCGTTGGATTTGAAGCAGGTGGCAATTTTATGTTCTATGGAGAAGATGCCGCTAAAGTTGCCAAAATCATCAACAGTGCTTTGTTCACGAGAGACACCGCGCTGGGCGAAGTTCAGGTCACAGGCTTTTCTCCTCGCTTATGGGCAAGAAAGTCAAAAGAATTATGGTCTGCGGGCAATGATGTCTATCTTGCCGGGTTAAACGAAGATGGCACTCACCATCAGACCAAGCACCTGCGCAAAGAGGATTACCTTCCCATCGGCTCCGTTATCAATATGGATAGCCGTGAATTTCGGATTGATAGGGTGGACTTTGATAAGGGCAAAGTTTCTTTGCAGGATATGGCACTGGCCGATATGCGGGTGCCGATTTTTCGGGAAGAACCGCTGTCTGTTGTCCGGGAATTGTACGAACAGCAAGACGAAGCTCTTGACACCGCTCCCGAAAAAGCAGTCGATTATAAGGTCGGGGATGATGTCGTTGTTGAACTGCCTACCCGAACCATCGAGGGAAAGGTCGGCTATGTTGGTGAAACCGATGTGCGCATCGACACCAGTGCGCAGGGCTATTCGTGGAGCAACGAGGTGTTGAACAAACAGCAGTTCGAGGACAGTCTGCGACGGAATGAGCCTACGTCTGATGAATCACTGGACAAGCTGCCTATTTCTGTAGAGGTCAACGGCGAATGGCAGACATTCCCGGATGCAGCTGCCGCAGACGAAGCCCTGAATGCCGAACCTGTGCCGGAAGCTGCTGGAAATTTCCGCATTACGGACGATCATCTGGGCGAGGGCGGTGCAAAACAGAAATACGCCCGGAACATTGCAGCTATCCGCACCCTGTTCCAGTTGGAGCAGGAACACCGTGGAGCCACCATCGAAGAGCAGGAAATTCTATCACAGTATGTCGGCTGGGGCGGTCTGCCGGATGCCTTTGACCCGGACAAGGGCAACTGGGCAAAAGAGTACGCCGAACTGAAAGGACTGCTCTCCGAAGATGAGTACGCCGCCGCCCGTGGCTCCGTCCTGAACGCCCACTACACCAGCCCCACCGTGATTCGTGCCATCTATGATGCTGTGGAGCGCATGGGCTTCCGCAGCGGCAATATTTTGGAGCCGAGCATGGGCGTTGGCAACTTTTTTGGTATGCTGCCGGACACCATGCAGGATAGCCGCCTGTACGGTGTGGAACTGGACAGCATCACAGGCCGCATTGCGCAAAAACTCTACCCAGAAGCCAGCATTAAAGTGGCCGGATTTGAAACTACCGACAGGCATGACTTTTACGATCTGGCTGTCGGTAACGTACCTTTTGGCCAGTATAAAGTCAACGACAAGGCGTACAACAAATTAGGTTTCAGCATCCACAACTATTTCTTCGCCAAGGCTATCGACCAAGTACGTCCGGGCGGCATCGTGGCCTTTTTCACCAGCCGCTACACACTGGACAGCAAGGATTCTTCTGCCCGCAAACACATTGCTGAACGTGCTAATCTGCTGGGTGCTATCCGGCTGCCGAACAGTGCGTTCAAGGCCAACGCCGGAACGGAAGTCGTCAGCGATATTATTTTCCTCCAAAAACGTGACCGCCCTATCGACCATGAGCCGGACTGGGTGCAGCTTGGCAAAACGGAAGATGGCTTTGCCATCAATCAATATTTCGTAGACCACCCGGAGATGGTGCTGGGTGAGCTGACTTCTGAAAGTACCCAGTATGGCCGTGAGGAATGCACCGTGCACCCCATCGAGGGCGCAGTGCTGGCAGACCAGCTTGCCGAAGCGGTACAGCATATTGAGGGGCAGTACACCGAAGTCGAGGTGGAAACACCAGATATTGCGGACGCAGAAAATGAGAAGCACATTCTCCCGGCAGACCCGGATGTAAAAAATTTCTCCTATACCGTGGTGGACGGTGAAGTGTACTACCGGGAAAATTCCGTCATGACACAAGTGGAGCTTTCCGACACCGCAAAAGGCCGTGTGACCGGGATGGTAGAACTGCGGCAGATTGTCAACGAGTTGATTCAGCAACAGTTGAACGACTACCCGGATGCTGACATCAAGGCCACGCAGGAAAAGCTGAACACCGCCTATGATGCTTTTGCCGCCAAATACGGTTTGCTGAATGACCGCAAGAACGGCAGATTATTTGAGCAGGATTCCTCTTATTATCTGCTGTGTTCTCTGGAAAATCTGGATGAGCAGGGACAGTTCAAAAGCAAGGCGGCAATGTTTACCAAACGGACGATTCGCCCGGAACGCACCGTCACCAGTGTGGATACGCCCACGGAAGCTCTTGCGGTTTCTATCGGAGAGCGTGGCCGGGTAGACTTGCCCTATATGGCAGAGCTGCTCGGCACTCCCGGCGAGTATGAGCGCATCACCAGCGAACTGTCCGGCGTAATCTTCAAAGACCCCGGCGCAGACCCCACTGACACGGAAGCGGGCTGGCAAATGGCGGATGAATACTTGTCCGGCAATGTCCGGGCAAAACTGCGCATAGCACAGCTTGCTGCTGAAACCAACCCGGAGTTTGCAGTCAACGTCACCGCATTGGAAAAGGCGCAGCCGAAAGACCTTGAAGCGTCTGAAATTGATGTGCGGCTGGGTGCAACATGGCTTGCGCCGGAGATCATCCAAAAGTTTATGGCAGAAACTTTCCGGATCCCCTACTATCTGCGTCATGCAGTTAAAGTGAGATATTCCCCCTATACCGCAGAATGGCGCATTGAGGGCAAGTCGGCTATGGGCAGAGGCGACATTACCTCCACCGAAACCTATGGCACATCCCGCGCCAATGCCTACAAGATTCTGGAAGATACGCTCAACTTGAAAGATGTGCGCATCTATGATGCCATTGAAGATGAAGAAGGCAGACCGAAGCGCGTCCTGAACAAAACGGACACCATGCTGGCGCAGCAGAAACAGCAGGTAATCAAAGATGCTTTCGCCAACTGGATCTGGCAAGACCCCCAGCGGCGCATTGCACTGGTGAAGCAGTACAACGAACTGTTCAACAGCAACAGACCGCGCGAATACGATGGTTCCCACATCCACTTTGTCGGTATGAACCCGGAAATTTCGCTCCGGGAGCATCAGCGCAATGCCATCGCTCATGTGCTTTATGGCGGTAATACGTTGCTTGCACACGAAGTGGGAGCCGGAAAGACGTTTGAGATGGCAGCATCCGCAATGGAAGCCAAACGGCTGGGGCTGTGTCAGAAAAGTCTTTTTGTGGTGCCAAATCATCTGACGAAGCAATGGGCGGCAGAGTTTTTGCACCTATACCCCAATGCCAAGCTGCTGGTGGCTCGAAAAAAGGACTTTGAAACCGCCAACCGCAAAAAATTCTGTGCTAGAATTGCGACTGGGGACTACGATGCGGTCATCATCGGTCATTCACAGTTTGAGCGCATCCCGTTGTCCTATGAGCGTCAAGAACGCATTATTCAGGAGCAGATTGATGAAACGCTTGCCGCCATCAACGAACTGAAAGCCACTGCTGGCGAAAATTTCAGCATCAAGCAGATGGAAAAGACACGCAAAACGCTGGAAATCAAGCTGGAAAAGCTACGCTCCGATGCGAGAAAGGATGATGTTATCACCTTTGAGCAGTTGGGCGTGGATAGGCTTTTTGTGGATGAGAGCCATTTTTACAAGAACCTATTCCTCACGACAAAAATGCGCAATGTCGCTAGTTTGTCTACAAGTGAAGCGCAAAAATCGAGCGATATGTTCGGAAAGTGCCGCTACTTGGATGAGATCACAGGCGGGCGCGGCGTGGTGTTTGCTACGGGAACGCCCGTGAGCAACTCCATGTCGGAGCTGTACACGGTCATGCGCTATCTGCAATATGGCACACTCCAGCAAAAAGGGCTGACACACTTCGACTGCTGGGCATCTACTTTTGGTGAAACCACCACCGCCATTGAACTTGCCCCGGAGGGTACGGGCTATCGTGCGCGCACCCGATTTGCGAAGTTTTTCAACCTCCCGGAACTGATGTCGATGTTCAAAGAGGTTGCCGACATTAAAACCAGCGATCAGCTTCATCTGCCTGTGCCGGATGCAAAGTTTGAAACCGTGGTAGCGAAACCGTCCGAGATTCAGAAAGAAATGGTGCAGGAACTGAGCAGACGCGCTGCGAAAATCCACTCCGGCGCGGTGGATGCGTCCGAGGACAATATGCTGTGCGTCACCAACGATGGCCGAAAGATTGGTCTGGATGTTCGCCTGATGAACCCCATCCTGCCGGACGACCCCAACAGCAAACTGAACACCTGTGTTCGGAACGTGCTGCAAATCTGGGCGGATGGCAAGGAGCAAAAGCTGACGCAGCTTCTGTTCTGCGACCTCTCGACACCAAAGAACGATGGCAACTTTAATGTCTACGATGATATTCGCAAGAAATTGGTCGCCGCCGGGGTGCCGGAAAGTGAAGTTGAGTTCATCCACAATGCCGACACCGAAGCAAAAAAGGCCGCATTGTTCTCCAAAGTGCGCTCCGGCGATGTGCGGATTCTGCTCGGCAGCACCGCAAAAATGGGAGCCGGAACGAACGTCCAACAGCGGCTTGCGGCGGTGCATCACTTGGATGTCGGCTGGAAGCCCAGCGACATGACCCAGCGCAACGGACGCATTATCCGGCAGGGCAATATGAATAAGGAAGTCAAGGTGTTCAACTACGTCACAGAGGGAACTTTTGACAGCTACTTGTTCCAAACTTTGGAGAATAAACAGCGATTCATCAGCCAAATCATGACTTCAAAATCCCCGGTACGCTCTTGCGATGATGTGGACGAACAGGCTTTGTCTTATGCAGAGATCAAGGCATTGTGTGCTGGAAATCCGCTCATCAAGGAAAAGATGGATTTGGATGTGCAGGTCGCAAAGCTGAAAGTTCTGAAAGCCGATCATCAGAGCCAGAAGTTCCGTTTGGAGGATAAGCTGCTCACAAAATTCCCAGCTGACATTCAGGAAACGAACGCCTATCTTGCCGGAGTGAAATTGGATGCAGAACTTGCTACCGCCCATCCGCAGGAGAAAGAGGGCTTCTGCGGCATTACCATCAAGTGTGTGACCTACGATGAGAAAAAGACCGCTGGCGAACGGCTTCTCCTCGCTTGCTCCGAACTGCCTAACAGTGAGGAAAAAGTGATCGGCAGCTATCGCGGTTTTGAACTGTCCTTGCGTTTCGACACCTATCACAGCGAATATCAGGCTCTTTTGAAAGGTCAGCGGAAATATCCGGTAGCACTGGGCAAAGACCCACTTGGCTGCATCATCCGTCTGGACAATTCTTTGAACAATTTCCCAGAACGCATTAGTTCCGTCGAAAACGAACTGGCCACGCTTAAACAGCAGCAGGCGGCGGCACAGATTGAAGTGGAAAAGCCGTTCCCGCAGGAAGAAGAGCTGGCTGAAAAGTCAGCTCGCCTTGCGGAGCTGAACGCACAGTTGGATATGGATGAAAAAAGCCACGAGCCGGAACAGGATGAGGAACCTCGCCGTTCCTCGGTGCTGGCGGCTCTGGAAGAAAAGTCTGATAAGGTAGAGCCCATCAAGCCGTTCAAAAGCTATCTGGACAAGGATGGTGATGCTCGATGAATGGCCTCCGCGACCAGCAGTTGCATTTCCGTGTCAGCAAGCAGGAACTGGAACGGATCTGGAGCAAGATGGAATCCAGCGGTATTTTGAGCATTGGCTCTTATCTGCGAAAAATGGCTCTGGACGGTTACTGCCTGCGTTTGGATTTGCCAGAGTTGCGGCGCATGGCCTATCTCCTGCAAATGTGCAGCAACAATCTCAACCAGTATACCAAAGCTGCCAACGAAAACGGTCAGGTCTATGCCGCCGATCTGGAGGACTTGCGCACCCGGTTGGATGAACTGATTGATATTGGCAAGCAGATTCTTTCCCGGCTGGCTGACCTCTGATTTTTTGCCCTGCGGCTTCGGCTGTGGGGCTACATATTATAAAGATAAAACTGTGGGAGGTGGTGGACATGGCCGCAACACGTTTGATTGCGCTGCACAAAAATAAGGGGAAAACCGTTGTGGCCTGCTTGAAAAGCCGCACGGACTATGCGCAGAATCCAGACAAAACCAAGCGGGGCGAATTGGTCAGCAGCTACGAGTGCAGCCCTCTAACAGTAGATGAAGAATTTATGCTGTCCAAGCGGCAGTATGAACTTGCCACGGGTCGTAGGCAGAAAAGTGATGTGATCGCCTATCAGATTCGGCAATCTTTCAAGCCCGGTGAGATCACCGCCGAGGAAGCCAACAAGGTGGGCTACGAACTTGCGATGCGGTTGACCAAAGGCAAATATGCTTTTATCGTTGCCACCCATACAGACCGGGAGCATATTCATAACCACATTATCTACAACTCCACTGCACTGGACAGCACCCGGAAATTCCGGGATTTTTTATTGTCCGGGCTGGCCGTGCAGCGATTGAGCGACTTGATCTGCTTGGAGCATCAGCTTTCTGTCATTGAAACAAAGCCCTACCGGGAACGGCAAAAGCGGACACTCTACCCGCCCAAAGAAAGCAATCGTGACCGTCTATGCAGCGTGATCGACACCATTCTGGCCGGCAAGCCTAAAGGCTACGAAGATTTTCTGCAAAAGCTGGAGCAGCAGGGCTATGAAGTCAAACGCGGAAAATATACTTCCGTCAAGAGAAAGCGGCAGAAACGCTTCATCCGCTTCAAAACGCTGGGTGCAGGATACAGCGAAGAAGAAATGAAAGCTGTGATTGCTGGAGAAGCCGAACATCGTCCGCGCCAGAAGCAGACGGTGAAAGAAAAACCGTTCAATCTTCTGGTGGATGTGCAGGCAAAGCTGGCCGAGGGCAAGAGCTGCGGCTATGCGCAGTGGGCGAAAAAGTACAATCTGAAAGAAATGTCCAAGACGCTGATTTTCTTGCAGGAGAAGAAAATCGGCAGCGTAGCGGAAATGCAGGAGCGCGTGAACGCTGCTACTGCCCGCTATCACGAGCTGGGCGGTTCCATCAAGACGGCAGAAACACGCATGGCAGAAATTGCGGTGCTGAAAGCGCACATTGTCAACTATGCCAAGACCCGGCCTGTTTATGATGCCTACCGCAAGGCCGGATACAGCAAGCGGTTTCTGGAAAGCCATCGTGCGGAGATCACACTGCACAAGGCCGCAAAAGCGGCTTTCAATGAAGCCGACCTGAAAAAGCTCCCCAAAGTGAAAGAACTGGACGCAGAATATTCCAAGCTGCTGACAGAGAAGAAAGCAGCCTACCCGGATTACCGTAAAGCGAAAGACGAGATGCAGGAACTTCTTCGTGCGCAGCGTAACGTAGATTTGTTCTTTGCCGAAGAAAAGAACCCCACCGAAAAAGCACAGTCCCGATAAACGATGACAGCCTAGGATTCTTCCTTGTGGGAGAGTCCTAGGCTGTCCTTTTTGTTATAGAAGTGTTTGGAACAAACGCGCAGCCTGCATCGGCACGATGCAGATCGAAAGGGGTTTGGGCACAGCCCAACAAGCATTTTGAATTTAGATTTGAAAAATCCGATTCAAAAATCGCAAGTTGGTACCAACTTGCCCTGCTTGCCACTTAGCGACAGCCCTTAAAATGGCGCAAAAAAAAAAAACAGAGGCCCTTATTTTGGAACCTCCGTTTCTCTGGCTTTCTTAATGCCCTCGGCTGTGGCTTCTATTACAACAAGCTCTTTTTCATTCATAGAATTTAGGAGCACATCAATGTGCTTTCTGCAAGAG
>SKEC01002303.1_pt1 | contig 13155 bp, 9 predicted proteins | sample 4826641 | NCBI WGS metagenome assembly SKEC01 (sample SAMN11008819, study PRJNA524170) | human gut metagenome | biome: Human fecal sample; material: Feces; isolation source: fecal sample from pouch patient p18, p21 | host: Homo sapiens | place: Israel: Tel-Aviv | collected 2015-12-22
CTACAAATCCATGGATAAAGGGACACCCACCGCATACTTGCGGGCCGGGCATGCCCGGCCCCTACACCGCAGAGGTGTTTTCCATCGTGCAATTATGGCGCATGGGCCGGGCGCCGCGTTCCCTTATCTCGCACCTTTAAAAGCGCACGCCCTTAAACTTCACTTCAAATTACACCCTTGCAAAATTCGTGCCGATGTGCTACAATCTCATAGCATACCGTTTTAGTGGGAAATCTTCCCGCCACCCCTGCATCACAAAAGGAGAGAGCCGCCCCATGTCCGAACGCCTTGTAGGCATCCTTGTGGATTCCTTTGGTAAAATATTGCTGCCTGGCCTGACCGTCACCATCCCGCTGACCGTCATTTCCTTCACGCTGGCGCTGATCATTGCCGTTGTGGTGGCGCTGGTGCAGTTTGCTCATGTGCCCGTCTTGCAGCAGATCGCCCGGTTTTACATCTGGGTCATGCGCGGCACGCCGGTGCTGGTGCAGCTGTTTGTCGTGTTCTACGGCCTGCCCGGCGTTGGCATCCTTATCGAGCCGTTCCCCGCCGCGGTGCTGGTCTTTTCCATCAATGAGGGTGCGTACTGCGCCGAGACCGTGCGTGCCGCGCTGGAAGCCGTGCCCCAGGGTCAGATGGAGGCCGGCCAGTGTGTCGGCATGAGCTATTTGCAGATCATCCGTCGTATCATCCTGCCGCAGGCCATGCGCATGGCGTTCCCCACGCTGGCCAGCTTTTTGATCGCCATGGTCAAGGATACCTCGCTGGCGGCCAACATCACCGTGACCGAAATGCTCATGACCACCCAGCGCATTGTGGCCCGCACCTATGAGCCGCTGGCGCTGTACATCGAGGTCGGCATCATCTACCTGCTGTTCTGCACTGTGCTGACCCGCCTGCAGACCGTGGGCGAGAAGTACCTGAACAGCAAGGGCGCGCAAAGGAGTTAAGCTATGCTGGAAATCAGAAATTTGCGCAAGGCTTTCGGTGATTTACAGGTGCTGAAAGGCATTGACCTGGACGTGAACAAGGGCGATGTGGTCGCCATTCTGGGCGCAAGCGGCAGCGGAAAAACCACGATGCTGCGCTGCCTGAACTTTTTGGAGAAGGCCGACGACGGCACGATGACCTTTGACGGCCAGCGCGTGGAGCTGGCCCATGTGACCCGTGCCCAGGTCAACGCCCTGCGCCGACGCACCGGGTTCGTGTTCCAGAACTACAACCTGTTTGCCAACAAAACGGCCTTGCAGAACGTCACCGAGGGGCTGATCGTGGCGCGAAAAATGCCGCGCAGGCAGGCCGACGAGATCGCCCGCGCCGCGCTGGTCAGGGTGGGCATGGCCGACCGTGCCGACTACTACCCCAACCAGCTTTCCGGCGGGCAGCAGCAGCGCGTGGCGATTGCCCGCGCCATGGCCGCAGACCCGGAGATTATTTATTTTGACGAACCCACGTCGGCTCTTGACCCGGAGCTGACCGGCGAAGTGTTGGCTGTCATGCGCAGCCTGGCCGAGGAAGGCCGCACGATGCTGGTGGTGACCCACGAGATGGGCTTTGCCCGCCATGTGGCGAACCGCGTGGTGTTTATGGATGGGGGCGTGATTGTGGAGCAGAACACTGCCGAGGCGTTCTTCAACGACCCGCAGCAGCTCCGCACCCGGGAATTTTTGCAGACATACAGACAAAGGAGCCAATTATAATGAAGAACCTTGCCAAACTGACCGCCCTGACCCTGACCGCCGCGCTGGCCCTGACGGCCTGCGGCAGCACCGCCGACAGCGCCGCCCCCGCCGAGAGCACGGCGGACACCGCCGCGACCGAGGAGACCGGCGGCGACCTGTTGAGCCAGATCCAGGCCAACGGTACCATCACCGTTGCCATGGAGGGCACCTGGGCACCCTGGACCTACCACGACGAGAGCGACAACCTCGTCGGCTACGACGTTGAGGTCGCAACCAAGATCGCCGAGAAGCTGGGTGTGGAGCCGAAGTTCGTCGAGGGCGAGTGGGACGGCCTGCTGGCCGGTCTGGACGCGGGCCGTTATGATATCATGGTCAACGGCGTGGACATCACCCCCGAGCGCGCCGAGAAATACGATTTCTCGACCCCCTACGCCTACAACCGCACCGCCGTCATCACCCAGAAGGACAATGACAGCATCAAGGCGCTGGAAGATTTGAACGGCAAGACCACCGCCAACACGATTTCCAGCACCTACGCCGAGCTGGCCGAGCAGTACGGCGCAACCGTGACCGGTGTGGACGACCTGAACCAAACCTTTGAGCTGCTGTTGAGCGGCCGCATTGATGCCACGCTGAACGCCGAGGTGACCTACTATGATTACATGAAGGAGCACCCCGACGCGAACGCGAAGATCGCCGTGCTGACTGCGGACGCGAACGAGGTTGCCATCCCAATGCGCAAAGGCGACGAGACCGCCACCCTGCGCGCTGCCATCGACACCGCCATTGAGGAAATGCGCGCCGACGGTACGCTGAAGGAATTGAGCGAGAAGTACTTCGGGACGGATATCTCCACGAATGAATAAATGAAGCATCCCCCGCCGCGTTGAAACGGCGGGGGAATTTTTGTGTGGGGGAGATGGATGGGAAAACGGGAAATTACCGGAAGGCTGCGGGCCGGGTATGCCCGGCCCCTACAACTCTGTCTCGCGGTCCGTAGGGGCGGGGCTCTGCTCCGCCCGCGCTGCGTACCCGCAGTGGCATTTTGCACAAAGGGATGCGACCTTGTCTTGTGCGCTTTGCACTGCACTTTTTGTAATCTTTTTGTTACAATTACAGATTGTGCGCCCAAAACGACAGGTTATGCAAATTTTGTGCCGCAAAGCCCCTTTTCTGCTACAATAAGGTCAGAACAAAGGCAGGGGCCAAAAGCCCCGCCTTAGAAGGAGAAAAGGAATATGACAAAACAACCCAAAGTTCGCAAGCCGCATCCCGTGCTGCACGGGATCGGGCTGGTACTGTCCGTGATCCTGTTGGTCGAGGTCCTGATCGGTACCTACGTGCTGTCCACGATGGCCACCATCATTGACAGCTTCATCGGCGCACCCAGCGGCCACTACACGCACGCCGAGATCGCCGACACCAAGGTCAAGGCCGAGGCCCTGTCCGCAGACGTCGAAGCCGAGGGCACCGTCCTGGTCCAGAACAACGACAACACCCTGCCGCTGTCCGCCGATACCAAGAAGGTCAATGTCTTTGGCTGGGCCTCCACTGCCTGGCTGGGCGGCGGTTCCGGTTCCGGCGGCGTGTCCAGCGTCAACACCGATTTACTGGCCGCCCTGACTGCCTACGGTGTTGAGTACAACACCGAGTTGACCGACATGTACAAGGACTTCCAGGATGGCCGCGAGTACACCCGCACGCTGAGCGCCTGGCCCGAGCAGTCCGGCCGCCTGTATGAGCCGGATATCAACAACCAGACCTATTACACGCAGTCGATGCTCGACAATGCTAAGAACTACTCCGACACGGCCATTGTCGTCATCGGCCGTCTGGCAGGCGAGAGCAACGACGCCACCAAGCAGCAGTACAAGCGCACCGAGAAGGGCGGCGACATTGTTATCGACGACACCCGCACGATGCTGGAACTGACCACCGAGGAAGAAAACCTGCTGAACTATGTCGGCGCGAACTATGCCCACGTCGTTGTGCTCATCAACTCTACCAACGTTATGGAGCTGGGCCAGATCGAGACGATCCCCGGCGTTGATTCCTGCCTGATTGTCGGTCTTTCCGGCTCCGAGGGGGCAACCGCCGTGCCCGAAGTCCTGTGGGGCGACAAAGAACCCAGCGGCCGTACCGCTGACACCTGGGCCTACGACCTGACCACCGCCGCCAGCTACGCGAACGCCGGCCTTGAGGGCGTGGGCAAGTACAGCAACGCCGACGGCCTGTACCCGGCTGACGGCACCACCTCATACAACCTGGACACTCCTTACGCCTACGAGCAGGTCTCCTACGTCGACTATGCCGAGGGCATTTACATCGGCTACAAGTGGTACGAGACCGCCGACGCCGAGGGCTACTGGGATGCCGAGAGCAATGAGCACGGCACCGGCTATGATGCCGTTGTACAGTACCCCTTTGGCTACGGCCTGAGCTATACCAGCTTTGACTGGGAGGTCACCGATGCCTCCGCCAACGGCAGCACGCTGACCAAGGACGGCAATGTGACCGTGAAAGTCACCGTCACCAACACCGGCGAACGCGCGGGCAAGGACGTTGTGGAACTCTACTACACTGCGCCCTACATCGCAGGCGAAATCGAAAAATCCAGTGTCGAACTGGGAGCTTTCGCCAAGACGAAGGAATTGCAGCCCGGCGAGAGCGAGGAAGTCACGCTGACTGTCCCTGTCTCTGACATGGCCAGCTATGACGCCTACGACGCCAACCACAACAACTTTACCGGTTATGAGCTGGACGCCGGTGACTACATCTTTACCGTACGCCACAACGCCCATGACGTGGACGCCGCCGCCAACGCCACCATCACTTGCAACCTGCCCTCCGGCATTCAGTATGCCGAGGATACCGTCACCGGCAACGCCGTTTCCAACAAGTTCACCGGCAGCGATGCTATCGACGGCGTGAGCCTGGATGGCAGCGACTCTGAGCAGAACATCGCCTACATGACTCGTGCTGACTTTGCGGACACCTTCCCCAAGGCCAACACCCCGACCCGCGCCATGACCGACAACGTCAAGGGGCTGAACCTCTATACTGCTGATGATGCCAACGGCTACATCAACGACGCCGATGAGACTATCACCACCGGCGCAAAGAACGGCATGAAAATTGAGGACAACGGTAAGGTCACCGAGCTTGGCTTGCAGCTTGGTTCCGACTTCAACGACCCCCAGTGGGACGCTCTGCTGGACGAACTGACCATTAACGAGATGGAAAACCTGTACATCAACGCTTACGGCGGTCTGGCCGAGCTGAAGAGTGTCGGTAAGCAAAAAAGCAAAGACGCTGACGGCCCTGCCCAGATCGGCGGCTTCACCGGCATGGGTGCTGGCACCGGTTTCCCCAGCTCCAGCACGCTGGCCCAGACCTGGAATGCAGACCTTGCCCAGGAGGAAGGCCGCACCATCGGCACCCAGGCACTCCAGAACGGTTACACCGGCTGGTATGCCCCTGCCACCAATATGCACCGCAGCCCCTTCAATGGACGTAACTACGAGTATTATTCTGAGGACAGCCTGCTGTCCGGCATCATCTGCGGCAACACTGTGACCGGCGCAAACCAGGCAGGCGTTTACACCTACGTCAAGCACTTCATCTGCAACGATGGCGAGAGCGGCATCTACCGTGACTCTGTCTACACCTGGATGACCGAGCAGGCTCTGCGCGAGACCTACCTGCGCCCCTTCCAGATGCTGGTCGAGGATTATGACGCGGTCGGCCTCATGAGCAGCTACAACCGTATCGGCGCTGTCTGGGCAGGCGGCAGCGAGGCGCTGCTGACCGGCATCCTGCGCGATGAGTGGGGCTTTGACGGCGCGGTCATCACTGACTACTGCGACCACCACAGCTACATGAACGGCGACCAGGCCCTGCGCGCAGGCGGCAGCCTGTGGATGGCGGGCTTCACCGGCGGCAAGATGGCCTATGAGACCGGCTCCAACAGCTATATGCAGGCTTTGCGCCGCGCCACCAAGGAGACGCTGTATATGTACCTGCATGTCCGTGTGACCAACCAGGCTTATGCTGACAGCATCGGCGATACCAGCGTTGTTCGCCACAACTTCACGACTTCTGTGTTCGGCTGGCGTCACCTTGTCGCCCTGATCGACATTGTGGCTGTTCTGCTCTTCGCACTGGCTGTCCGCGGCGTTGTCATTGACGTCAAGCTGCGCAAGGCGGCCAAGGCTGAAAAGAAAAACTAACCCCATGTGAGCAATGCGGGCACACCTGTGTGTGCGCCCACACTGTTATGTGTAAGGAATGACTACCCCATGAAACACACAGATATTATAACCAAACTAAACCTTGAACAAAAATGCGCTCTGCTGTCCGGTGATACCGTGTTCACGACGCGGGGCTACAAAAACGCGGGCGTGCCGTCCATCACCCTGTCCGACGGCCCCAACGGCGTGCGCAAGCAGGCCGGGGCGGCGGATCACCTGGGGCTGAACCCCAGCGTGCCGGCCACCTGCTTCCCCACAGCCGCCACCGTGGCGTGCAGCTGGGACCCGGCGCTGGGCGAGGAAATCGGCCGGGCCATGGGCGAGGAGGCCGCCGCGCAGGAGGTCGCCGTTCTGCTGGGGCCGGGCCTGAACACCAAGCGCAGCCCCCTCTGCGGCCGCAACTTTGAGTATTTCTCCGAGGATCCCTATCTCTCCGGCAAGATGGCCGCCGCCTACGTGCGCGGCATCCAGTCGGAAGGCATCTCCGCCTGCCCCAAGCACTTCGCCGTCAACAGCCAGGAGCTGCGCCGCATGGCGTCGGACTCGGTGGTGGACGAGCGGACGCTGAGGGAGCTGTACCTGACCGGGTTTGAGATCGTCGTCAAAGAGGCGCATCCCAAGGCCCTCATGTCCAGCTACAACCTCATCAACGGCACCTACGCCAACGAGAACGCCCACCTTTTGCAGGATATCCTGCGTGGGGAGTGGGGCTTTGACGGCGCGGTCGTGACCGACTGGGGCGGCAGCAATGACCATGCGCTGGGCGTGAAAAACGGCTCGACGCTGGAAATGCCCGCCCCCGGCGGGGATGCCGTGCGGGAGCTGCTGGCCGCCGTACAGTCCGGCAAAATCGCCGAGGCCGATGTGGACGCCCGCCTGGATGAACTGCTGACGCTGGTGCTGGACACCCACGCCGCCGTGGAACGCCACAGCCGCAGTTTTGACGCCGACGCCCACCATGCGCTGGCCCGCCGCGCGGCAGGGGAGAGTGTTGTGCTGCTGAAAAACGACGATGCCCTGCTGCCGCTGGCCGAGGGTGCGCGTGTGGCTGTCATCGGCGACTTTGCCGAGACGCCGCGCTACCAGGGTGCAGGGTCCAGCGCCGTCAACTCCATCAAAGTGGATACCTTCTTGGATTGCCTGAACGACAGCGGCCTGCACAGTGTGGGCTTTGCCCCGGGTTTTGACCGCCAGGGCAAACCCGATGCCGCCAAGCAGGCCGAGGCCGTCGCCCTAGCCGCAGAAGCGGACGCCGTGCTGCTCTGCCTGGGACTGGACGAGATCAAGGAGAGCGAGCGCCTGGACCGCGCCGATATGAAGCTGGCCGACAACCAGATCGAGCTTTTGCAGGCCGTGCGCGAAGCCAACCCCAACACGGTGGTCATTGTGAACGCCGGTGCCTCGCTGGAAACGCCGTGGCTGGCCCACTGCAAAGCGCTGGTTTACGGCACACTGGGCGGCCAGGCGGGCGCGGGCGCGATGGTGGACGTGCTGACCGGCAAAATCAACCCCGGCGGCAAGCTGGCCGAGACTTGGGCCAACGCCTACGCCGACACCCCCGCCCGCGACCACTTTGCAGGCCCTGGCCGCACCGTGCAGTACCGCGAGGGACTGTTCGTCGGCTACCGCTATTACCAAACCGCTGGGGTGCCGGTGGCGTTCCCCTTCGGTCATGGGTTGAGCTATACGCAGTTTGTGTACAGTGACCTGCATGCCGACGCCCACAGCGCGACCCTGACCGTGACCAACACCGGCGACCGCGCCGGGGCAGAGATTGTGCAGCTGTACGTGGCCAAGCCGAATGCTGAAATTTTCCGCCCTGCACAGGAGCTGAAAGCCTTTGCCAAGGTGCAGTTGGCAGCGGGGGAGAGCAAGACCGTGACCCTGACGCTGGACGACAAGGCGTTCCGCTACTGGAACACCCGCACCGACAGCTGGGAGGTGGAGGGCGGCACGTATGAGCTTCGCGTAGGGGCAAGCTCTGCGGACATCCGCCTGACCGCTGCGGTCGAGGTCATCGGCACCGACGCGCTGAACCCCTATGCAGGGAAGGCGCTGCCGCACTACCAGAGCGGCAAGGTGCAAACCGTGCCCGACGCCGAGTGGGAGACTCTGCTGGGCCGCCCCATCCCTGACGACCGGGTCAAAATTGACCGCAACATGACGCTGGGCGAGTTGAACCATGGACGCAGCCCTCTGGGCTGGCTGGTCTGGGCGGTGATGACCGCGCTGCTGAACGCCAGTTACAAAAAAGGCAAGCCGGATTTGAATGTGCTGTTCCAGTACAATATGCCGCTGCGCGCACTGGCTAAAATGACCAATGGCGCCATCAGCATGGGCATGGTGGACGGTATTGTGATGGAAGTGCAGGGCTTTTGGGTTATCGGCCTGGTGCGAGTGATTTTTGAGGCCGTCAAGAACGTGATTTTGAACGCGCAGCTGGAAAACCGTCTGCGCAACAGCTGACAGGAGGTGCAGCCATGCAATTTTGGAATACCTTTGCGGCTAAGCACCCCGCCGCTGCCAAGTGGGTGCGTGAGGGCGGCTTGTTCGTCATCGTGTCAAACTTAATTACGGTGTTCAAATACTTGCTTTTGCAGTTTCTGCCCGCCGCATTCAGCAGCCTGCCGGTCGTGGATTTCGGCTGGCCGGGCATCCCGGTAACGCTCTTTGGCGAGACGTTCCAGTGGAACATCCTTGGCTACGATGCCGCCCACGGCGGTCTGCCCTACTTCTGCGCCTACATGATCGCGATGGTGATTGGCGAGTGCATCAACTTCCCGATCCAGCGCAATTTTGTGTTCCGCAGCAAGGGCAGCCTGGGCAAGCAAATTGCCTGGTATGTGGCGGCGTTCTGCATCATCACCTGCATCGTCAACTCCATCAACTGTGTTTGGGTGGCGGTGGCTGGCCTGCTGGTGCCGGACTTCATCTACAACATCGGCACGACGGTTTTGAACGGCGGCGTGTCCATGGTGATCTTCTTCTTCGTCAATAAGGTGATTTTCCCCGAAGGGGAGAAATAAGAAAAAGGCGTGTGTGCGAAAACTTCTCGCACACGCGCCTTTTCTTGGCTCCCCCCAAGGGGGGAAGCTGTCCGCGGAGCGGACTGATGAGGGGCGGCCTTGCCGTTATATGCCGCTTGACCGGGCGGCAGGGGCAAACGCGCCCCTCATCCGGCCTTCGGCCACCTTCCCCCAAGGGGGAAGGCTTTTATTCTACTGCCTCCACCTCTTTGATCATCATCTCGTTTCCCTGCACCAGATGCGTATGTTCGCTCCGGCAGTGGGGGCAGATTCGGCCATACTGCACGGTGGGGTACTGCTGCCCGCAGTCCTCGCAGAGAGTCACGGCGGGGATGGTCTCCACCGCCAGCACCGCGCCGGGTAAAATCTCAGACTTCGCGGCGGCCCACTTCCAACAATCCTGCAGGTAGCTCTCCACCACGCCGGAGACTTCGCCCAGCTGCAATGTCACCCGTCGGATGCGGGATACATCGTTTTGCTTTGCCACATCCTCCACCGTGCGGATGATGTGGAACACAATGCCCAGCTCGTGCATTTACTTCTCCTTTTTGGAGAAACGAATCTTGATTTCCCGCTTCGCCATGTAGGGCAGAATGGCCTTGAACTTGTCCTCGCTCTTGACCATCTTGCTGCACTCGGGCAGGTCGCGGTGCAGATGGATAGCGTCAAACTCGCACTTGGTCGTGCAGACGCCGCAGCCGATGCACTTGTTCGGGTCGACGACGCTGGCGCCGCAGCCCAGACAGCGGGCTGTCTCGATTTTGACCTGATCCTCGGTCAGCGTCAGGTGCGCATCCCGGAAGGAACGGTGGGTGTCGATGCTCTCGTCCAGCGCGGCGGTCTGGCGCGGGGCATGGTCGTACTCGCCAAGCGACAGATTGTTCTTGTCCAGCTCGTGGAAATCCCGGCGGTTGCGGCCAATCGTCATGCTGGTGTTGGGCTGCACATAGCGGTGGATGGAGATCGCCCCCTGTTTGCCTGCCGCAATCGCGTCGATGGCAAAGCGCGGGCCGGTATAGACGTCGCCGCCCACAAACACGTCGGGCTGCGCGGTCTGGTAGGTCAGCGCGTCGGCTACGGCACCCTGGCCACGGCCCAGCTCTACGGCCTCGCCGTTCAGCAGGTCGCCCCACTCGATGCACTGACCGATGCTGAGCACAACGTTTTCGCAAGGCAGGGTGATGGTGTCGTTCTCGTCGTAGGTGGGTGCAAAGCGGCCCTCGGCATTGTAGAGACCGGTGCACTTTTTCAGCACCACGGCGGTGACATGGCCGTTTTCGGCGATAAACTCCTTCGGACCGTAGCCGCAGGTGATTTTGGTGCCTTCCTCCTCGGCCTCGGCGATTTCCTCCACCGAGGCGGGCATCTTCTCCCGCGGCTCCAGGCAGACCATTGTCACATCGTCGGACCCGCAGCGTAAGGCGACCCGCGCCGCGTCGATGGCGACATTGCCGCCGCCGATGACAACGGTCTTGCCTTGCATCTTATGGCTTTCGTCGCCGCCCACGGTGCGCAGCAGGTGTACGGCAGTCTCAATGCCTGCAGCATCCTCGCCGGGCACGCCCGCCTTGCGGCCGCCCTGGCAGCCGATGGCAATGTAGAACGCCTTGTAGCCCTGCTCGCGCAGCTGGGCCAGCGTCACATCCCTACCCACGTCCACGCCGCAGTGGATGTCCACGCCCAGCTCCCGCAGTACGTCGATCTCGGCGTCAATGACGTCTTTCTCGAGCTTGAAGGAGGGAATACCGTACCGCAGCATACCGCCGGGACGCTCGTTTTTCTCAAACACGGTGGGCTTGTAGCCCTGGGTCGCCAGGAAGTAGGCGCAGCTCAGGCCCGCCGGGCCGCCGCCGATGATGGCGATTTTCTGCGGCCACGGCCCTTGCAGCGACGGCTGGACGACGTCGGGCACATAGCGGTGCTCGGCGTGCAGGTCCTGCTGGGCGATGAACTTCTTCACGGCGTCGATGGCAACAGCCTGGTCCACGGTGCCGCGGGTGCAGGCATCCTCGCACCGGCGGTTGCAGATGCGGCCGCAGACGGCGGGGAAGGGATTCTCTTTTTTGATCAGCGCCAGCGCGTCGCGGTAGCGGCCCTGGGCGGCCATTTTCAGGTAGCCCTGCACGGCAATGTGGGCAGGACAGGCCGTCTTGCAGGGGGCCGTGCCGGTGTCATAGCAGTTGATACGGTTCTTGTCGCGGTAGTCGATGGCCCACTTCTCGGGGCCCCACTTTACGGTATCGGGCAGTTCCTGGCGCGGGTAGACGACGCGCCCTTCCTTGGTGCAGAGCTTTTGGCCCAGCTTGACCGCACCGGCAGGGCAGTACTCCACACAGCGGCCGCAGGCTACGCAGTTTTCCGGCGCGACTTTGGCAACGTAGGCCGAGCGGCTCATGTTGGGCGTGTTGAACAGCTGGCTGGTGCGCAAAGCGTTACAGACGTTGACGTTGCAGTTGCAGATGGCGAAAATCTTGTTCTCGCCGTCGATGTTCGTGATCTGGTGTACAAAGCCGTTGTCCTCGGCCTTTTGCAAAATCTGCATGACCTCGTCGTAGGTGACGTAGTGGCCCTTGTTCGTCTCCACAAGGTAGTCGGCCATGTCGCCGACGCCGATGCACCAGTCGTCAGGGTCGTCGCCGCAGCCCTCGCCCATGGCGGCGCGAGACATACGGCAGCTGCACGGCCCGGCGGCATACTTGCCGTCATACTTTTTCAGCCAGTGGGAGATATGCTCCACGTCTACGGACTGGTTCTCGGTCTCGATGGCCTTTTCCACCGGGATGACGTGCATACCGATCCCCGCGCCGCCCGGCGGCACCATGGCGGTGATGTGTTCCAGCGGCAAAAAGGTCATCCGCTCGAAGAAGGCCGTGACCTCGGGGTGGTCGGCGATCTGCTGTTTGTTCATATTGAAAAATTCCGCACTGCCGGGCACGAACATCGGCAGGATGTACTGCTTCTCCCGGCGGGGATTTTCCCAGTTGTATTCCAGTAATCCGACCACAGCCATCTGCTGCAGCAGCGGTTCCAGCTCGTCGGCAGGCTTGCCGGTAGCCTTGACCAGTTCGGGCAGGGTCATAGGCTTGCGGACCTTCATTTTCAATGCGACCTCGGCCATCTCGTCGGTCACGATGGACGCAAGGCCCCAGTATTCGGGGTCGTCCTGGGTCAGCGTGCCCTTTTTGGCAGGGATGCGGTCCGTGATCATCTGGCCCAGCTTGGCGATATTTTCCCGGAACGGCTGGTCCTTCGGGATCCGGAAGGGCAGCTTGCTCTCGTCCAGCGGGAACGCAGTGGGTTTGCTCATGGTGTGCTCCTTTTTATGTTGTTGCTCCGTTTATGCTCCAAAGCCTTCCCCTGAGGGGGAAGGCGGCCCCGCAGGGCCGGATGAGGGGCGGGTGTGCCGCGACTGTCCGGTAAATGGTGGCAATGGCAAACTTGCCCCTCATCAGTCCGCTTCGCGGACAGCTTCCCCTGAGGGGGAAGCCTTTACCTCTGCCACTCCCTGACCTGCTCCCGCAACCAGTCTGCCCATTCGTCGATGCCTTCCCCGGTCTTGGCACAGATGGGGATGACCTTCGCCTTCGGGTTGCGCATGGCGACGTACTCTCGGCATTTGTCCAGGTCAAAATCAAAGTACGGCATCACGTCGATTTTGTTCACAAGCACGATATCGCATACCTGGAACATCAGCGGGTATTTCAGCGGTTTGTCGTGGCCCTCGGGCACCGACAAAATCATGGCGTTCTTCACTGCGCCGGTGTCAAACTCGGCAGGGCAGACCAGGTTGCCGACGTTTTCGAGAATCGCCAAATCGATGTCCCCGGTGCCCAGACCTTCCAACCCCTGCCGGGTCATTTCGGCGTCAAGGTGGCACATACCGCCGGTATGCAGCTGGATAGACTTTGCCCCGGTCCCGGCGATGGCGCGGGCATCCACATCGGAGTCAATGTCCGCTTCCATCACACCGATGCGCAGCTCATCTTTGAGGGCTGCAATGGTTCTGCGCAGCGTCGTGGTTTTGCCGGACCCCGGTGCGCTCATCAGGTTGAGCAGAAACACCTTCTTCGCTTTCAGGTCAGCCCGCAGCGCGGCGGCCTGCTCGTCGTTGGAAGCAAAGATGCTCTGCTTCACTTCCAGAATTTTTATGTTGTCCATGGGATGCTCCTTATACAGTGGTATTATTTATATTTTAAC
>SKEC01002307.1_pt1 | contig 13133 bp, 9 predicted proteins | sample 4826641 | NCBI WGS metagenome assembly SKEC01 (sample SAMN11008819, study PRJNA524170) | human gut metagenome | biome: Human fecal sample; material: Feces; isolation source: fecal sample from pouch patient p18, p21 | host: Homo sapiens | place: Israel: Tel-Aviv | collected 2015-12-22
GTTTTATTATGCTCAGAGCCTGTCGAAAATTCCACACATTTCCCAATGTTGCATATCCGCCATATAATACCCAATAAAAATACAGGCATTTTATGCATATACTTTTAGATTTTCACATTTCTCAACAATCTTCCCACTTTATATCATAAAATGTGACATCCACATTTCTGGCTGCAAACATACCCACATATACGTGAGCTGGGTCTATGGCTGTCAGCTTGAAATCATATCCGCCAGTAACCTCCGGACCGTCCCCAAACTGCGCCATATAGCCGTCCTGAGAAGAAGAAAGTACAAGGCTGTATTCCGTTCCTTCCTCTATGGCAAAGCCTGTTACAGGGCCTTCTACAAGCTTTCCGCTCTTTCTTGCAAATGTTCCTACAGTATTTTCTCTTCTTGTTATACAGAGTGGTGCTGCTGCCACATAATCTCCAAGAATATCCGGCATACACTCATCAATATAGCAGTCATCCCTTACCATAAGTCCAAAGGATACCTGGTCGTTTGAAAATATCTTATTAACCCTTACTTTGGCACTGAGCCTGAAATTCTGTGTAATATCAACCTTCTTATAGTACATAGCTATACCATCAGTAACCGCTGATATCTTACCCATATTATTGCGGACTGCAATATGCATATTTCCATCCTTGTCAGCTTCTAATGTGAAGTTATCACTACTTACATTTTTAAGGACATCGCCAAAAACCGTGCCCTTATATCCGCCGTAATCCTCAAAAAGCTTGCTCTGTTCAAGCTTATCGCTGAATACAACTGGAACATAATCTTTATTAGATACAAGAAACTTTTCTTTATAATCTAATGGGTTGTTATCAATGTTCACAACATTTTCCGACAGACCACTTATATTAAGTTCTTTCACTGCTGACATTATCATATAAGCATTAACCCTTGCTCCCCATATGTTAGTATGTGTATTATCAACGCTCAGCTTATTATTAGATGGCCACGCATGAAGATATATTGTATTATCAGATCCTAACTTTTCATATTCATCCCTGGTAAGCTGTGTCATATCTATAACCGGAACGCCAACGGCTTTTCCTAATTCTCTTACTGCAAGTGCATAATCTCCGCCTTTATACTGTGCAACATCCTGTGTAATATGAAGTTCTGTGGCTTTCCATTCGCCAGATGCACTTCTTCTTACAATAGGAGTACAAAGTATAGGATAACAGCCTGCATTCCTTGCTTTCCTGATATAATTAACATATAAAGTATTAGCAAATGTTCCTTCTGTCATATAGTCACCAACAGGACTTGTATATCTTTCCTTCTCTGTCTTTTCATCATTGTGTCCAAAACCTATTAAAAGATAATCACCCTGCTTCATTCCATTAATAAGCGTATTATATTCAGGCTCTGAAAGATAACTCTTACTGCTTCTGCCAGATAATGCAATGTTGACAACCTTGACATTATCATTAAGGTACTTATCAAGCATTGTTCCATAACCATATCTTGGATAGTAGTATTTATCCTCAAAACTGCTTACTGTTGAATCTCCTATAACCCATAATGTACTCATAATCCATAACCTCGATTTCCATTAATTAATATGTCCTGTTAAGGTAATCGCTGCGGATATGCTCCTCCATAGCTTTTACCTCTTTCTCAAATTCTCTTGCTGAATACAAAAGACAGCCTGCTCCACGGATAATAACCTGCTCAAGTCCATCTGATGTAGCAACTGTTATATTATATTTCTTTCCATTCTCATGTGCAAACTTTTCTATATAATGGTCTGCCGTTTCTGCCTCTTTCGTGTATACAACGTGAATATTATGATAGTCCATATATTCTTCATGATGTCCTGATACCCTGTAAGCATCAAATACAACGATAAGCTCACACTTCTTCATACCCTGATAATTGCACATTATATCAAGAAGCTTATCCCTTGCACTGTCCATATTAATTCTTGACAATTCCTCAAGCTCGCTCCACGCGTGTATTATATTATAGCCGTCTACAAGAAGATACGATATTGAATTTGTCTGCTTCTTAGACTGCGAAGCTTTATACTGTCCATTATTATAGCTTCCACTGCCAGAGGCTGTTACATATCTTCCCATTTCATCAGAGGCTTTTCTTTTAGACATCTTACGTCTTTCATTATCACCCCTGCTGTTAGCAAAGTACGTCTGTGCCAGTATTCTGTCAACTTCATCTGTTCCAATCCATTCATCAGATACCGTTCTTGCTGCTTCTTTTGGTGTGAGAACTACATTTTCATTAGTTCCCACTGGATTAAGCACGCTGTCAACGTGTGCATAATCTTTGACTTCATACCAAGGCACATTAAAACCTGAACCGTGCGCACAGAATACTGAATCTGCTGGATTTCTTGTATCTCTCTCGGCTTCATATCCGATTTGTTCAATAACCTCATCTGTATTATGACAAGGTCTGTAGCCAGACATTTTAAGTCTTAATACTCCCTTTCCCCTAGTGTACGCATTAACCTCTGCCTGATAGTTACCAACAGTGGCAACAGGACCAGCACCCTTTATTACTGCTTCATCACCATTATCGTTAATCTCAAACTGTGCACCCATTCTCTCAAAGTCAGTCATAGCCCTGCCTATATACTGTCTGTCAAGTATTAGAGTGAATTCATAAAATGGCTCAAGCAGTACACTCTCTGCCTGCATAAGTCCATTTCTTACTGCCCTGTATGTAGCCTGCCTGAAATCTCCGCCCTCTGTATGCTTGTTATGTGCTCTGCCTGCAACAACCGTTATCTTAACATCAGTAAGTGCTGAACCTGTAAGCACACCCTTATGTGTCTTTTCACACAGATGTGTATATATAAGCCTCTGCCAGTTCTTGGCAAGCATATCCTCACTACAATCAAGCTCATACTGCATACCGCTCCCAGCTTCACCCGGCTCTAATATAAGATGCACCTCCGCATAATGTCTTAAAGGCTCAAAATGTCCGATTCCTTCAACTTTATCAGCTATGGTTTCCTTGTATACAATGCTTCCTTCAGAAAATGTCACATCACAATCGAAACGTTCCTTAATAATATTCTGAAGGACTTCTATCATAACAGGTCCCATAACCTGCACATGTATTTCTTTAAAGCTCTCATTCCATTCAATGTGAAGCTGTGGTTCTTCCTCCTCAATCATCTTAAGTTTAGGAAGCATCATAAGCGGGTCTGTTCCTGCTGGAAGATTAATCTTATAATTAAGCACAGGGGATAACACCGGTGCATTATCATTATTCTCCCTGCCTAATGCCTGTCCTGCATAGGTGCCCTCCAGCCCTGTTATTGCACATATACTTCCACATACAGCTTCATTTACCGAAGTGTACTTCTCACCTGAATATATTCTGATCTGGTTAATCTTCTCACCATTAATAAGCTGTTTAGCTTTAAGGCTTCCGCCTGTAACCTTAATGTGTGTAAGCCTTTCACCCCTGTCATCTCTTGATATTTTATATACTCTTGCTGACATATCCGACTGCTTATCATCACCATTTTCAGATACCTCACAATATTTATTCATAATATCAAGAAGTCTGTCCACTCCATCAAGTCTTAATGCAGAGCCGAATATTACAGGAAATACTTCTCTTTGGCTTATCATATTTCCTATAAGCTTATCATCAACAATGCCTTCATCTAACACCTGCTCTAATGCTTCTTCATTGCACACAGCAAGCTCTTCATAATCAAGCCTGTCAAAATCCACACATCCTGATGATAACTTATTCTTTAATTGTTCTAATATTCTATGCCTGTCTGTTCCCTGCTGGTCCATTTTATTGACAAATATAAACACAGGGACTTTTAATCTCTTTAAAAGTCCCCAAAGTGTCTCTGTATGTCCCTGAACCCCATCCATTCCGTTAATAACAAGAACAGCATAATCAAGCACCCAGAGCGTTCTCTCCATCTCTGCCGAAAAATCAACGTGTCCGGGTGTATCAAGCAATGTAACATCTAAATCTTTGTAGGTAAATACTGCCTGCTTGGAAAATATCGTTATTCCACGCTGTCTTTCATAATCATTATTATCAAGAAACGCATCTTTGTTATCTACTCTTCCAAGCTTTCTTATAGCTCCCGATGTATACAATATGCTCTCAGATAATGTTGTCTTACCTGCATCAACGTGGGCAAGCATACCTATAACAAGTTTCTTCACTACGTTTATCTCCAATTCAGTTATATATTTCCGGTCTTCTATCTCTGAATAATCCCCACGATAATCTGTCTGTCATATATTCATCTAAATCAAACTGTGCAACAAGTACTTCTTCTGTATCTCTTCCTGCTTCACATATGACTTCACCTGTATTATCTGTTATAAATGATGAACCATAGAACTTGAGTGAACTTTTCTGTCCACCATTTGCCTCGCAAGGGTCTACTGTTTCTATTCCAATTCTGTTAGCTGCCACCACAGGAACAAGATTACAGCCGGCGTGTCCCTGCATACACCTTCTCCAATGAGGCATACTGTCACATTCAAGTATAGGCTCACTTCCTATAGCTGTAGGATAGAATAATATCTCTGCACCATTCACTGCTAATGCTCTTGCCGTTTCAGGGAACCACTGATCCCAGCATATTCCTATACCTATATTGCCAAACCTTGTATTAAACACCTTAAATCCTGTATTACCCGGCGTAAAATAGAATTTCTCCTGATAATAATGGTCATCTGGAATATGTGTCTTTCTGTATATTCCAAGATTGCTTCCATCAGCATCAATAACCGTAACTGTATTATACAACACATTTATGTTTTTTTCATAAAAACTTACAATTATAACAACTCCAAGTTCCTTAGCAGTCTGTGTAAAATGCTGGACAGCATCATTTTCTTGTACGCTTTTGGCATAGGCGTAATATTCATATCTTCTCTCCTGACAGAAATACTGTCTTTCAAATAATTCTGGCAGAAGAATTATATTAGCTCCCTTTTTTACTGCTTCTCTTGTCATTTCATCAGCTTTTTTTATATTATCGCCGACATTATTACTGCACCGCATCTGAATTGCCGCAGCTTTTACTTTTCTGCTCATATTACCTCATTTCCGTGTCTGTCACACTAAAACCAATCTATAACCTATTACGCTTTGACTTCTTTTTATACCTTAATTGTGCCAGCAGCACTAATCTGTAACATATATACCACTTTAATATATCCTGTTATTGCGGTATCTGCTGTGTAATACAATGTATATTGCCTCCACCAACAATTATATCTCTTGCATACACACCAATAACCTCATACTCTGGCATAAGATTCTGAATAAGATCTACTGCCTGCTTATCTTTAACATCGCCAAACTGTGGAACAAGCACAATATCATTGGCTATATAGAAGTTAGCATAACTGGCCGCAAGCCGCTCTCCCGCTTCACGCATATCTTCTCCTGCTTCAAACACAAGACCCTTTAAATCATTATCAGTTATGCACACTGGGACATCCGGTATATGCAGTTTATGAACATTAAACTTACGTCCTCTGGCATCAGTTTCTCTTTCAAGCACCTTCATATCAGCCAAAGACATTGCATATTGAGGATCTTCCTCATTATCCGTCCACGCAAGAACTACATTAGCTGGTGAGGTAAATGCACACACATTATCAACGTGTTCATTAGTTTCATCATTATATATTCCATATGGAATCCATATAATTTTCTTTGCCCCCAGATATTTCTTAAGATTATGCTCAATCTGTTCCCTGCTCATATCTGGATTTCTTCCCTTGCTTAAAAGACAGCTGTCAGTTACTATAACCGTACCTTCACCATCACTGTGTATAGAACCTCCCTCAAGCACAAACGGATTGGCATCATAGCAATCATATCCTGTCATATTACAGAATTGCAGAGCTGCTTTATCGTCCTTTTCCCAATTCTTGTAAAGTCCGTCATAATCGCCACCCCACGCATTGAATTTCCAGTTAATCCCACGTACATCACCTGTATGTCCGTTTTTTACAAACGTGGGACATACATCTCTTGCCCACGCATCATCTGTTTCGATGCAGACTACTTCAATATTCCAGGCAGCTTTAATATCTTCACTGGCTTTATTACATTCTCCTGTTACAGCGTCTTTTATTTTCATAAATCTTGCTTCTGCCTGTGCATAGTGCTTCTCATCTGCTAATATATACACTTTTTCGTGTCTGGATATTATATGTGCAATATCCACAAATACATTCTGTGCAGCTACAGCATTATAAGGCCACGAGCCTGTCCTTACAGGCCATATCATAATTGTAGCCTTGTGCCTGTCATATTCTGCCGGCATATAATAGCCATCTTCTATAGGTGTAGTATCTGTTATTCTCACGAAAGCCTCCACTTAAAATCTTCATAACCAAATTCTTTAATAACCCGCACTTCTTTATCTTTCATTACCGCTATAGCTGGAAGTGGTATTCCATTAAATGTATTATTCTTTACCATTGAGTATATCGCCATATCCTCAAATACAAGCCTGTCCCCTATATTAATCTTACTGTCAAACTTATAATCACCTATAATATCTCCTGCAAGACAGGTATATGAAGACAGCCTGTATACATTTTCTCTGTATTCTTTTTTATCTTTATACTTCCTAATATCTTCATTTTCCTGAATATCTTTACCAGCAGTAACATTTTTATATTCTTTGATATTTTTAATTATCTGTGCCCCCCGAAGTGGTGGTGTATATGGCATTTCGAGGACATCTGGCATATGGCACGCGGCAGAAGCATCAAGTATAAGCGTTTCGATTCCATTATCAACCTTATCTAACACCTCTGTAACAAGATAACCGGCATTAAGAGCAACAGCCTCGCCCGGCTCTAAATACACCTGTACATTATATTCACTCTTTATGTGATTAACGCAGCCAATAAGTGTATCTATATCATAATCTTTTCTTGTTATATGATGTCCACCGCCCATATTAATCCACTTCATATTCTTCATAATATGCCCGAATTTATCTTCAACTGCTTTAAGTGTAATTGCAAGTGCATCTGAATTCTGCTCACAGAGAGTATGAAAATGAAGTCCCTCAACTCCATTAAGAACTTCCTCATCTGCCTTGTTTAACATATCAATAGTTACTCCAAGCCTTGAACCATACGCACAAGGGTCATATATTGCATTATCACCCTGCGTAGATATTTCCGGATTAATTCTAAGTCCTATGCTGATACCGCTTCTTATACATTTTTCCTTATAACGCATAAGCTGCCCTATGGAATTAAATATTATATGGTCACATATTTTTACAAGTTCATCTATATCCTTTTCTTTGTAAGCAGGAGCATAGACGTGATTTTCTTTATTCATCTCTTCCCTGCCAAGCCTTGCCTCATACAATCCACTTGCTGTTGTGCCACTTATGTATCTGCCAATTAACGGATATTCATAAAATGCTGAAAATGCTTTCTGTGCAAGCAATATTTTACATCCTGTTTTGTCTTCAACATATTTTAAAATTTCAAGATTATGAACCAGAATATTCTCATCTATAATATATGCTGGTGTTGTAATATCATCTATTGTCATCAACTCTTATATCCTCTATTCTACAAGCTGTGGATTTTCCTCAACTACCCAAGGAAGTCCCCATTTATTAAGTGCTTCCATATATGGATCAGGATCAAATTCTTCCACATTGTATACACCTGCTTTATTCCACATTCCTGTGACAACCATCATTGTTCCTATCATTGCAGGAACTCCTGTTGTATATGATATTGCCTGTGATTCAACTTCCCTGTAACATTCCTGATGGTCACATACATTATAAATATATATTGTCTTTTCTTTTCCATCCTTTCTTCCCCTGAATATACAGCCAATGTTAGTCTTTCCTACTGTTCTTTCTCCCAGTGTAGCAGGATCTGGAAGAAGTTCTTTTAAGAGCTGTATAGGAACAACTTCAACACCATTGACTTTTACAGGGTCAGTTCTTAACATTCCAACATTCTCAAGACATTTCATATGTGTAAGGTAGCTCTGTCCAAATGTCATAAAAAATCTTATTCTTTTAACTCCCGGAATGTTTTTAGCAAGCGATTCTATCTCCTCGTGATGTAAAAGATACATATCCTTCATTCCAACCTGTGGAAAATTATATTCTCTCTTAATAGACATAGCTGGTACTTCTACCCAGTGTCCATCTTCCCAATATGAGCCAGGTGCTGATACTTCTCTTAAATTAATCTCTGGATTAAAATTAGTCGCAAAAGGATAGCCGTGATCTCCGCCGTTGCAGTCAAGAATATCAATTGTGTCTATTTCATCAAAATAGTGTTTAAGTGCATATGCTGAGAATACACTTGTTACACCAGGATCAAAGCCCGTTCCTAAAAGTCCCATTATTCCAGCTTCTTCAAATTGCTTCTTATAATTCCACTGCCAAGAATAATCAAAATAAGCTGAAAAACCTTCTTCCTTACATCTTTTTTCATATATAGCTCTCCACTCAGGATCTTCGGTATCTTCTGCTTCATAGTTAGCAGTATCAATATAATGCACCTTTGTCTTAAGGCAGGCATCCATTATTGTTAAATCCTGATATGGAAGTGCAAGGTTAAGCACTGCCTCTGGTTTATAGCTTTCAATAAGCTTCACAAGTTCTTCTACATTATCTGCATCAACCTTTGCTGTTGTAATTACTGTCTTTGTATCAGGCTGTAATTTATCCTTTAAAGCATCACATTTGCTCTTAGTCCTGCTTGCTATACATATCTCTGTAAATACTTCACTGTTCTGACAGCACTTGTTAATTGCCACTGTTGCAACTCCACCACAACCTATTATTAATACTCTGCTCATAATTATCCTCCATTCTTTAAGCCCTGTTTATTAATTATCTTAACGCTTTCTTTTTAAACACTGTCTATTACTCTTTTCAGGCTTTCTTCTCATTTTCTTCTTCTTCAAGCATCTGCTCTACATAACCCGGAAGCATAAATGCTCCCCTGTGAAGATTAGTTGTATAATATCTTGTCTTTATACCTAACTTCTTCCATTCCTCCGGTCTGAAATCATCAAGCGGATGATATTTCTTGGAAGCAAATCCAAACAGCCAATAGCCTGATGAACAAGTTGGTATATGTGCCTGATATACACGGCTTACAGGAAATGCCTGATATGCCTTTCTGTGCATTTTCACACATTCATCTTTATCTTCTGAATAAAATGGACTTCCATGCTGATATACCATAATGCCATCACTTTTAAGTGCTTTATAACAGCTTCCATAAAATTCTTTGGTGAATAAACCTTCTGTATATCCAAATGGATCTGTCGCATCATTAATTATCAGGTCATAATCACCCGTCTTATTTCTTAAAAATCTTAATGCATCCTGAATATACACATTAACCCTGTCATCATCCAGTCCACAGGTAAGCTCAGGAAAATGCTTTCTACATACTTCAACAAGCATTTCATCCGGTTCAACAACATCTATTCTTTCTATACATTTATAATTGATAAGTTCTCTTGCAACTCCACCATCGGCTCCACCAATTATTAATACATTCTTTACATCAGGGTGGACTGCCATCGGAATATGGGTTACCATCTCATCATATATAAACTCGTCTTTTTCAGAAAATAGTATCTCTCCGTCTAATGCAAGAAATTTACCAAATTCATCTGAAACAAGCACATCAATCCTCTGACAGTCACTCTCCACCGAACACAATTGTTCTTCTATTCTCATTGAAAGCTTCACATTGCTTGTATGAAGCTCTGAAAACCACATCTCCATATTAAATAATCCTCATTTCCTGTATATACTTTCATATGGCTCTTCCACAATTATCTGTCTATACCAGAACCTTTAATTTATTAACGCTCTTGTCTTCTGTTCCCTGCATTGAACAGCCTTTTTCTTTAACATACAGAATATACTGTATAATCTCGTCTGTAATCATCTCTCCCGGTGCTAATATCGGAATTCCCGGAGGATAACACATAACAAATTCTCCTGATATTCTTCCCTCAGTCTTCTCAACCGGCAGGGATTCCTTGGCAGAATAGAAAGCTTCCTGAGGTGATCTGGCTACTATTGGACTTATGAATTCTCCGCTTAACATTCCAGTACTGTCTTTTTTATATATTCTGGCTATATCTGCCAGAGCTCCGACAAGTCTTTCTATATCCTGTAATCTGTCTCCGATAGATATATAAGCAAGGATATTGCTTACATCTCCGAATTCTATCTGGATATCATATTCATCTCTTAACAGATCATATACTTCAATTCCAGCAAGTCCCAATCCAAGCGTATGAACTGACAATTTAGTGACATCATAATCATATACGCTTGTTCCATTAACAAGTTCTTTTCCATACGCATAGTATCCGCCTATTTCATTAATCTCCCTGCGTGCATATTCTGCCATATCCATTACCTTTGCAAATGACTCTTCACCCCTTAAGGCAAGATTTCTTCTTGAAATATCAAGACTGGCAAGCAAAAGATATGAACCACTTGTCGTCTGCGTAAGATTGATAATCTGTCTGACATAATCAGCATTAACACCTTTATTCGTAAGAAGTATCGAACTTTGTGTTAAAGAACCACCCGATTTGTGCATAGATACTGCCGCCATATCAGCCCCTGCTGCCATAGCAGAAACTGGTAATTGCGGCTGGAAATATAAATGTGTTCCGTGTGCCTCATCAGCTAACACTTTCATTCCGTGTTCGTGTGCCAGCTTCACTATTGAACATATATCAGAGCATATTCCATAATATGTAGGGTTATTTACAAGCACTGCAACCGCATCAGGATTTTCTTTTACAGCTTTTCGTACTGACTCCAGATTCATACCAAGTGAAATACCAAGCTGATGATTAACCTCCGGATTAACATATACAGGAATTGCACCGCATAACACTAAAGCATTAATGGCACTTTTATGCACATTCCTTGGAAGTATTATTTTATCTCCTCTCTTACAATTCGATAATATCATCGCCTGCACAGCAGATGTCGTTCCACCTACCATAAGAAATGCGTTCTCTGCACCAAATGCCCTGGCCGCTAATTCTTCTGCATCCCTTATAACTGATACCGGATGACACAGATTATCTAATGGCTTCATAGAATTAACATCTATTCCAACACATTTTTCTCCTAATAATTCCACTAATTCAGGATTGCCCCTTCCTCTTTTATGACCTGGAACATCAAATGGTACTACTCTTTTTCTTCTAAGCTTTTCCAGTGCTTCATATACTGGTGCTCTTGTCTGATCATTAGACATCTCCCTTACCTCACATACATTAAAAATAATTTCTTTAAGCACTGCCAGAAAATTTCCATAATTATGTAAAATCTTATAATTAAACTTCATAAACAGTGCAGTTTTTCTTAATCACACAAAGCTTCCTAAATTACACAAAAAGGTGGCAGTGCTTACACACTTACCACCTTATTAGTCATAATATAATATCAACATCATTACATTAAAATATATCTGTAACTATACAATATAATGTCATAATATATACGAAATCAGCGAATATATTTCATAGACGACTTGTCTATGTCATACAAATATGCGTCACTCTTTATTGACCGTTTCACAAGATGATGTGCTTGGCACAGATTATAAAGTAATCAACTTAAAAAACAGAGCTTAATGCTCAATCAATAATAATAATGTGGTTCTACCACACCGGCAACCGACCCGCCTGTCCGTTAGGCTTAACTTTATCCTGATATGCTGTATAACTACTGCACACCTAAGATACAAGTGGTCATATTTGTATGAAATCATATACTTCCTGACTCACACGAATAAATAATATCATATATTAATGTTATATGTCAATTATTATCTGACAATCTTTTGTCTATCTTTTATCTATTTATAATATTCCTACAGCTTTCTTAGCCAGCCTGTCGGCTTCCTCATTACCTTCAACACCTGAATGTCCCTTAACTTTAACAAAATTAATGGCTATCTTATCTTTTACTGACTGCATATAATCATAATAAGCTATAGTACCTTTCTTATTACGCTTCCACTCTCCAAGTGCCCACGCTCTTATTCCCATATAATCAAAATATATATCTACACTTTTAACGCCAAGTTCTATTGCTTTCTCTACTGCCGCCATACTTCCAAGAATTTCACCGGCTACATTACGCATTGAAGCCATTTCCGCATCGGAGAAAGATTTTGACATATGAAGTTCTTCGCCATTGTGAAACATTACGACGCCGTAGCCGAATTCCTTGGTGGCAATATTGTAGCTTCCGTCAACATAGGCAGTGGCGCAGGAAGAATCAGAGGCAATGCTGCCATCAACATCAATAGGGATTCCTGAATTGGAAGAACTTTCAATGCCTAAAAAAGCAAGAGCTTCATCTTTAGTTTTAAAGCTTTTGAAAACTGCGCCGGAATAGCCGTCAACGCTTTTCTTACATTCGTCCCACGTTTCAAAAATTCCGGGAGTCTTACCATTTTTAACAGCATAAAATTTTTTTGCCATAAAGAACCTCCTGTACATAAATCAAATAATTGCAAAATTATTGTGTTTATACTCCTAGCAGTGAAAAATCTGCCTATTGTTTGCTTGTGTCAATTTTTCTCTCGGATTGAAGTGAATATAAAGGAGAAAATATGTCTGCACAAAAAAACAAACAAATGGATATGCTTAATGGTCCACTTCTCAAAAAAATACTATTTTTCGCCCTTCCACTTGCAGCCAGCAGCATTCTGCAGCAATTATTCAACTCAGCAGATGTTGCCGTTGTTGGACGTTTTGCAGGCAGCAAGTCTTTGGCGGCAGTTGGTGGCAACACTCCGGTAATTAGTTTGTTAATAAACCTGTTTGTAGGTTTGTCAGTTGGTGCCAACGTAGTTATTGGAAACTATATCGGACAGGGCAAAAAAGAAAAAGTTAAAGAATCAGTACACACGGTTATGGCAATGGCTGTTATTTGTGGTGTATTTCTTTTAATTATTGGAACAGTTCTTGCAAGACCAATTCTTATGGCAATTAATACACCGGATGAAGTTTTACCATTGGCTATGCTTTATCTTAGAATATATTTTGTAGGCATGCCTTTTGTAATGGTATACAACTTTGGCGCAGCAGTGCTT
>SKEC01002308.1_pt1 | contig 13125 bp, 10 predicted proteins | sample 4826641 | NCBI WGS metagenome assembly SKEC01 (sample SAMN11008819, study PRJNA524170) | human gut metagenome | biome: Human fecal sample; material: Feces; isolation source: fecal sample from pouch patient p18, p21 | host: Homo sapiens | place: Israel: Tel-Aviv | collected 2015-12-22
CAGGACCCTGTCCCTTAGCGTTTACTGTGTATGGTGTAGATGGTGAGGAGTTACCCCAGATAGAAGAACATCCTGTTGCGTTTGCGATGTACATTCTGTCACCGAACAGCTGAGTGATCAGTTTAGCGTATGGTGTTTCACCACATCCTGCACAAGCTCCAGAGAACTCAAGCAGAGGCTGTTTGAACTGGCTGCCTTTAACAGTTGCTTCTTTAAATTTAGCGATAACATCTTCTTTAACCGGCAGTTTAACTGTGTAGTCAAAGTATTTCTGCTCGTCTGCGCTTGCTTCAAGGTTTTCCATAGCAAGTGCTTTCGCACCCTTCTTACCTGGGCAAACGTTTACACAAGAACCACATCCTGTACAGTCAAGTGCGGATACGGACATTGTGAATTTATATTCTTTCATACCTGTAAGGTCTAATGTCTTCATGCCTTCAGGAGCATTAGCTGCTTCTTCAGCTGTCAGAGCTACAGGACGGATAACTGCGTGCGGGCAGACATAAGCACATCTGTTACACTGGATACAGTTTTCCGGATTCCATACAGGAACGTTAACTGCGATACCACGTTTTTCATATGCAGCAGAACCGGATGGTGTTGTACCATCTACATAATCCTTGAATGCAGATACAGGTAAGGAGTTACCTTCCTGAGCATTAACTTTAGCCTGGATATTGTTAACGAAATCGATAACATCCTGACGTCCTTCTGTTGCATGAGTCATATGAAGACCTTCGTCCTCAGCGTTCTTCCAGCTTTCCGGAACCTGGATCTCTACAACCTGTTTAGCACCAGCGTCGATAGCTGCCCAGTTCTTCTGTACGACATCATCACCTTTACGTCCGTATGTTGCCTTGGCAGCAGCTTTCATAAGGTCGATTGCCTGATCTTCCGGAATGATTCCTGTCAGTTTGAAGAATGCAGACTGAAGGATTGTGTTGATACGTGTTGGTCCCATGCCAGTTTCAATACCGATCTTAACACCGTCGATTGTGTAGAATTTGATATTGTGGTTAGCGATGAAAGCTTTTACCTGTCCTGGTAAATGTTTCTCAAGACCTTCCATATCCCATGCACAGTTAAGGAGGAATGTACCACCGTCAACAAGTTCCTGAACCATGTTGTATTTGTTTACGTAGGATGGATTATGACATGCTACGAAGTTTGCTTTGTGGATCAGGTATGTGGATTTGATCGGTTTCTTACCGAAACGTAAGTGGGACATTGTAACACCACCGGACTTCTTGGAGTCATAATCAAAGTAAGCCTGTGCGTACATGTCTGTGTTATCACCGATGATCTTGATGGAGTTCTTGTTGGCACCTACTGTACCATCAGCTCCCAGACCCCAGAATTTACAGTTTGTTGTTCCTTCAGGAGTTGTTACGATCGGAGCACCTGTCTCAAGGGAAAGGTTAGTAACATCATCAACGATACCGATTGTGAATTTTTCTTTTGCAGTGTTTTCATAAACAGCTACGATCTGTGCAGGTGTAGTATCTTTGGAACCTAAACCATAACGTCCGGAGAATACTTTTACGCCGCCGAATTTGCTGTCTTTTAATGCTGCTACAACGTCAAGGTACAGTGGCTCGCCAAGTGCACCCGGCTCTTTAGTTCTGTCAAGAACTGTGATCTGTTTTACAGATTCCGGAATTGCATCGATGAGTGCCTGTGCGCAGAATGGTCTGTAAAGACGAACTTTAACAACACCGACTTTCTTTCCTGCTGCTGCAAGGTAGTCGATTGTCTCCTCGATTGTATCGTTTACAGATCCCATAGCAACGATTACGTGTTCTGCATCAGCAGCTCCGTAGTAGTTGAATAATTTGTAATCTGTACCGATCTTAGCGTTAACTTTGTCCATGTATTCCTGAACTACTGCCGGAAGAGCATCGTAGTATGGGTTACATGCTTCTCTTGCCTGGAAGAAGATATCAGGGTTCTGAGCGGAACCTCTCTGGCATGGGTGATTTGGATTCAGGGCATGGTTACGGAATTCAGCGATTGCTTCCAGATCTGCCATATCCTTAAGATCTTCATAATCCCATGTCTCGATCTTCTGAATCTCGTGAGATGTACGGAATCCATCGAAGAAGTTGATGAACGGAACTTTACCTTTGATTGCTGAAAGGTGAGCAACAGGTGTTAAGTCCATAACTTCCTGTACAGAAGATTCGCAGAGCATTGCACATCCGGTCTGACGACAGGCCATAACGTCTGAATGATCTCCAAAAATTGAAAGTGCATGAGAAGCAAGTGCACGTGCAGATACGTTGAATACTGCAGGTAACTGCTCACCAGCGATTTTGTAAAGGTTTGGGATCATAAGTAACAGACCCTGAGATGCTGTATATGTTGTTGTTAAAGCACCTGCTGCCAGAGATCCGTGTACAGCACCTGCTGCACCAGCCTCAGACTGCATTTCAGTTACCTGAACTTCCTGTCCGAAAATGTTCTTTCTTCCCTGGGTTGCCCATTCATCTGTTGCTTCCGCCATAACAGATGAAGGAGTGATCGGGTAAATAGCGGCTACATCTGAGTATGCATATGAAGCATGAGCAGCTGCATGGTTACCATCCATGGTTTTCATCTTTCTTGCCATAGTTTGTTTTTCCTCCTTAAAGGTTGATGAAAATTAATTATTTATTTCAAGGCATAAGTAAAATATACCTCAAATTTCATTGTAGATTATAACATAATCTTCTGCCTGTGTCCAATTTGTTTTGACATATTTTGTATCTTCTGAGGTACAAAGCAGGGATTTTCTGTTATTTCAGTAGCAAATATGTGCATTTTTCGAGTTACATATAACTAACATTATGCAGATATGCCAAATTTCGGACAAATCAGGCAGATAAAAGTAAAAAAAGGAGGCTCTACGCCTCCTCCATGATCTGCTGTATTGTTTTTCTCTTAAGGAGACTTATCAGTTCATCCTGTACAGATAACAATTCTCTATGTACCAGACATGGCAATCCATCCTGTCCGTCTCTGACACAGTTATATTTCGGATCCAGACATTCGATGATAAACATATCCGGATCAATCGCTGAATAAACCTCATATAAAGTCAGCTCATCCAGTCCCCTGTTCAGAGAATAACCACCATGTACGCCTCTGTATCCCTTCACGATCTCTGCCTTCTGAAGTTTCTTCAGGATCTTATAGGCAAAAGGAGCTGTGATTGCTTCTTTCTCACAGATATCGGATACGCTCAGTCTGCTCTCTCCCCAAAGCGCACGTACCACTCGAACTGCATAATCGCACTCTCTTGTAATAAACATAGTCTTTGCAACCTCTCTAAAATTAATTATCCTTTACTGTCCACATCGCTGTTTTGCATAAAACAATGGAAACAGTAATCGTTATTTCTGTCATATCAATGCCTCATATTTCTGTCTGTCAAGAGGCTATATTTATTCTATATTATAACAGTGCTTCTTTTTTTTGTAAATAAAAGAACCCAAAAAAGCAAAAAACAGTTGCAAATTTCCCAATTTACGGTACAATGATAAGCGGTTGTAACTTATATAATAGGAAATAATGTAACTGTTTCCTGCGAAAGATACGTTTTCCATAAACAATCTGCCGGACAGTTACTGCAAAACAATAATTTCACGAAAAAGAGGTATGATATGATTTCAGCAAACAATATTACATTGCGCGTAGGTAAAAAGGCCCTCTTCGAAGATGTAAATATCAAATTTACTGAGGGCAACTGCTACGGTCTCATCGGTGCAAACGGTGCCGGTAAGTCCACATTCCTTAAAATCCTTTCCGGACAGTTAGAGCCTACCAACGGTGACGTTGTTATCACTCCGGGCCAGCGTCTTTCTTTCCTGCAGCAGGATCACTTCAAATATGATGCATATACAGTTCTGGATACTGTTATCATGGGTAACAAGAGACTGTATGAGATCATGAAAGAAAAAGATGCTATCTATGCAAAAGCGGACTTCACTGATGAAGACGGTATCCGTGCCAGCGAACTGGAAGGTGAATTTGCAGAGATGAACGGATGGGAAGCAGAATCTGATGCTGCTACTCTTCTGAATGGTCTTGGAATTGAAACCGATCTCCACTATTCCCAGATGGCTGACCTTACAGGAAGCCAGAAGGTCAAAGTTCTTCTGGCGCAGGCACTGTTTGGTAATCCGGACATTCTTCTTCTGGATGAGCCTACCAACCACCTTGACCTGCCTGCTATTGAATGGCTCGAAGAATTCCTGATCAACTTTGACAACACTGTCATCGTTGTATCCCATGACCGTTACTTCTTAAATAAAGTATGTACTCATACAGCAGACATCGACTACGGCAAGATTCAGCTCTATGCCGGAAACTATGACTTCTGGTTTGAGTCCAGCCAGCTCCTCATCAAACAGATGAAGGAAGCCAACAAGAAGAAAGAAGAAAAGATCAAAGAACTTCAAGAGTTTATTTCCCGATTCAGTGCCAACGCTTCCAAGTCCAAACAGGCGACTTCCCGTAAACGTGCCCTGGAAAAGATCCAGCTTGACGATATGCGTCCGTCCAGCCGTAAATACCCATACATCGACTTCCGTCCAAACCGCGAGATCGGTAACGAAGTCCTTATGGTGGAGAACCTTTCCAAGACCATCGACGGTGTAAAAGTTCTGGATAACATTTCTTTCACACTCGGACATGATGACAAGGTAGCTTTCGTCGGTGCCAACGAACAGGCAATCACTACTCTGTTCAAGATCTTAGTTGGTGAAATGGAACCGGATGAAGGAAATTATAAATGGGGTGTTACCACTTCCCAGGCATATTTCCCTAAGGACAACACTGCAGAGTTCGATAATGACCTTACTATTACAGACTGGCTGACACAGTATTCCGAGATCAAGGATGCTACTTATGTTCGTGGATTCCTCGGACGTATGCTCTTCCCCGGTGAAGACGGCATCAAACGTGTACGCGTTCTTTCCGGTGGTGAGAAAGTCCGCTGTCTTCTTTCCAAGATGATGATCTCCGGTGCAAACATTCTCATCCTTGATGAGCCAACCAACCACCTCGACATGGAGAGCATCACAGCACTGAATAACGGTCTGATTAAATTCCCGGGTGTTATCCTTTTCACCTCACATGACCATCAGTTCGTACAGACAACAGCCAACCGTATCATGGAAATCCTTCCAAATGGAACTATGATCGACAAGATCACTACTTACGATGAATATCTGGCAAGTGATGAGATGGCTAAGAAACGTCACGTATTCGAGATCAATGAAGAGGACGCTTCCGATAACTAAAGAATAAAATACAGGGTACGGCTTAGCCGTACCCTGTTATTTTATTCTGTCTTCATGATAATATCCGCCAGCTTTCCGCCTGTCACCTTAAGCAGATCAGCAAGGGGAACCTTTAGTGTCAGTCCGATACGGCCGCCGCTCACATAAATCTCTTCAAATTCTCCTGCAGATGCATCAAACACAACAGGATAAGGTTTCTTCATTCCCAGCGGACTGCAGCCACCTCTCACATATCCGGTAATCTTTGTGATATCCTTCACATGGATCATGTCCACTGTCTTCTCACCGACAGCCTTTGCAGCCGCCTTACGGTCAACTTCCTTTTCAATCGGAACTACAAAAACGAAATAACCGCCGCTCTTTCCTTCCATTACCAGAGTCTTAAAAGACTGGTCATAGGGTGCACCGATCTTATCCGCACTGTGGATCCCGTCAATAAATTCATCACATTCATAGGAGAACGCCTCATATTTAACCTTCTGTCTGTCCAGCATTCTCATTGCATTTGTCTTAGCTTCTTTTGCCATTTTTTCTCGCCTGTCCTTTCTGTCCTCTGGCATATATTGATTCCTCCATGTCTCTGTCCTGAGACTGCTCAAAACTCTGGTCTTGTCTCAGGTCCTGATTTCGCCTGTAAATCTGCTCAGTGCTTTCTTCATCAACCGTTTCTTCATCCTCTTCATCAGAAACCGGTTTGTTGATAGCAAACTGAATCAGCATACCCAGAACTGCAAATCCCACACTCATTCCCAGTCCATAGGGAATATCTGCCAGATTTCCAAGCTGTGCAAGGGAAACCCCTGCCATAATACCACCGATCAGACTTGTAGCCACGATCAGCACTTCCCTGCAGTATTTCACCGCCATGGAACCAAGAGCTACGCCGATCAGAATACATGCAAAAAATACTGCGGAGCTGGTAGGATGCAGGAAATAAATACTGGCCGCCCAGCCGATACCTGCTGCCAGGATAAACACACCTGCCTTATAGATCAGAAATGCAATCACTGCGAACACAACTCCTGCCGCCAGTGCTGCGATCAGCATTGTTGATTTCTCCTGTATTCCCATTGTATGTACAACCACTAGCGCAAGACCGCCTCCTACCAGAAAACCTCCCAGCATCATCCAGAAACGCAGAAGCCTATATCCCAGAATACAGTTCAGCACTCCAAACACAAGGATCACTGCAAATATTACCATCATAAAACGATTCACCAGATCTGAATCCATAAAACTCCCGGCAATACTCAGCGTATTTCCAAATATATCTGTCATATTAACCATAATTTTCAGTCACTCCTTTTAGTTATATATTTATAGCGTTCCTTATCATCAACTGACACATCTGAACTAAACCCGTCAGAACATGAAGTATAAGGTCTTCATATTGTCGATCACGCCGTAATGATAGGAAATCTGTGACAGCCCATGGACTTCCATATAATATTTTGCGATATCCTGAATATGATTACTGTCGATCAGATCCATATATGCCTCATCATAAGCCCCCTGGCTGCCAAACTTAAAGCGTACCACCGCAGCATCACTGTCAATGCGCAGTCTGCACAGGTCATATACACTGCTCCAGTCATAGGTATCAAAACAGGCGCCGTTTCTCACATAGAAATTCATGTCAGTCGCTGTACACGCAGGAACAGGAAACTCATCAGAGGCCGTATAATTCTCCTCGTACTCCTGTGGGAACGGACACAGATAATCATAGATCGTTGTCTTATGCTCTGCCCGCAGCGTGGCATCACCCTCCAGAAAGTCCGGCTGGTCCCCATTGGTGGCATCCACATAATAATACTGTCCGTTCAGCTCTACAATATTCCAGGCATGTCCCTGGGTACTGTTTGCAGCATCACCCTCCACATAAATACAGGGGATATCCAGACGCTCCAGCAGATACTGCACTGCTCCCGCATAGCCCGCACATACCGCCTGTTTCTTCCAGAAAGCTCCTGCTATACTCTGGTCATCATCAGAGATCACATATTCTGTATTGTCTATGACATAAGTATAAACAGTCATTACCTTCGTGTAATCATCAGCACCATCCGGAATCTGCGATAACACCTCCTGATACGCATTCTCCATAGCCTGCGTGATCTCCTGTCTCTGCTCCTCTGTATAAGTATATCCCGGAGAAAACTGACAGTAATCTCTGCCCGAATAAGTCGTCTTATAAACTTTCTCCCGGTTATGTACCCAGAACAGCTCCGGATGATCCTTCAGCACTGCATGATACACTCTGTCTATCTCATTATCTCCTGAGAGAGACAGATAAAATTTATCCTCAAAGCTTCTGATCCCCTCCAGGATCTCGCGGTAGCCTCTCTGTTCATTCTCATTAAGAAGGCCGAAATAATACTCCTGATGTCCTTCATCCGTCTGCGCTACCTCCTGTCTCTTAAGAGTCCTTACTTCCCCCGGTTCCTGCAAAGCTCTTCCGCCGATGATCAGTCCACCGGCCAAAAGCACCACCACAGGCACCATAAGAATCAGACGCAGCCCGGAAAATCTCTTTTTGCTCATTCAATAATCCTTCTTGGTTATTATTCTATAAGTCTGATATTACATTACTATTTCATTCTGTTTTGTCACATTTAGAATTGTTATTCGTTACTGTTCACTCCGTTCACAGTAACTTAGCCAAAATTCATTCCGAATTGCCTGCGGCAATGGAATTTTGGCTTGTATGTCTCGGGATAGTGGTGTGTGAACAGTAACTGTTATTCTAATGTATCTTATTATAGCCCAGAACACTTCTCCTTGTAAACCGATAAAAGTAAGTTAACACTATTTTATAATGAAAATTGTCCTTCTTGCAAGATAAACATTGCATATTTCCAGTTAAAGAGATACACTAAAAAGTAAGTATAACTGCTCTGTATCCCATCAGGCAACAGGATATCGGACAGACATATACAAGTAACATATTGAGGGAGTATTGTAATAAATGAGCATCAAAATACCTATAGAAACTTCTGCCAGACATCTGCATATCTCGCAGGAAGATTTTGAAAAATTATTCGGAGAAGGAAGCAAACCACATTTTATCAAAGAATTAAGCCAGCCCGGACAATATCTGTGCCAGGAACGAGTGACTGTCAAAGGACCGAAAGGTACCTTCGAAAATATGGCACTTCTCGGTCCTTTCCGCAGCGACACGCAGGTAGAAATGTCCCTTACAGACACCAGAAAACTGGGGATTCCAAGCGTTATACGCCAGTCCGGTGATATCGAAGGAACTCCCGGCTGTATTTTATCCGGTCCATGCGGTGATATCGAAATCCCCAAAGGGGTCATCGTAGCCAAACGCCACATCCACATGACTCCGGATGAAGCACTTGCCCTGCATATCAAAGACAACGACGAAGTATTCGTCCTGACCAAAAGCTACGGACGCGCACTTATCTATGCAGATGTAGTAGTCAGAGTCCACAGAAATTATCACCTGGCAATGCACGTAGACACTGATGAAGCCAACGCATTCAACAGCGATACAGAACCTTACGGCGTGATCGTCAGGTTCTTTGACAGTAACTTCAACACAGATAAGTGGATAGAAGACGAACTGTCAGGGATACGCAGATAAAATCCAACTTACCCGGCTAAAATAGCAGACGAATATAAAAAGGTTCCACAGTAACATTCAATTGATGATACTGCGGAACCAATTTTAATGCGTTTCAGCCAGCCATTCTTTAATCGTTTTTTCCGTTTCACCAAGGGTTCTTGCTATTCTTTCTACAGGTTCTCCTTCCTGCGCAAGCGAAATGGCTATGCTTTTTGCCTTTTTAATTCACCTTGCTTTTCACCTCGCTTTTCGCCAATCTTTTCATAAGTTGCCTGAAGTTTCTGTTCTTCTTCCTCTTTGTCATACTCAAATATACTCATGGCAATAATCTCCGCATTTCAAAAGCCCCGGACCGGGGTAGCTGTACTGTACCAGTCTGAGGCTTTCAGAATTTGGGGTTATAAAGTTTTTACCTCAATCCAGATCAAAGAGCTGTCGTTGACAGATGTTTATCTGTGCAATGGATTGCGCTTCTTTTTCCGTGCAGTAGTAAATGTACTTGCATGAAATTTTCGCATACAGGGTAACCTTTCCCTTGTAACCTGCACTTGTTTTTAAATAACTCTCATAGTTTTGTAGTTCATTCAAGGTAAAGTCATATACGTTTCCACTGTTAACATATACATATCCATCTTCATATTCTGCCTGCTTTTCACTAGCTTTATATACCGGAAGATGTATTTCTTTTACCTTTGTGTTTTCTCCTCCAATTCCTTCAATTTTTGTACCGTCATCAGACTCTATGTACAATTGAAGTTTCAGGTCTTTTGTGTTTGTTCCGGCAAAGGAAGTACCAACCAGGTTGGAATCTGTCACTTCAAATGGAACTCAAGTGGTTTGTTTTTAATAAGCTCCTGGGATTCATTGAAGTTAACATTGTCAAGAGTGTAATAAACAGTCTTTTCCTGTGCAGCATTTCTGTCTGACTGCTTTACAAACATCAATTCCGGATTAACTGCCTGTGCATTATATGCGGCTATGATAGTATTGACAAACAACTTTTTCTCCATAAGATTACCATTATTAGTAACAGGTTTATAGATTATAATTTTTTCTTCTTCATACTTCCCATTCCTTTGTCAGATATGTGATTTTAGTGTAGCAAACGACAGATGGGATGTCAACCTGAGAAGATGAAGAAGCCATAGATTGGTGATTTCCAGTCTGTGGCCTGATTAGATTTATCAAACGGATATTCTCAAAATGCTTTAAGATCTTTAATAGTTTTCAAAGGCTTCTACAATTTTCTGCATATCGTCCGTGTTAAAGCGCTCATCACAGCTGACAGACATGATATGGGAATAAATATATTGAGCTCCTGGATAGTCTTCAACCTTTACAAAAGGTGGTACAGGCCAGTATACTTTAGGCGGAATATGCCTGTCTGCCAGATGCTTGATAAGGGCGTCCCGGTTTTCCACAAAGAAAGGGAAAAACATAGGACAGATATCATCTGAAAGATAAGGAAATACCGGGCGGATATCGGAGCGTTCCGGCAGGTGTTCCAGAAGGTAACGGTAATTTTCCTGGCGTTTACGGATCGCATCCCGGAATGGATAATGAAGAATCGTTTTAAGGGAAGCTTCATCCCCTTCCTGGATATCGAAAATTTCACGAAGCATAAATTCCGCTTTCCAGAAAACATCATTGCCTTCTTTATTATAGTTCTCATTTCCTGTATGCTCGTAGGTTTCTCGGGATTGAAGAGCCTGATCTCTAAGGGAAAACTGTTCTTTATTGATAGGAATAGGTTTTACGCCAAAGGTGTCCTTTCGCTTGATGGCAAGACCACCGGAGGCAACACCCATCCATTTTCGGAGACTGACCGCAATATAGTCAGCATCCGGACAGGCCGGCAATGGAGAAAATGCTGTATGGGTAGTATCCACTATTACAGAAACGCCACTGGCTTTACATTTTTTGACAAAGTTCTCATCATAGGTAGGATAACCATAGTATCCACAGACAAGGAGAACACTGATCTGCGGGATCATCTCTTCCTCAAACACAGGGGAAAGATTTTTGTCAAAATCATAATAATGAATTTCATATCCTGCTTTTACAAAGCAGCCCAGAACTGTTTCGCAGTCATAGGAAGGCAGATATGCCACACGCTTTTGATCTGTTAACATCAGATCCCTCAGACAGTAATAAATGGCACAACGGCCGGACATTAGATGAGCGGTGTCCCCGGGATCAGGGCAGGTATGCTCCACATAGTTGTTTGGCTCAGAGCCAACAGGTTGATAGGGGAAAAAGCCTCCAATTTCCATAGTAAAAACCTCCTTTAATTAAATTTATATATTATACTTAATATTTCAAAATATTTAACAAAAATGAAAGTAATGACTTTACAAAATCATTATAGCATGAATATTATAAAATATAAAGTAAAGTATATACTTTACTTAAAGATATTTTACAGGGAATGAAAAAGATGCTGCTTATTGCTATTTTGGGGTAAAAAGAGTATACTTTAAAGTATTAAACACCAGAAGTACAAAACTATGAACACACACTCTTCCGGATGAGCGTTCCTATGTGTCCAGACACCTGAATTATGAAACCCTGCTGGAAAGACTCTCTCAGGAAGCCTCTTTCAAATTCCATTTCAGGCTTGTCACAGATACTGTCCATTACTATTATCTGCTCATTGCCAGAAACGGAAACGCCGATGACTATCGGGATTTCGTAATTGCAGTGGCCTGTGAAGACCATGATGTCCCTGATCAGGACAAAAAACACAAGGATACATACCCCTATGATCTTTTCCTCTCAGACTATATCCGGCAGCGTGTACATCCGGATGACCGTACAATGCTGGAAGAATCCCTGGAACTGGGCAATGTAATGGGTGTTTTGTCCGGTCAGTCCGAATACAAGGGAAATTACCGGATAAATGACAGGGACAGTATCCATTACTATCAGTTCCGCTTTATCAAAAACGAAGACTCCGGTATCATTGTTCTGGGATTTCTGAATGTGGACGATGTGGTGGAATCAGAGATCCGGCACCAGAAGCTCCTTAAAGAAGCTCTTGACACTGCCGAACGCGCCAATGCAGAAAAATCCAATTTCCTTTCCCGTATGTCCCACGATATGCGTACACCTCTGAATGGGATCATTGGTCTGCTGGAAATTGATAAAAAACATGAAAATGATGTTAAATTCCTTAAAAATAATCGTGAAAAAGCATTCATTTCAGCCAGTCATCTGCTCTCTCTCATCAATGATGTGCTGGATATGTCCAAAATCGAGGAGGGAGGACTTGTCCTCAACCATGAACCTTTTGATCTGATCAGATATGAAAAAGAGACACAGATGCTGATCGATATGCAGGCACAGAAAAACGGCATTGATTTCACCGTTCATATCGCACCGGAGATATACGAACACCCCTTTGTATACGGAAGCCCTCTGCACCTCCGTCGTGCCATGATGAATATTTACAGTAACTGTATCAAATACAACAGAGAGAATGGGGCAATCCATACGGAGGTTGATGCTCTCCCTTCCCATGATCATAAACTGATCTGCAGATGGACGATCTCTGATACGGGAATCGGCATCAGCAGCGAATATCTGGAAAAGATCTTTGAACCCTTTACTCAGGAGAACGTGGATGCCCGGAGTGTATACCATGGCACCGGACTGGGTATGAGCATTGCCAAAGCATTATTTGAGCAGATGGGCGGTACCATTGAGATTACCAGTACTCCGGGTATCGGAAGTACTTTTGTGATCACACTGCCATTTGAAGAGGCAGAAGAAAGGGATATCTCTTCTGAGACGGAAGCTGAGCGAAACTCCATTCAGGGCATAAAGATCCTGCTGGCGGAGGATAATGAGATAAACAGAGAGGTGGCACAGGTACTCCTTGAAGAGGAGGGTGCTGTGGTAACTGCAGTATCCAATGGCAGGGAAGCTGTGAAATTTTTCTCCCGTCACCCTGAGGGGACATTTGATGTGATACTTATGGATATTATGATGCCTCTGATGGATGGATACGAAGCCACACGCCAGATCCGGAAGCTTGACAGGACGGATGCTTCTTCCATTCCCATCATCGCACTGACCGCCAATGCTTTTGCAGAAGATGTCCGCCACGCACTGGACTGTGGCATGAACGCACATCTGGCCAAACCACTGGATGTAAAAAAAATGATCCATACGATTGCCCTATATCTGTAAAGAAATATTTTCTGTAAATATTGCACAGTAACAGATTCTGTGCTATCATTCTAAAAAGCTTAAGGG
>SKEC01002310.1_pt1 | contig 13122 bp, 7 predicted proteins | sample 4826641 | NCBI WGS metagenome assembly SKEC01 (sample SAMN11008819, study PRJNA524170) | human gut metagenome | biome: Human fecal sample; material: Feces; isolation source: fecal sample from pouch patient p18, p21 | host: Homo sapiens | place: Israel: Tel-Aviv | collected 2015-12-22
AATATATTTTGCTTTATGACTGATAAAGGAAGGAAAGAAGGGATAAATCATGCCGAATAGCCTGGAATTGAACGTCTCCCCTGCGCTGCTGCACACCTTTGCCAACCATCCGTTCCATGTCCGCAAGGATATGGAGATGAATGAGTTGGTGGACAGCATCCGGGAAAGCGGCGTTATTGTTCCGCTGATCGTGCGCACGAGGCCCGAGGGCGGCTATGAGATCATCAGCGGACACCGCAGATGTGAGGCCTGCCGGGAACTGGGTATTGAGAAGGTGCCGGTCCGCGTGCAGGAGCTGACGGATGATGAAGCTACCATTTTAATGGTGAACAGCAATATTCAGCGCGAGCATGTGCTGCCGAGTGAGAAGGCGTTTGCGTATAAAATGAAGATGGATGCGATGAAGCATCAGGGACGGGCAACTTCGGCCCAACTTGGGCCGAAGTTGAGCAGTGAGGTTTTGGCTGAACAAGTTGGAGAAAGCCGCAATCAAATTAAGCGTTACATCCGCCTGACCTATCTCATCTCCCCCATTCTGCAAATGGTTGACGAAGCCCGCATGGCATTCAACCCTGCGGTAGAGATTTCCTACATGACGCCCGAGCATCAACGGTGGCTGCAAGCGGAGATGGAGCTTTGCGAGGCCACGCCTTCGCTGGTGCAGTCCCGCCGCCTTAAAGAGATGAGCCAGAGCGGCACGCTGACGGAGCACTACCTGCATACCCTGCTCACCGAGCAGAAGCCTAATCAACGACAGAAATTTTTTTTGAATCAATCTGACGTACAGAGGTTCTTCCCTCCCGGCTATACGCCCGAGCAGATGCAGAACACGATTTTTTCTCTGCTGAAAACCTGGGGCCATGCCCACGAGCATACCCAGAACCAGCAGGAGCTGGAACGGTAAAATGCCACACACAACCTTATTTATAAGGCCCGGTTAGGATGCCAAAAGCACGGTATTCTGTCAGGCTTATTCGAGTGCGCGCTTTTTGGAGAAGCAACCATGCAATTTGACTACTTTTACGGCAGTCAGGCCGAGCAGTTCTCGTTTTACCGCATCCCCAAGGTGCTGTTCACAGACCCGCAGTTCAAGCCGCTGTCCACCGATGCAAAGGTCCTGTACGGTATCCTGCTGGACCGCATGAGCCTGTCGGTCAAGAATCACTGGCTGGATGAACAGAGTAGGGTCTACATCATCTTCACAACCGAGGAAATCATGGAGGCCCTGAGTTGTGCCAACCAGAAGGCCTGCCGCCTGATGCTCGAGCTGGAAAAGGATGCAGGTCTGATTGAGCGCAAGCGCCAGGGGCTGGGACGACCCAGTCTGATTTATGTGAAAAACTTTGCTGTTTCGTCATAAATTAAGAAGTGTGAAAATCACATTTCTTGAAGTGTGATTTTCACACTTCTGGAGATGTGATTATCACACGCAAATAAGACTGATAGTAATTAGACTGATTATAACGATACAGAAAACAGATTGGAAAACAGAATACGGGGTGTAGAGTATGGCCGGGGTGACGAAAGAAGAAATCGCACGGGCGAAGGAGCTGGATCTGCTGACCTACTTCAAACTCGTTGAGCCAGGTAACCTGAGGCTCGTGGGCAAGGAATATCGCCATAAGGTACACAGCTCGCTGACCATCAGCAAAGACAGCCTTTGGTGCTGGCACTGCATTGGCCTGCGCGGGCGCACGGCGCTGAAATATCTGATCGACGTCGAGAAGGTGCCCTATGTCGAGGCTGTGCGGGAAATCAACCGCATCCAAGGCGGCGTGGTTCATTCTTCCCAACCTGTAAGCCTGCCGCAGCCGCGCGCTGAACCGGAAGCACCTCGAGATTTCAAGCTGCCCAAGCCAGACGCAAACAGTTATGCAGCTATGGCGTACCTGCGTGGGCGCTGTATCCACCCCAATGTACTGGCGTTCTGCCGCAGGGAGGGCATTTTGTACCAGACGAGCTTCAAAAATCACCCGAACTGCGTATTTGTTGGGCGCGACGGTGAGGGTGTTGCGAAAGGCGGCAGCTTACGTGGCTGTACGCAGCTGCAATTCCGGCGCGATATTCCCGGAAGCAAGAAGATTTACCCGTTCTACATACAGGCCAGCACTAAGGCCGACACGGTTGAGGTCTACGAAGCGCCCATTGATGCCATGTCCGGTGCGTCACTCAAGCTCATGCAGCACACGGGGCCATGGCGAAGCGTCCACTATCTGGCGCTGGGCGGCACGGACTATGCCGCACTGGATGCGTTTTTGAAGTATTTCCCGGCAGTCCGCAAAATCGTTCTCTGCCTGGACAATGACAACGCAGGACGGACCCGAACGCAGGACATTATTGCGCACCTTGCGGGCAGCGGCAAAGCCGTGGAGGACTGCCCGCCGTCGGTGGGCAAGGATTACAACGACACGCTGGTGCAGTACATGCAGGAATACCGCGCACACTGCATCAGCATGGATGATATTTTGGAGGAAACAAGATGAAAACAATCGCAATCGCAAATCAGAAGGGCGGTACGGGGAAAACGACCACAACGTATAACCTCGGCATTGCCCTGACCCAGCAGGGCTACCGCGTCCTGATGGTGGACTTTGACCCGCAGGGCAATCTTTCCTGCTACTGCGGTATCCCACCGGAAAAGGACCTTGACCAAACCATTACGGAGCTGCTGATGAAGACCTCCTGCGAAAAGCCGATAGGAAATCGGGAGTGTGTCTACCAGACCGGACGCAAGGAGGCTGCCGCACGGGTGGATTTTATCCCGTCCAATCTGCGGCTGGCGGGCTTTGAGCTGGCCATGGGCACGATGATGTGCCGCGAGGTGCTTCTGAAATCCTGCCTGGAACAGTACAACAATCAGTACGACTACTGTCTGATCGACTGTTCCCCCTCTGTTGGCCTGCTGCTGACCAATGCGCTGGCCGCCGCGAATGAAATCATTATCCCGATGCAGGCACAGCCATTCTCCGTTGTGGGCATGTCGCAGCTGACGTCCTCCATTGCCAATGTGCAGCGTAAGATCAACCCCGGGCTGCGCGTGAAGGGCATCCTGCTGACGATGACCGAGCACACGAACGTTTCCGACCACTACTGCGGGCAGGTCCGCAGCACTTACGGCAATAAGATTCATGTTTTCACAACGGAAATTCCCAGAAACGTGAAGGTACAGGAGAGCCAGGCCAACGCAGAGCCGACGATTCTGTACGACCCGAAAAGCAACAGTGCAAAGGCCTATATTGAATTTGCGAAGGAGGTATCCGGCTATGGCCGCGAAGAACAAGTTTTTGAACGCGATGAAGATGCCCTCAATCGATGATATGTTTTCCTCGGAGGCTGACAGGCAGCGGGAAAGCGGCGATTTGGTCACAGAGGTGCCGCTTTCCGAGCTGCATCCGTTCGTTGGGCATCCGTTTGAGGTGCGTGACGATGAGGATATGCAGAAGCTGGTGGACAGCATCCGGGAGAACGGTGTGCTCACCAACCTGACCGTGCGCCGCCGCGCAGAGGGCGGGTATGAGATCATCAGTGGGCACAGGCGGTTCCATGCCGCGCAGCGGGCCGGGCTGGATAGCGTTAAGGTTCAGGTGCGGGATATTGATGATGACCAGGCGATTATTGACATGGTCGATTCCAATATTCAGAGAGAGCATATCAGTCCGATGGAGAAAGCTAGGGCGTATGCGATGAAGCTGGAAGCTATCAGCCGTCAGGGCGCACGACAAGATTTAACTTCCGCCCAACTTGGGCGGAAGTTGGAAAGCGCTGACATCGTGGGTAAAGAAGCTGGAGATAGTCGTATGCAAGTTAGACGGTATATTCGCTTAAATAGCCTCGTCCCCGACCTGCAAAAGAAAGTGGACGACGGCAGCCTGAAGTTCAACCCCGCCGTAGAGCTTTCTTACCTTTCCCCCACCGAGCAGAATGATTTCCTCGATTACATTGAATCCCAGTCCTGCTCACCGTCGCTGTCACAGGCGCAGAAGCTCAAGGCGGCCAGCAAGGACGGTGCGCTGAATCACGGCAAGCTGCTGGAAATCATGGATTCGAAAAAGCCCAGTGTACCACCCCGCGACCCTACGCTGACCATCAGCGTCAGCAAAATTGCCCGCTACTTTCCCACCGGCTACACACAAGAACAGATGCTAGGAATCATCATGCAGCTTCTGGAGCGAAACTCCCGCCATCTTATGCCGGAAAAACAACCCAGTCTGGAGCGTTGAAATGGCAGAGTACAGATATTACCTGATCCCCGATTTTATGTCGCACGTCTTTCCGCAGCAGTTTGAAGAACAAGCTCCGACGGAGTTCTTTTCAAATACGGTTGATTTGATGAAGCGCTACAAGCAGTTGAGAGAAATGCCCTACAACAACGAGTACACCTGGAACGAGCGCACCAATCTTCCTTACCCGCGCCTGACTGTTGGAATTGACCGCCGTGACCCGGATGGTGCAGTAACCATCATGCAGGTACGGAACGGTGTCAACTACCTGTGTGATGACTACCGCGGCCCCTTTGCAGATCGCAATGACAAGCAGCTCATTGAAATGGCAAAGCAGCTTGTGACGGCAGTTGGCGTAGATCGTATCCGGCCTCACTACTACACGGAAGAAAACGGTCACATAAAGGTACATGTTGGCAAAGACATCCACATAACCGAGTGGGCCAATGCACCGGAGCTTTGCAGAGCACTTCGATTTTCACGGTTTCTGAACCGTGATGGGCAGCAGTTATTTCAGGTGCGCAACGGTCAGCGCATTATTGAAAACTACGCGGATGGTTCACAGCTTGTGAAAGATGTGCAGACAGTTGACGATACGCACTTTTACGTAGGTAGTCGTTTCTGCCACATCCAGCAGTATGCAAATCAGTGCTTCAAAAGAGGCTGTTATGTTGAGCCGGAGCATCCGCAGCCGGGTGACAAGTTGGACAGACTGCTGATATATCAAATCCCACATTACACCTGCGAATATCGCTTTACGGATTATGACTACGCCCAAAACAAGCTGAAGGCCACCGATTACCGCTGTGCCTATGTGGCCAACATGCCTCGGGACTACACGCCGGACAAGTGCTTCCGGGATTTCAATTATGATGACCGCCCCTGCGCCAACAGTATGCCGTCTTTGTCCGTCAGTGACCTGATCGTCATGGAGCGCGGCGACAAGGCTGAAGCCATGTATGTGGATGCAGTTGGCTTTAAGGATGTAAGCCGACTGCTGCCCGAGCTTCATGATATGGAAGTTGAGCGACAGGAGCACAATTTAGATGAATTAGAAAGGTAGGCGTCAAGATGCCGAAACCGCAGGATATATTTCAGCTGGCCCAGCAGGAGGCCGTGCGGGTCACAGCATCGCCGCAGGCGTGGCAGAGCTTTCTGTACACTGCCGCCCACAACTATCACACCACCTATCTGAACCAACTGCTGATCCACGCCCAGCGACCCGACGCCGCGGCCTGCGCCAGCATGGAGTACTGGAATACGAAGGCAAACCGGCTGGTCATGCGCGGCAGCAGAAGCATCACCGTGCTGCAGCGCCGACAGGGCGTGGCGGTGACAAAGCCGGTCTTTGCCATCGGTGATACCACACTATTGAGCCAGACACACACCGGCGGGCCGTGGGAAGTCACGGACACAACGCGCCCGCTGCTTCTGCAAGGCAAATCTGATGACTGGCTGACGGCGCTGGCACAGGATGGCGTATCCAACGAAGCTGACCGTGCCCGCCGTATTCTGGAACGCAATGTGGCAGACAGCACGCTGCAATGGGCTCAGCCTGACGAGCAAATGCAGCTCTTGCAGGCACTGGTTGCGCAGAGTGCTGTCTACATAGCACGGTTGCGAATCGGGCTGCCGGTGCGGGACGAGGATTTCCCGTCATTTCAAAGTGTTAGCCAGTTCGATACCTGTCAGATTTCACTGTGTCTGGGCGGCTATCTGCAGGCCGCCGCAGGACCGATGCTTGATGCCATTGGACGCGAAGCCCTGCAACTGAGCCGTGACAGCATTGCAATACCGCACGAACCAGTTCATAATGAAAGCACACCAACACAATTGAACAGCCGAGAGGAGGCCGTTACTTATGACGTACACGAAGAACCGCGAAGGCTACCTGATTCCGAGCCTTTCCCTGCCGAACCAGCCGAACCCTTACCTGAACCGCTACGCGAGGCTGCGTCTGGAATATCTGGAACAGAACGAGCCGACGCTCTGCGACCAGCTGATGCTGGAGGGCACGCTGCTGACGAGCTGCAATCGAATCGGACGAGCCGCACAGCGGATGGTGGACAAGACTCTGCGCGAGCTGATGCAGACCACCCAGATGCCGGACCGCAAAACGAACCAGCTGGGCTGGGCACAGCTGACCAACAGCCTGAAAAAGCAGGCGGAGGAGACAATCCTTCCGATGCTGTACGAAGTTTAACCGAAGCACCCGCAAAGGCGGAGAGCGAGCAATCGCCCTCCGCTTTTGCTTTGCCCGAATTTCCGCCCACGCTTCTGCCGCAGCTGCTGGCTATGGAGACTTCTTCCCGAGCAGCCAACGCCGAATATCTTACCTTTTATAACAAGAATCCCCTGCTCATTGACCGGCTGCGCTTTCTGCGGGAAAGCTACAAGGATATTTTTACAGAGCTTTTGCTGGCCGATGATACCCGCGTGGGCTTTCACAGGCAGGACAATGGCCTGCTTGTCTGGCAGGGCGCGTATCTGACACGCAGCGCGGAAACGCTGCTGTCATGGCGTGCCGTGGCCAATGCGCTGAACGACTTGATTGAACAGCATGAGCTGATTGCAGCCATCGACCCGAAGGAGCTGCCGCAGGCAGAGGAACAGCTTTCCTTTGAACTGCCCAACGGTGCGCCTCCGAGTGCGGAAGATGACAGGTTGGAAAAGGATGATTTTCTCACCCCGGAAAAGCAGGAAACCGTAATTCGCTCTGCCCTGCCTGTTGCCGAGTACAATGCACCGCAGATAGATGACGGCAGCGTTATCACAGACGAGGAAATCAACCTGGCTCTGGCAACGGGCAGCAATTTTGAAAACAGCAAATTCCGTATTTATCAGCAGTTCACCACCACGCAGCGCGACCACGCTGCTTTTTTGAAGAAGGAATACGGCAGCGGTGGTCGATCATGGGATTACCAAAGCGGTGCCCACGGCTGGGTTGACCACGGCCCTGCCGGATTGAAGCTGATTTTGACAAATGAGGAAGGCCGCTTTGAGCGTCGGCTGCTATGGCGGGCCGCAGCCAAGCGCATTGCCTATCTGATCGAGATGCAGCGCTTTTTGACGCCGCAGGAGCTGGAGCAGTATCCCGCATGGGCTGCCGAGCAGCGTGAAGTTGCCAGTGTGGTGCGCGATGAGCCCGGAACCATACCTGATACCAGACCGATTTGCGCCGAGGGCAGCGTTGTCTACTTGGAGGATGACCACCGATTCACGGTGGAGCGCATCGGGCAGTTTGACGTGCATCTGCGGGACGAGGAAGTACCCTTGTTTGGGCGTGCCATCAGCCGGGAGGAGTTTCAGCGGCAACTGGATGCCAACCCGCGCAACGGCGGTATGATGCTCTCCGAGCAGCAGCATGAAGCCCTTGTGCAAACGCAGACGGAACAGGCGCTATCCTACATTGAGGATTATCTCAAGGACGAATTTGAAATCACCGAGCCGGACTTTTCCGACCTGACACGAATCGATTTGGGCTATACCACTACCGAGGATGAGAAACACGTCATTCAGGTGTATGCCGACTTGGAGCACTGCACTGTCACCAAGCTGGTGGACGATACTCTCTACGCGCAGGAACGGTATGGCTCACTCGATGATCTGAACCAAGCGGTGCTCTCCAATCTCGATTTTGACAGCCTCATGGAAATAGACCTCGACGAAGTTGAAGAACACGAGCTGCAGGAAAACGACCTTCCTACCGACGAGTCCGCCGCGCAAGCCCCCACCAACTACCTTGCACCCTATGAGCCGGAGGTTCCCACAGGGGCAAAGTCCAAGTTTGCTGCGAACTTAAATGCAATTCGGACACTAAAGCAAATTGAGCAGCGCGGCACACCGGCCACGGAAGCTGAGCAGAATGTTCTGGCCGGGTATCTCGGGTGGGGCGGTCTGGCCGACGCCTTTGACCCCAACAAGGACATCTGGCACAGCGAATATGAGCAGCTAAAGGATCTGCTGACGCCAGAGGAATATGCCGCCGCACAGGAATCTACGCTGACGGCGTTTTATACCCCGCCTGCCGTCATCCATGCCATGTGCCGCGCGCTGACCCGCATGGGCTGCGTGGGCGGCAATGTGCTGGAGCCCAGCATGGGCGTGGGTGCATTCTTTGGACACCGCAGTGGCAGCTTTGATACAAACAATGCAAAGCTCTACGGCGTCGAGTTGGACAGTGTATCGGGCCGCATCGCGCAGCAGTTATACCAGAAAGCCACAATTCAAATCTGCGGCTACGAAAAGGCCGACCTACCGGACAGCTTCTTTGATTTGGCTATCGGAAATGTACCGTTTGGGCAGTATCAGGTCACGGACCGTCAGTACGACAAGCTGCACTTTCAAATCCACGATTACTTTCTAGCCAAGACCGTAGACAAGCTCCGCGTCGGCGGCATTATGGCATTTATAACGACCTCCGGCACGATGGATAAAAAGTCCGAAAGCGTGCGCCGGTATCTGGCTGCCCGCTGTGATTTGATCGGCGCGGTGCGGCTGCCCAACAATACCTTTACCGCGCAGGCAGGTACAACCGTCACCTCGGACATTCTGTTTCTGCAAAAGCGCGGGCGGGTCTTGGAGCAGGACGAGCCATGGATTCATGTGGGCGAGACTGCCGATGGCATTCCGCTGAACCGGTATTTCATCGACCATCCCGAGATGATCTGCGGCGAGATGCAGATGGTCAGCGGCCCCTACGGGCAGCGCCCCACCTGCGCGCCGCTGGAAAATGGTACATCACTGGAAGGTCAGCTTGACACGGCCCTTGCAAATTTGCAGGCCGAGTACACGCTGACGGATGACCGGGACGACGCGAAGGCGGAAAGCGATACGCTAGACGCAGACCCCGACACGCGAAATTTTAGCTATGTTGTTAAAGCCGACACAGTTTATTACCGTGAAAATTCCAAAATGCGCGCCGTGAAGGCCAGCACCTCCGCGTTAGCCCGCATCAAGGCGCTGGTTCCTCTGCGGGATACCTGCCGGGAGCTGATTCGGGCACAGCTGGACAATCTGCCCGATGAAACGATTGCCGCTTTGCAAGCGCAGCTGACCGTCCAGTATGATTCCTACCACGATTTGTATGGGCTAATCAACAGCCGCGGCACGGCTTCGGCGTTCCGTGAGGATTCCGGGTATTTCCTGCTCTGCTCGCTGGAGGACATCGACAGCGAGGGCCATTACAGGGGCAAGACGGATATGTTCACGAAGCGGACAATCCGCCCAGCCCAGGTGGTGGACCATGTGGACACCGCCGATGAAGCGCTGGTGCTGAGCCTGACCGAGAAGGCCCGTGTGGACCTTGCCTACATGGCACAGGTCACGGGAAAAGCACAGGGCGAAATTATACGCGATTTGACCGGCGTTATCTTCCGTGACCCGGAGCGGGACGAACCGGTCTATCTGCCGGCAGATGAATACCTTTCCGGCAATGTGCGGCAAAAGCTGGCCGTTGCCCGGCTGGCCGCAGCGTCCGACCCGGACTATCAGGTCAATGTGAAGGCGCTGGAGCAGGTACAGCCGAAGAACCTCGACGCCAGCGAAATTGCTGTGCGGCTGGGTGCCACCTGGATACCGCCTGAATACATTCAGGATTTTCTCATGGAGCTTTTGGAGCCGCCATTGTCTACAAGACTTTCCGTGAAGGTTCTGTTTGCACCGTTCACCGGTGAATGGAACATCACCAACAAGCGCTACGGCAACGGCAGCATCAAGGCAACCATCACCTACGGCACAAACCGCAAGAATGCCTATGAAATCACCGAGGCCGCGCTGAACCTGCGGCCTGTGCAGGTGTTTGATACAGTTACCGACGCAGAGGGAAACAAAAAAAGTGTACTGAACCACGCCGCAACCGAGGCTGCCTACGCCAAGCAGTGTTTGATCAAGGACAAGTTTGAGGAGTGGATTTTCAAGGAGCCGCAGCGTCGGCAGGCGCTGGTAAGCCTGTACAACAGCAAATTCAACTGCATCCGCCCGCGGGAATACGACGGCAGCAATCTGCGCTTTCCCGGCATGAACCCGGAAATCACACTGCGGCCCCATCAGCGCAACGCCATTGCCCACGTGCTGTACGGCAACAACGTACTTCTGGCACATGAGGTGGGGGCTGGGAAAACGTTCGAGATGGTCGCCAGCGCTATGGAGAAGAAGCGTCTGGGTCTTTGCAATAAAACCTTGATCGTAGTGCCCAACCATTTGACCGAGCAGATGGCGTCCGAGGCGCTGCTGCTTTACCCCAATGCAGAAATTCTGGTGGCGCGCAAGACGGATTTTGAAAAGGCCAACCGCAAAAAGTTCTGCGCCCGCATTGCTACCGGCAACTTTGACATCATTGTGATCGGGCACAGTCAGTTTGAAAAGATACCGCTTTCCGATGAACGGCAGAAAATGTACCTGCAAAAGCAAATCGATGATGTAGTGGCACAGACCGCTGCACTGAAGGCCCAGCGCGCCGAGAATTTTACCATCAAGCAGATGGAGCGCATGAAAAAGCAGCTGCAACGGAAGCTGGACAAGCTCAACGACCAGAGCCGCAAGGATGATGTCATCACCTTTGAGGAGCTGGGCGTGGACAGTCTGATGGTGGACGAGGCGCACTATTTTAAAAATGCGATGGTCACCACCAAGATGACCCGCGTGGCCGGTATTTCCCAAACCGAAAGCCAAAAGGCCAGCGACATGTATATGAAGTGCATGTACATGGACGAGCTGACCGGCGGGCACGGCATTGTGTTTGCTACCGGCACGCCGATTTCCAATTCGATGACTGAAATGTACATCATGATGCGGTATCTGCAATATGGGCTTTTGGAGCAGGAGGGGCTGCTGAACTTTGATGCGTGGGCCTCTACGTTTGGCGAGAGCGTTACAGCGATTGAGCTTGCCCCCGAGGGAAACGGCTACCGTTCCAAAACGCGGTTTGCAAAGTTTTACAATCTGCCCGAGCTTATGAATATGTTCAAGCAGTGTGCCGACATTCAGACCGCCGATATGCTGAAGCTGCCGGTCCCGGAAATCACAGGCGGCAAGCCCACGATTGTAAAGCTGCCGCCCAGTGAGCTGCAGCGCCAGATGGTGGCAGCGCTGGGTGAGCGCGCCGAGGCGGTGCGCAATCGCCTGGTTGCCCCGAATGAGGACAACATGCTGCGCATCACGAACGATGGCCGGAAGCTGGCGCTGGACCAACGGCTGATGAATCCACTTCTGCCCGATGACCCCGACAGCAAGGCGAATGCCTGCGTGGAGCGGGTCTTTACCATTTGGGAAAAGACAAAGGCGCAGCGCTCCACGCAGATGATCTTCTGCGATTTGAGCACGCCCCGCGCGGACGGCTTGGATGTGTACAACGATATTCGGGACAAACTGGTGGCGCGCGGCATCCCCAAGGATGAGGTACAGTTCATCCATGATGCCGATACGGAAGCTAAGAAGGCTGAGCTGTTCGGCAAAGTCCGCAGCGGTGCGGTTCGCGTGCTGATGGGTAGCACCCAGAAGATGGGCGCTGGCACCAACGTACAGACGCGGCTGTGCGCACTCCACCACCTAGATTGCCCATGGCGGCCAGCCGATATTGCCCAGCGCAATGGACGCATGGTGCGGCAGGGTAACATGAACAAAGAGGTTTCTATCTTTATTTATATAACCGAAGCCACATTTGACGCCTACAGCTATCAGCTTGTGGAGAACAAGCAGAAGTTTATTTCGCAAATCATGACGTCAAAATCCCCTGCCCGCAGCTGTGAGGACCTGGACGAGGCTGCGCTCTCCTACGCTGAGGTAAAGGCGCTGGCTGCCGGAAACCCGATGATCAAAGAAAAGATGGACCTTGATATTCAGGTTGCGCGGCTTCGCACGCTGAAGGCCGCCTACAACAGCCAGCACTACCGACTGGAGGACGCCGTGACCGGCATCTTTCTGCGAGAGATCCGCGGCACCGAATGCCGGATTCAGGCTTTTGAGAAGGATATGCAGACCGCCAAGGACAGTCAGAGCTATGACAAGGACGGCAAGCTGGTTTTCAGCATTGAGCTGGACGGCAAGACCTACGAAAAGCGCGAGGATGCCGGTAAGGCACTGCTCGGGCTGGTGGGTGCTGCCGTGCGGGCCGACCATCCTGTTTTGGTGGGGCACTATGCGGGTTTTGAAGTCACGGTTTCCTATGTGCCGCTTTCCAAGGTGTTTGTGGCACATCTGGTCGGTCAGGCCACCCATACCACAGAACTGGGCAGCGACGCTGCCGGCAACATGGTCCGCCTGCAAAACGTTGTTGCTGCCCTGCCGCAGGAGGTCAGCGGTCTGCGCAAAAATCTACAGCAGCTGCGCGTCCAGTTGGACAGCGCCAAAGAGGAACTGCAGCAGCCTTTTCTGCAGGAACAGGAACTGAACGACAAGAGTGCACGCCTGGCCGAGCTGGATGCCCTGCTGAATGTGGGCAATGATGCCCCGGTTTTGGAGGGTGAGGCCGAGGTCGTAAACGAGGACGATTCTGTGCGAACGCCTAGAGAGGAAAACGAACTGGAACGCTAAAATCGACAGCCTTGCATTATTTCGCAGACCATGTATCATAGAGGTAGGAGGTGGCCATTATGCCCATTCAACGTAAAAATCTGTTCCTTACCTGGGGTATCCGCATTAGTCTCGTGCCTGTCATTCTGGTACTTCTTGCACTGGGCCTGATTGCAATCGTGTTGTTTGCTATCTGCGGAGTTTGCGGCAGGTTTTTGGCGGCACTGGGCGGTCTGGCTGCTCTGTTAGCGCTATTCGATAAGTGCTACCAAGAGGCGGCAGTATCCGCCATCGTGGCATTCTTGCTCAGTCCTTACGGCGTGCCGCAGGTGCTGTTCTGGTTGGGCAGAAAGCTGCTCGAGTTTGCTGGTAGTCTGTATGATTTATACTA
>SKEC01002311.1_pt1 | contig 13116 bp, 10 predicted proteins | sample 4826641 | NCBI WGS metagenome assembly SKEC01 (sample SAMN11008819, study PRJNA524170) | human gut metagenome | biome: Human fecal sample; material: Feces; isolation source: fecal sample from pouch patient p18, p21 | host: Homo sapiens | place: Israel: Tel-Aviv | collected 2015-12-22
GTATGGGTTCGACCCCCATCACCGGCATTCCTTATACCTAAGCCTTTTAGCGGCTTAGGTATTTTTTGTGTGGCAGACAAAGCGGATTTGTTTTCCGACACGCTGAGTTCCTATACTGACGATACTGTGCCTGTTTCGCGTAAAAGTCAATACGCCAGACAGTTTTACAGAGCCCCCTCCGGAACAAATTTGTGATGCAGGAACGGAACGTTTGTTGACGGTTTCTCGCAAATGTGCTATCATTATAATGGATTAAAGTGACATTAAATGGAAGGACGGCAAATTGTTAGAGGCTTACATGGAAAGAAACGATCGAAAACGCGGGTTCACATTGGTTGAGCTTATTGTTGTGCTGGTAATTCTGGCGGTTTTAGCAGCTCTGCTTGTACCATCGCTTACCGGATATATAGACAAAGCAAAAAAGAAAGCTGTGATAACGGAGGCAAGAGATGTCTGGACAGCGTCGCAGGCTGCCTTGTCGGAGTGCTATGCCCTGTACCCGGAGAGTTTTACTGCCAACTCTGCAAACAATAAAAGCAACTGCAGGTTTTCTGTCTGCATAAACAATAAATGGGTAGACAATGTGGGCAAAATTTCTAACGCCGCGCTGAATGCATTGCAAAAGAACCCAAAGGATACGGTGGAAGCGGGGACGGCAAGCCGCAGAGTTTCCGCCATGGTGTTGGCGTATTTGGACAGTGCAAACCAAAACAATGCGCGCTGTACATTTTACGATGGCAAGGTAATCACCAAAGATACAAAGCCAAGTACGTATTTTGATAAAACACCAAAGTCCACGGACATAATCATACAGCTTTTTCATACGGTTGACGGCAAAGTCATTGCGTTGAATTTCGGAAAAGATGGCTATATGGTAACAATCGTTCCCGGACAGGAAATTATCTGTGAGTATGATGGGAAATGTCTGAATTTCAAAGGATGATCCGGCGCCTATCAGCCGCGGGTAACCCTTTTGCTACTAAAATCGTCAAATTTGCGTAAAATAAAAAACAATCACCGCATAATTATAGACAAAACGACCAAGTAATGCTACAATATTCCTATTCCGGGGCGAAACGGCCCCGTCAAGAAGGAGCATTGCCGTGAAGCTGAACAACCGTCGCACGATTCTGGTGGGCCTGGCGTTTTTGTCGATCTGTACGTTCTGGCAGATGTACGACAGCGTGATGACCCTGATCCTGACCGACACCTTTAAACTAAACGAGACCTTCGCCGGGGCTATTATGGCGGCAGATAACGTACTGGCGCTGTTTTTGCTGCCGTTCTTTGGCGCACTGTCCGATAAGACCAGCACTCGCATCGGGCGGCGGATGCCGTTCATTGTGGGCGGCACTGCATTGGCGGCCATTTTGATGAACCTGATCCCGCTGCTGGATGACCGCTATGCGGCAAACCCCGGCACCGGCACGCTGGTGCTGTTCATTATAGTGCTGGGTCTGCTGCTGGTTTCCATGGGCACCTATCGCTCGCCCGCGGTGGCGCTGATGCCCGACGTGACCCCTAAGCCGCTGCGCAGCCGTGCAAATGCCATCATCAACCTGATGGGGGCCGTGGGCGGCATTTTGTATCTGGGGCTGGCGGCGCTGATGTATCCGGTGTCCAAAACCAAGGGGGTCGGGCATGTCAGCTACCGCCCGCTGTTCTTCATCGTCTCGATGATCATGGTCGCGGCGGTGGCAATTTTGTACCTGACCATCCGGGAGCCGAAGCTCGGGGAGGAAAACCGGAAGCTTGAGGCCGCCCACCCCGAGTGGAACCTGGCCACCGACGACGGCGCCGGCCATGAGGTCCTGCCTGCGCCGGTCAAGCGGAGCCTTGCGTTTCTGCTGCTCTCCATTTCGCTGTGGTTTATCGGATATAACGGCGTTACGACGTGGTTTACCAAGTACGTGGAGGCCGTCATGGGCGAGGGTCTGGGCGGCGCGTCCACATGCCTGCTGGTGGCAACGGCGGGTGCCATTGTCTCGTACATTCCCATCGGTGCGCTGGCTGCAAAAATTGGCCGCAAGCGCACGATCCAGTGCGGCATTGTGCTGCTGGCGGCCTGCTTTATGCTGGGCTACCTGCTGACGACGATGTACACCTCGATCCAGCCGATCATGTACGTGGTGTTTGCGCTGGTCGGTCTGGCCTGGGCGGCCATCAACGTGAACTCGCTGCCGATGGTCGTCGAGATGTGCCGCGGCAGTGACATCGGCAAGTTCACCGGCTATTACTACACCTTCTCGATGGCGGCGCAGGTCGTCACGCCCATCGTGGCGGGCTCCCTGATGCGGGCCATCGACTACCGCGTGCTGTTCCCGTATGCCGCGCTGTTTGTGGCGCTGAGCTTTGTGACGATGTGCTTCGTCAAACACGGCGACGCCAGGGCCGAGGCGAAGAAGGGGCTGGCGGCCTTTGAGGACATGGACAGCTGACCTGTTGAAAAGTTGAAAAAGCGCTGCCGCACGGAAGAACTTTCCGTGCGGCAGCGCTTATTTTGTTGGTTATTTGCTTTTCGGGTGGCCGTTCTCGACCTCGCTTGTGCCCTGCTCCATCAGATAGGTGGCGGTAAGGTCGGCGATATGTAGCTTGACGGCGAGTGGATAGGTGTTGTAGGCGTCGCTGACGGCAAAGCTGCCGCCGCGCACGGCATCGTCAAAGCCGCCCATGTGCCAGCGGATAGCGATGGCCTCGGCGGTTTTCAGCCGCATGAAATGCTCAATTAAATACACGCTTTTCTCGCCGTGGCCGTAGGGCAGCTGGTCAGCCACCTGGTAAAACGGGACCTTCTCCCACTGGCCGGTAACGTCGTTCTTGACGTTGCGGGTGCCGACCTTGTAAAAGTTCGCCTTGCACAGGTCGTGCAGCAGGCCGCAGATGGCGTAGCTCTCGGCGCTTTCACCCTCGGTGAAAAAATGCTGCATCATCGCATTGTAGACGTTGATGCTGTGCATGACCAGGCCGCACTCGCACGCGCCGTGAAAGCGGGTGGACGCGGGCGCAGTGAAAAAATCCGTCGTTTCCAGCCAGTTCAGCAGGCGGTCAGCGCCGGGGCGGGTGATGTTTTTGTTGTAGATCTCCACAAATTCGGCGTGATAGTCCTGCATACGAACCTCACAGCTCCATGTCGTCCAGAATGCCCTTCAGGGTCTTCAGCTCCTCCTCGGTCAGGCTGATGCCCTTGGCCATGCGGCTGCCGTCGGGGGACCAGTCGCGGATGTCGTACTTCGGCGGGTTGCCGTTCCAGCTGACCATGTTCAGCTGGCGCTCCCAGCCGCGGGCGTTGGTGGAAAGAACGGCGATGCGTTCGGTAACTTCATAGGTGAATTCTGCCATGATTACAGACTCCTTTTATCAATAATACTGGGTCAAGCAACATCATAGCCGATTCTGCCGGAAAATGCAAGAGCAAAATCAATCGATCCGCACGGCCAGCAGGGCAAAGCGGGCGTCGGTGTCGGGGTGGGTGTCGCCGCAGGTCGAGAGCGTCAGCAGCTGCGCGCCGTACTCCGGCATGACGCCGGTGTCATACAGTGCCTTTTCGGTGATGGCCCTGACGCGGTGCTGCCAGTCCAGCTTGGTGTCGGCGTCAAAAAAGGTGTAGTAGGGCAGCGCGTCCGCGCCGAGCGCGGTATCCACCGCGGCCACGACCTGCCAGGTGCCGCCCTCGTACAGTGTGTCAAACGTGAAGGTCGGGTGGGCTTTGTAAAAATCTTCGTCCCGGTAGCGCACGAGCTGGCCGAACATCGAACCATCGTGCATATTGTGGCCGTAGATCAGCCAGTTAGCCGTCGGCGCGTCGGCGCTGACCGAGCAGCGCTCATCCAGAAACAGCGTGCCGCCCACGGCGTAAAAGCGGTCAAAGCCGCGGCGCAGGTAGTATTCGTTGTCGCCGGGCGTCTGCACGACGGGCAGGTCGATGTCCGTCCCGTCGATGCGCAGCCAGCCGATGAGGTCGGGGTTTTTCTCGTAGAGTGCCCGGTACCGGGGCAGAATTTCGCCTGCGGCTGCGGCAGGGACTGCTGCGGTCTCGGGCGTGGTGTGGGCGCTTGCGTCGGCGCGCTGGGTGTCGGCCAGGGCCGTGACCGCCGGGGCGGTGGGCACCGCCGCGGGGGCGTCCGGCTGCCCGCCGCGGAAAACCGTCTGCCGCACCAGCAGCACGGCGGCCAGGGCCAGCGCCGCCAGGCCCGCACCGCGCAGCACCCGCACATGGCGGCGCTGGCGCGCGCGCAGCCCCGTGCGGGCTGCAAAGGGGTAGTAGGCGGTATCCCCGCGCAGCTTGCGGTAGCGCTTGGGCATGGCGGCGGCTCCTTTCGTAGTTTCCTGGCCCCCTCTGGGAGGGGGCTCCGCCCGCAGGCGGTGGGGGAGAGAACCTTGTCACGGCCCGAAATGCTTCGGGCTGCCGCAAGGCTCTCTCCCTCCGGCCCTGCGGGGCCACCTCCCTCCCAGAGGGAGGCAAGGGGATGGACAACTTCTTTTTTAAAAACAAAAAAACGCCCCGCAGGGCGTTCACAGCTCAAATTTTACGCAGCATCAAAAGACCGGCAGAGCAGATCAAAATCAGCCCGACGACACCGGCCAGATACATAACGGGAAAATCGCCCGTGGCCGGGGTCTCGGCAGGGGCAGGAGCCGCGGTGGCGCTGGGCGTCGCGCTGCTCTGCGCGGTGACGACCTCGACCTTGGCGGCAGTCTCATTCACCTTGACGGTGGAGTCGGACTTCTGGGTGCGGGAGGTGGAGCTGGTGGGGGTGGCTGTGGCCTGTGCTGCGGCAGAGGATGTATTCAGTGCGCCGCAGGCAGCCAGCAGCGCGACGACGACCACAAAAAAGGCCGCACAAAAAAAGCGCTTCATCGAGAAAACGCCTCCTTAATTTCAGCTTTTTATCTGTATGGAAAACGATGCAGTAACGTGCCATCGTGATTTGTTCTTTTTGTATTGTAGCACAGCGCAGGGGGTTCGTCAAGCTATTGCAAAGAAATAGTAACAAAACGGCAACAATTTGGGCACGCAAAAAGGCTTCTCCCTCGGGAGAAGCTGCCCGCCGAGCGGGCTGATGAGGGCAAAGTCTGCCAACGCTGCCCGCTCACGGGAGCTTGCGGGAAGTCCGCCCTCATCCGGCCCTGCGGGGCCGCCTTCAGTCTTCGCGCTAAGAGCCGCCTGCGGCGGTTGCGCTTCGACACGCGCCTGCGGGCGCAGCCCCGAGGGGGAAGGCTCAGACTGTCGAAAAAGGTGCGCTTACCCCTTGGCCCCCTCTGCGAGGGGGCTCCCGCCGCAGCGGGTGGGGGAGAGAACTGTACGGCTGCCCGAAATATTTCGGGCTATGGCAAGGTTCTCTCCCTCCGCCCCTACGGGGCACCTCCCTCGCAGAGGGAGGTTTTTTGACACGCTGGGGTGGGCAATGCCCGCCCCTACCAATCGTTTCTTTGCCGGTCCGTGCAGCAAAAAAGCCGCACAGCTTTCACTGTACGGCTTAACGGCTCACTTATTTTTCCTTCTTCGCCGTCTTTTTGCGGCGGCGGACGCGCCCGCTGTCGGCCTTGGCCTCGGGAACATAGAGGCTATAGCTCAACAGGTAGCGGCCATGGGCAGGGATGCGGTAGAACGCGGCCTTGATGCGCTCCAGCGGGCCGGTGCCGCTCTCGGCGGTGCTGCCGCTCAGCATAACAACATACTGCATATCGGTGTAGCGGGCGGCCACATCGCACTGGCGCAGATTCGTGTGGATCAGATCGCCCAGCTGCTCCACCATCAGAGAGGTCTCGGCAGCATCGGTGTTCTGGCTGGGAGCCACGGTCAGGATCGCCAGGAATACCTGCAGACCGTAGCGGACCTGCACGCCGCGCTGTACGCGGTAAATTTCCTTGAACGTCTCAAAGTCGCAGATACAGGCCCCCGTGTCCTCGGTATCCGGCAGAGCAGAGATCAGCTTGGAGACCTCGCTCTCCATATTGCGGTCTGCCTGGCGCATCTGGCGGTAGGCAGAGCCTGCGCGGCCCGGCTCAATGGCATGATGCAGGCAGCCCATGGCGCTGCCGCGGCGTGCCAGATCCTGCGCCTCCTCATGGCGGCCCAGCGTCTCCAGCGCGACGATCTTTTCCAGATAAAGGCGCTCCTCGTAGGGGTCCAGCTCCAGCGCGCGGGTACACAGCGTAACGATGCGGGTGCTCTCGCCCCATTTTTTGCAGAGCTCCAGCAGGTTTAAAATGGCTGTGCGGTACTGCCCGTGCAGACGCACGCTGACGCTTTCGACCCACGGCTCGGACGCAGACTGCGGCAGCAGGCGTCCGTCATACAGGTTGACGATCTGTTCATAAATGCGGCTGCGCTTCTCGGCGTCGCTTTCCTTGCGGGCCAGCTCCGACAGGTCGTTGACCTCAAACACATCCACGCTGCAGTCCAGATGGGGGTTCCACTGGTAGTAGCCGCGGCTGGTCACGATGCAGTCCTTCATCTCATCCAGGCCCTCCGCGTCGATCATAAGGCGGAAGCGATGCAAGATGGCGCGCAGGGCCATGTCCGGGTTGGTGGACCGCTCCCCTGCCCACAGGGTATCGGTCAGTACCTTGTGGGAGACGCGCTCCCCGCGCCGCAAAACGAGATACTGCACCAGCGCCGTTGCCTTGCGGGACTGCGCCAGCTGTGCCAGCACGGGCTTGCCGTTCACACGGATCTCAAAGCCGCCCAGCATTTTGATTTCAATTGTTGCCATCCTAGTCATCCTCTCTGCTCTGATGCCCATGACGTTCCTGCATTTTGTCCGGCACACAGGTATTCATGTTTTAAAGTATAACGAGTCCATTTGAATTTGTCCAGTACATCCGCCGGGATTGTAATAAACTTTTCAAAAATCGTCCCGGAGGGCACCGCTCACGACTCCGACGATGCCTTGCCGTCCCAGGTGCCGGGTCCATACAGGATGACCGGCTCACCGGGCAACTGTACAATGGCTTTTTGGGTGCACAGCGGCACGATCTGGTTGTTGGCGTCCCGCTTGGCCACAGTCAGCACCACCGTCATAGCCGTAATGCGCGGGGTCTTGGTTTCGTCGCCGTCCTGCGTCCAGCTGCGGGCGTAGAAATGCAGTTCGCTGATGAACAGCCCCATATAGGCATCCCGGGGATAGGCCGTTGTGTAGCCGTAGGCAACGTAGGGCAGCGTGCCCGTCACGTTGCCGTTCTCGTCCTTGTTCTTTTTTGTGTGCTGCGGGTTGCCGTAGTGCCCGGCGTCATTCAGTTCATCGCGGTAAAAGCGCATGTGCAGGTAGCCGTTCAGCGCATTGGCCTGTTCCGGTGTCAGCAGCGCCGTGCCGTCTGTCTTTGTCAGCATCGGCACACAGTCCTTGTCGATCAGCTCAACGTGGTTGGGGTAGACGCTGAATTCCAATGCCGTGCCCTTGCTGTAGTCGTTACCCTTGGACGCAAAAACGCTGTCCAAATTATTAAGGTCCGTCGCGCCGTCGGTGAAGCGGATATAGCCGTTCGCCTCGAGCACCTCGCCGCGAATCGTCTCAATGAGCGCATCGGCCAGATTTTGCGCACGGGTCTGCTGCTGGATGTCCATGTACGCCTGTGCGCTGGGCTGTATCAGCGTGACCGCCGCCAGGGTAAAGAGCGACAGCAGCACCATGCAGACGATCAGCTCCACCAGCGTTGTGCCGTTCTGGTTTTTCAAACACTGCTTCATGGGTTGGTCGTCCCTTCTGCCGTGCTCTTGCTGTAGCGGTAAAACTTGTGCTGTTCCGTCGTTTTTTGGCCGTTTTCCGTAACTTCTGCGCTTGTCTCCACGCTGTCCAGCTCGACGCCTTTCACCGTAAATTCACCGTAATCGCCAAAGGAGAACTCCAGCCCTTCCCGCTCCTTCTCCCAGCTGGGGGCCGCGTTATTGGCCGGGTACAGCCCGGCGCAGAAGGCATAGGCTGTCTCCCGCAGCGACTCGGCCTTTTGGGACATGGCGCGGGCGTACCGCAGCGAAACGACGAACATCGACGTAAAAATCATCAGCAGCAGGAACGACACAAGCACTTCCACAATGGTCTCGCCGCGCTGATTTTGTAAAGTATGTTTCATAGCGGGTCACTCCTGTGTTGTGCCGGTGCTCTGTTTGGCACCGCGGGTGTAGGTGATGGAATCGGGCTGCTGGCTGGTGTCGCAATGGAACGTCAGGCGGTTGCTGCCAATGTTTTTGTCATCAATGGTCTGTTCACCGACGCCGGGGGCGTAGAACGTCAGTGCGTCAATGCGGTAATACTTTGTTGGACCGTCGTTTATTGTGTAGTATACCTTTGGGAATTTTTTATTGCTTTTTGCCTGGCTGCCGTCGCTGTCGTACTTTACCGTGCGGTCATAGGTCCGCGTAAAGGCAAAGCTCTCGCCGTTTTTCGTGACTGTCACCGTAATGTCCAGCTGTAAATCGACGATCTCCATGCCCTTGCGGTCTTCGCCCTCCAGTGTGTTGAGCAGATTGAGCAGGTCTGTGACACTGGTACTGTTCGCCGTCTGGTTCAGCTTGTCGGCACCCTCGCCCGGGCGGCGGCGCAGTGTTACCGTGATGGCCTCGGCCCCGCCATCAGGCTGGCTTCCTTTCGGTTTCCAGGCGAACTCCTTGGGCTGGGATTCCAAATCATAGATGTCCTTGCCGTAGCTTTGGGAAAACATGAACTGCTCATTGACGAACTTGGCAAAGCTGCTGTCCCTCTTGTTCAGCTCCCCTTCCAGCACGTCGGAAAAGCTGGTTGCCAGCTGGTAGGCTTCCTGTTCCAGCAGCTGGCGGTTGGCATTGGCCGTCAGCACGGAGGCCGCATAGACCAGCGCTGCCGACAGCGCCACAAACAGCGCGCCGATGCAGAGGACCAGTATCATCGAAAGCCCCTGCTCCCCGCGCAGAATGCTGCGTGCCCTGCGGTGCATAATGCCACCTTCTTTCCTGAAATAAAATTACGATGCGTCGCTTGTTTTCGTCCGTTCCGGGGGCGCGGTTTCGGCCGCGTCCGTCTCATCCGGGGCAGCGGCGGTCTCCGGGGTCGCCATGGGCAGTGCCGCACGGGCCCGCATCAGGACCGGGGGCACGCTTGCGGGGGCGCTTTCCGCCGCCGTGCTTTCTGCAGTCTCGGCGGGCGCGACGCTCTCCGCGGAGTCCATACTCTGGGCATCCTCCGCCGCATCGGCGGTGTTCGTCTCGTTGACGGGGACCTTGACCGTGCCGGATTCGACGGTCTTACCCTTGTCATCCGAGTGCGCCAGCGTCTTCAGCGTCACACTTGCGGTGAACTTTTGCAGAGCGAGCGAATCGTCCTGCACCTTTTCCTGCAGCTCGGGCAGGGTGATGCGGTAAACAGGCTCGGCGCCGTCCTCCTGCACCAGCTCCAGCATGGGAACCGTCTGTGCCTTGTAGTACAGCGTACCGCCGTCCTTTTCCACCGTGCCGGTGACGTCATAGGGTTGCGATTCCCAGACTGTCTCGTTGTTATCTTTGTCGTAGACAGGCTCAACGCTCAGGTCGTACCAGATGCGGGTCTCGTCGGTCTGCTTGTCAAGCGGCGTCGTTATGCCGTTATAGGTCTTGGTAACGGTTTTGATTTCCCCGCGCTTATACGTGGTGCCGTCTTCGTCCGTCACGTCCCTGTCGTAGGTCGTCACCGTAATGATGTAGGGCGTTTTCCCGCCCAGCGGCGTGACGGTAAAGGTATAGCTGTCGGTCAGGTTGCGCACCGTGCCGTCGGCCTGGGTGTACTTGTTCACCGCGGTCCACTCCACCGTAAAGCGGCGCAGCTCCAGCGAGGCCTTACCGCGCTCGACGGCAAACTCGGGGTCGTTGTACAGGTTGACTTCCTGCTTGTAAACGGCATTGCCAAGTGCGCGTTCCGGTTCGTCCACGGGGGCGTCCAGCGTGATGGCCGGCAGCTGTGCTTTTGCGGCATCCTGCTGCAGGATGTAGAACCAGTTCGACGCTGTCCTGCCGTCGGTGGGCATAACGCGCACCGCGGGCAGCAGGTATTGTTTTGCATGGTCGGGCGTCAGCGTAAAGCCGTTGCCGTCGGGCACAAAGGTATAGCTGGCGGTTTTGTCGTTGACGCTGGCGCTCCCGCCCACCGTGCGGCTGTCCTTCGGGATGACCAGCTCGGCGTCACCCTTGATCAGCATCTCGTCCAGTGCTTTGGTCAACTCCTGCTGGGCCTCGTACTTGGCCTGCCCGGTGAGGGTATTCTGCCAAGCCTTGGCCAGATCGGCAATTGTATTGTAATTGTCCACACTGCTGAAGATATAGCCGGTAAAGTAGACATTGCCCTGTGCGGCTTTCTCCAGCGTCATGTTGAGCTTGAGGTCGTTCAGGAACGTCTCCTGATTCGGGCTGGCGGGCGCAAAGCTGCTGGCCGTAACCGTGGGCGCATCGGCGCGGCTGACGATGGTCTCGGACTGGCTCAACGCGCCGTCCGGGCCGTCAAAGCAGCTATCGTCCTTGCGGCGGGCAATAACGCGGAAGCTCAATGCCTTGCCCTGATACTGCTCCAGATCCAGCGTCAGACTGCCGACGTTGTCCGCGGTGCGCAGCGTCAGCACAGTTTTGCCGCCGTCATCGACGACGCACAGCTCATAGTGGTCAATGCGCTCGTCGTCGGACGGCGACCAGCTGACCGTGTAGAGCAGGGCATCCGCGTTGTCGGTCTCGCCGTTGACGCGGGTGATGGAGCTCGGCGCGCTGATGCCGGGCAGGCGCTGCTTAACGCTGTAATCCGCCACAGCGGACGCGCCGATTTCATCGGTGCCGGCTGCCGCCACACGGGTGACCTCGAGCCGGACCTTGTCATAGCGCCAGCTGTCGCTGCCGTTGGCCAGCATGGTATCCACGTTGACAGGCAGGGTAAAGCTGTTGCCATTTTGTTTCGGCGTCAGGGTGACGCCGTCCTTCAGCGCAATTTGCTCCTGACCGGTCACATTGCCGTCCGTGTCCGTCAGCAGGCCGTAGAGCTTGATGCTGTAGGTCGGCGTTTTCGCGTCCATGTCCTCTTGCGTCCAGTTGAACGTATAGGTCAACTCGTTGGTTTTCTCGTCAACTTTTCCTTCGGTGTTTTTGTCCAGCGTCGGGGCTTTCAGGACATTCAGGTTCAGCTGCTTGAAGATGATCTGCGGGGTCGTCTGCGTGGCCTGTTCTGCCCACCCACTCTTATCACGGCTCACGTCGGAGAAGCAGAGCGGCGTCAGATGGGCATAGGTATAGCTGTGCTCGCCCGTGCGGACGATCTCATAGCCGTTCTTCCACCAGATTTCTTTGTCGGTGTCGTTTGTCTCGCTCGCGTGGCTGGCGATGGCTGCGGACACTTCGTCCGGCGTGGCATCCCAGCGATACTTCATATCGCCCTTGCCGCTGGTGACGGGCACCGCGACAACGAGGAAGTCGGTGTAGTTCGTCATGGCATCCGACGGCAGGCTGTTCAGGTTGAAGGTGACGGGAGACCCTGTCACAATGCTTTCCCGCGCGGCCAGCGTGATGTACTGGCCATTCAAAGATACGCCGTTGACTTCGTCATTGCCCAGATATTTTGCCAGCAGCATGACGCGGTAGGTCGGGCTGCCGTGCTCGCTGCTGTCGCTCTTGACTCCCGGGGCAAAGCTGAACTTCACGGTTGCTTCAAAGCTCTCCGCTGTCTGGCCGGTGTAGGTCACAAACTCCGTGCTGCCGTCCTGTTTCAGCGTGCCAAGCGGCAGACCGTCCTCGTCCTTGGCAGAACCCGGATTGTCTCGCCACTGGGACGGGAGATAGGTCTCCGACTTGTACTGGGCCGAGCGCAGATACTTTGTGCTGTTGCTGTTGACCGGGGTTGCCAACGCCGTAAGCGTCAAAGTGCGTTCCAAATTTTGGGTCAGGCGGATGTACTGCTTGCCATCCTGTCTGCTGAAATAATAAGTATGCCTTCCATCTGTCAGCTTGACGGTCCAAGCCTCGTCTGTCGGGTATTCGGTGCAGTTTTTCAGCACCGCGACAACTTCATAATTGAATTGCATCCCCGGGTAATCTGGCGTCTGGCACTGATTCCAGTCAAAGCCGCCGTTCTTGCGTTTGACCAGCCGGAACTCAATCTCAGGTGTCGGCAAGGCGTGCATAAAGGTCTGCACGCCGCTGGTGTTGGGTTTATCAGGCTGCTTCGGGTCGTCGTTGGTGTTGTAGGGCGTTACACGCACGACGAAGTAACCCGTCCACGCTTTATCTGCCACAAAGGTATAGCTGCGCTGGTAGACGTCAGCAGTCAGGTAGGCGGCCCCGGTGATATTGCCTGCGGCGTCGCAGGGCAGAATCTCCACACGGTAATAGGAGGCGGGGCTGGCGTCCGTATCGGTCGCTTCCCACGTAACCTCGTAGCGGCCATAGACGTTGTTGTCCGCGTCCTGCACCTGGCTGGCCTTGACGTGGATTTCTCCCGGCTGGGCGGGCTTGGTGCTGTCCAGCACGTACTTATAGTAGTTCTGGATGACCTCGTCGGTGATGTCGGTAATATCAACGTCCGATTTCGTACTGTTCGCGGCTTCGCCGAATTGCAGCATCACAGTCGCTCTCTGGTTGCCGGGATTGGTATCATTGCCCGCGCCGGTATCATCGAAAATGTAGGCTTTCTTACCGTCGGTCTTGATATAGGCAGAGTTTGGTTTGGCATCCTGATCCGTAGAAGTAGTGCCTCGCATCCACCACAGACTGTACGCTGCGCCGTTCCCATCCTTTGCCAAAGTGGGCAGGAATGCAATATAAGGATCTGTCTGACTATCGACGTTATAGCCTATGTACAGACGATGTGCTTTTACTTTTTCCGAGGACGGGTTCCACGCTGTTTCCTTGTAGGCCGGTTCATAGTTAGGATTATTCCAGTTACCTGTTTTTTTGGCTGGTTTTGTCGTGGTCAGTTTACGGGAATCTTTCTTAAAGAAGCTCTTGCCTGCACTTTCGGAATTTTCAATATAATAGTTGCCGTGGCCGGTGACATTCTCGTAACTCTGGCGCAAATAGGCAATAGGATACCAACCTGTACCAACCGTGGCAAAGCAGTTTGTGACATTGGTTGCTTCTTTCGACCCAGAGCCATTGCCGCGGCTGCCGACAATGCCGACTCTCCTGTCATACAC
>SKEC01000859.1_pt2 | contig 13089 bp, 8 predicted proteins | sample 4826641 | NCBI WGS metagenome assembly SKEC01 (sample SAMN11008819, study PRJNA524170) | human gut metagenome | biome: Human fecal sample; material: Feces; isolation source: fecal sample from pouch patient p18, p21 | host: Homo sapiens | place: Israel: Tel-Aviv | collected 2015-12-22
GCCAAGATTATCCATATCTGAGCTTACCTGACGGCCTAAGCTGTCCATGCCTGCATTCATAGATTGCTCTATCTCAGCCATCTTTTCATGAACACTTTCTATAAGCACATCTATCTGCTTAGCAACCTGTGCAGTGATTCCATCGGCTTTTTCCTGTCTCTCGTCAAGTATCTGCTGCAGCTCCTCTGCCTTAGCTTCCCTCTCCTCAACTATGACTGAAAGCTCCTCAGCTTTTGATTCTTTTGTATTAAGCATCTCCTGAAGACGTTTTGCCTTTTCACGAAACTCATCAATTTGTGTTAACAAAAAATTATCTTTATCCATTTGTATATTATTCTCTTTTTTCTGCACTCTTTCACTACGATTCACATCGTCTCTTGCTACACGGGATGCCATTACTGTTCTTGAAGGTACTGCCCGCTCCGCTTGTTCTGTCGATATAAATCTTTTTGCACGTCTATCAAATATGCCTGACATTCGTATTCCTCCGATGGTTCAATTAAATACCATTAACATAAATATTGTACCATTACATGTTGTATTTGTAAACAAAAAACCACGAAATATAGGGTAATCACAGGATAATAAGCAAAAATCCCACAGGGCATATGCCCTGTGGGATAAAATATATACTGTGACTAATGAATTAGTCCTCTCCGTATAATTTAACGAGTTTCTCAAGGTGTGTATAACGTGCCTTAGCTGTCTCCTCAGACTTAGCAAAGAGTTTCTCTGCTCTCTCTGGGAATGGCTTGATAAGACGAGTATAACGTGCCTCGTTGTTAAGGAACTCCTGGTAAGATCCGTCGCCGGCCTTTGATGTAAGTGTGAATGGATTCTTTCCTTCAGCCTTGAGTGCAGGGTTGAATGAGAAGAGATTCCAGTATCCAGCCTTAACAGCCTTCTTCATCTCATCCTGGCAGTGGTTCATACCACCCTTAGCGATACCGTGAAGCTCGCAAGGTGCGTATCCGATGATGAGTGATGGTCCCGGATAAGCCTCAGCCTCTGTGATAGCCTTAACAGCCTGTGCTGGGTTTGCTCCAAGAGCGATCTGTGCAACGTATACATATCCGTAGCTCATAGCAATCTCTGAAAGTGACTTCTTGCTTGTCTCTTTACCAGCTGCTGCGAACTGACATACCTCACCGATGTTAGAAGCCTTAGAAGCCTGTCCACCTGTGTTAGAGTACATCTCAGTATCGAATACCATTACGTTTACGTTCTCACCAGAAGCAAGTACATGGTCTAATCCACCGAAACCGATATCATATGCCCATCCGTCACCACCGAAGATCCATACAGATTTCTTTCCGAGGTAATCCTTCTTAGCAAGTACTTCTTTAGATTTCTCACATCCGGCTGCTGCTGCCTTCTCTAACTCTGCGATAAGAGCTGTTGTTGGCTCAACATTTGCCTTTGTGTCATCCTTTGTCTCAAGGAACTTATCTGCTGCTGCCTTGAACTCAGCTGTAGCCTTGTCTGATGCAGCGATCTCTTTAACAAGCTCGATAGCCTGGTCACGGAGATATCTCTGTCCAACTTCCATACCTAAACCATGCTCAGCATTATCCTCGAAGAGTGAGTTAGACCAAGCTGGTCCCTTCTTAGAGTTGATATTTACTGTGTATGGTGATGTAGCTGCCGGGTTACCCCAGATAGAAGAACATCCTGTTGCGTTAGAGATGTACATCTGCTCACCGAAGAGCTGTGTAATAAGTCTAGCGTAAGATGTCTCAGCACATCCTGCACATGAACCTGAGAACTCAAGGAGTGGCTGGTTGAACTGTGATCCCTTAGGTGTTGTATCAACCATTCCTGCATCTGTCTTCTTAGAAACGTTAGCTACTAAGTAATCAAATACTGGCTGCTCTGCTGCCTGAGACTCCTGTGGCTGCATTGAGATAGCTGCTGTAGGACAAACTGTGATACACTCACCACATCCCATACAGTCAAGTGGAGATACGCTCATTGTATACTTGTAAGCGCCTGCCTTTGGCTTCATATCAGCAACCTTCATGTTGTCAGGAGCTGCCTTTACTTCGTCATCTGTAAGTAAGAATGGACGAATTGTAGCGTGAGAACATACAAATGCACAGTTGTTACACTGGATACACTTCTCTGGATCCCACTGTGGAACTGTAACGGCTGTTCCTCTCTTCTCGTATGCAGAAGCACCTGTTACATACTGTCCGTCTGCCTTGTCAGCGAATGCTGAAACTGGAAGGCTGTCTCCATCCATCTTAGCGATTGGATCAAGAAGCTCGTTAACAAGCTTAACAACCTCTGGACGTCCTGTGCGCTCTGCCTTAGGAGCATCTGCCTCTGGATTCTTCCAAGACTCTGGAACCTCTACCTTATGTACAGCGTCAACACCGGCATCGATAGCCTTGTAGTTCATCTCTACTACTGCGTCACCCTTCTTTGAGTATGACTTCTTAGCAGCAGCTTTCATGTACTCAACAGCCTTATCGATAGGCATTACGTCAGCAAGCTTGAAGAATGCAGACTGGAGAATTGTGTTAGTTCTCTTACCCATTCCGATCTCGATAGCCTTGTCGATAGCGTTGATTGTGTAAAGCTGAATGTTGTTGTCAGCGATATATTTCTTAGCGTCAGCGTTGAGGTGATGAGCAAGCTCTTCATCTGACCACTGGCAGTTGATCATGAATACTCCGCCCGGCTTAACATCCTGAACCATCTTCATGCCCTGGATAACGTATGCAGGGTTGTGGCATGCTACGAAGTCAGCCTGGTTGATGTAGTATGGGCTTCTGATTGGGTTGTCACCAAATCTCAAGTGAGAAATTGTAACACCACCAGTCTTCTTTGAGTCATACTGGAAGTATGCCTGGATGTATTTGTCTGTGTGGTCACCGATGATCTTTGTAGAGTTCTTGTTAGCACCTACAGTACCATCTCCGCCGAGACCCCAGAATTTGCACTCTTTTGTACCAGGTGCAGATGTGATAGGAGCTGGCTTAACCTCTGGAAGTGAAAGATTTGTAACATCATCCACGATTCCAATTGTAAATCTGTGCTTAGGAGCATCCTTCTCAAGCTCTGTATATACAGCAAATACTGAAGAAGGTGGTGTATCCTTAGATCCTAATCCGTAACGTCCGCCTACTAATACAACATCGTTCATTCCTGCTTCACGAAGTGTTGTAGCAACGTCTAAGTATAATGGCTCACCAAGTGATCCTGGCTCTTTTGTACGGTCTAATACAGCGATCTTCTTTGCAGTCTTTGGAATAGCATTAAGAAGAGCCTCTGAAGACCATGGACGGTAAAGACGTACCTTAATAAGTCCGACTTTCTCTCCCTTTGCTGTTAAGTAATCGATTACTTCCTCAGCTACATCATTGATAGAACCCATAGCGATGATTACACGATCAGCGTCAGGTGCTCCGTAGTAGTTGAATAATTTGTAATCTGTACCAAGCTTAGCATTAACCTTGTCCATGTACTTCTCAACAACTGCTGGAAGCTCATCATAGAACTTGTTACATGCCTCTCTATGCTGGAAGAAGATATCTCCGTTCTCGTGTGATCCACGAGCTGCTGGATGCTCTGGGTTAAGAGCGTGTGCTCTGAATTCAGCAACTGCATCCATTGGACACATCTCTTTGAGATCTTCATAATCCCACTTCTCGATCTTCTGGATCTCATGAGAAGTACGGAATCCATCGAAGAAGTTGATGAATGGAACCTTTCCCTCAAGTGCTGCACAGTGTGCAACCGGTGAAAGATCCATAACCTCCTGTGGATTTGTCTCACAAAGCATTGCGAAACCAGTCTGACGACAAGCATATACATCACTGTGATCACCGAAGATATTCAGTGCATGTGAAGATACTGTACGAGCTGATACGTCAAATACGCAAGGAAGATTCTCACCTGCGATTTTGTACATATTAGGGATCATAAGTAAAAGTCCCTGTGAAGCTGTAAATGTTGTAGTAAGTGCACCAGCTGCAAGAGATCCGTGAACTGTACCAGCGGCACCTGCCTCAGACTCCATCTCAACTACCTTTACAGTGCTTCCGAAAATGTTCTTCTGTCCTGCTGCTGACCACTGATCAACTGTATCAGCCATTGGGCTAGAAGGTGTGATAGGATAGATTCCGGCAACCTCTGTGTAGGCATATGCTACATGAGCGGCAGCGGTATTTCCATCCATCGACTGTTTTGCTCTAGACATGATATTTCCTCCTGTAAAATAAATGTTCAATTATAGACATGAATCAGAATGTCTCTACATAATAGTTTAGTTTGTGCGCTGTAAAAAATCAAGTTTTTTTAGCAATACATTGTACAAAAACCCTAAAATATTTATTAACAAGGTAAAATTTATGTACAAAAGGGCACAATGGCTATAAATCGCCTGTAAAACACTTGCAAAATACTGGTTTTACGTTAAAATAGAAACGATATGTTACAGAAACGAACAGGTTATTAAATAGGAAAGGATTGAATAAAGACAAAATGATTAGTGCAAACAATATTACATTAAGAATTGGTAAAAAAGCTTTATTTGAGGATGTCAACATAAAATTCACAGAGGGAAACTGCTACGGACTTATTGGTGCAAACGGTGCCGGCAAGTCTACATTTTTAAAGATTCTCTCAGGACAGCTTGAGCCTACAAATGGTGATATCGCAATCACTCCGGGACAGAGACTGTCATTCTTACAGCAGGATCACTTCAAGTACGATGAGTTTACAGTACTTGATACGGTTATCATGGGTAATAAGCGTCTCTATGATATCATGAAGGAGAAGGAAGCCATCTATATGAAAGAGGATTTCTCAGACGAGGACGGAATCCGTGCCAGCGAGCTTGAGGCTGAGTTTGCCGATATGGACGGCTGGAATGCTGAGTCGGATGCAGCTACTCTCTTAAACGGTCTCGGTGTACCTACTGATGATCACTACACTCTGATGGCAGATCTGCCGGGTGCAGTAAAGGTCAAGGTGCTTCTCGCCCAGGCACTGTTTGGAAATCCTGACATACTGCTTCTCGATGAGCCTACCAACCACTTAGACCTCGATGCCATCTCATGGCTTGAGGAATTCCTCATCAATTTCGAGAATACAGTCATCGTTGTATCCCATGACAGATACTTCCTCAACAAGGTCTGCACGAACATCGCCGACATGGATTACGGTAAGATCCAGCTCTACGCAGGAAACTATGATTTCTGGTATGAATCAAGCCAGCTTATTGTCCGTCAGATGAAGGAAGCAAACAAAAAGAAAGAGGAAAAAATCAAGGAGCTGCAGGAATTTATCCAGCGTTTCTCTGCCAATGCCTCTAAATCAAAACAGGCTACATCAAGAAAGCGTGCCCTCGAAAAAATCCAGCTTGATGAAATACGTCCATCAAGCCGTAAATACCCATACATTGATTTCCGTCCTGAGCGTGAAATTGGAAACGATGTGCTCTTTGTCGAGGGCATCTCAAAAACCATCGACGGCGTAAAGGTACTTGACAATATCTCATTCACTGTTAACCACGATGACAAAATTGCATTTGTCGGAGGAAATGAGCTTGCAAAAACAACTATGTTTAAAATCCTTGCCGGAGAGCTTGAACCTGACGAGGGCTCATATAAATGGGGTGTCACAACCAGCCAGTCATACTTCCCAAAGGACAATACCGCAATCTTTGATACTGATGAGCTCATCGTTGACTGGCTCACACAGTACTCAGAAATCAATGACGCCACATATGTGCGAGGTTTCCTTGGCCGTATGCTCTTTGCCGGTGAGGATGGAGTAAAGAAAATGCGTGTACTCTCCGGAGGAGAAAAGGTTCGTGTACTGCTCTCCCGCATGATGATCATGGGAAGCAATGTACTCATGTTCGATGAGCCTACAGACCACCTCGACATGGAGTCAATAACAGCATTAAACAACGGAATGATAAAATTCCCGGGAGTAATCCTCTTTGCCTGCCGTGACCACCAGGTAGTCCAGACAACCGCCAACCGAATCATAGAATTCCTGCCAAACGGTTCAATGATCGACAAAATCACAACCTACGATGAATATCTTGATAGTGATGAGATGGCACGTAAGCGTCAGGTCTACTCAATGAGCGAGGACGATGAAAACGACAACTAAACGCTAATTAATTAAAAAGAAGCATCCCAATCCGGGATGCTTCTTTTATTAAGCCGTAAAGTGAGGTGGGTGATTCCCTGCCTGTCTTTGACTATAAAAACATATTATAATTATATCCACTGTTATAGGCCTGTGTATACCTTCCATTGGCGCCATATGTGTTAGTCTTTTCTGCCTCATTCTTTGCGGCATACTCAAGCATTGAAGCCTTGCTTGCCACTGCGTAAGCATAAGAGCCATTCCCCTTAAAAAGTGCATCAACCTTGGTCGAATCAGCCTTTTTAAAGGTATCCTCATCGACAGACAGCTTGCCGGACTTTGAATCAACTGTGATTCCCACCTTCGCAAGCGACTTTGAATTGATATCTGTAAGTGACTTCATAGACTCAAGATTTCTCGAAATCTGCTTTGTCTCGGAATCATCCGCAGCATTAATGAGGCTGTTGTAATCAGACACAAAAGCTGACACCTTCTTGTACGTAGCATCTGTATCGTCCTTGCGGCTGTTTTTGTAAAGAGCCTGCGCCGACTTTACCATGTCCTCTGACTCCGACTCGATGGACGCAAGTGTCTTCGCTGAATCCTTAGATGTAGAAACAGATGATGAGACAAGAGACTGGGCCTTTGAATTAAGGTTATTTCCATAATATGACTTGAGAAGCTTAAAATAGCTGCCACTTCTAATGCCACTATATGTAGTCATATCCATATTGGCAATAAAAGACGATGCTGCATTGCTGCTTCTACTGCTTCTACTGCTGCTAAAGCCGGAAAACAGTGTGGATATGGATGACGAATCCCACATTCCTATTCCTCTCATAGTATCACTCCTTTGATAATCATGTAATCCGTTACCTTCTATATATTTTTAATATAGACGCTTTTCCAATTTATGTCAAGATAATATCTGTCGGTATTACCCAGCCCGGTATTACTAACATATGAGCCGGTATTGTCGTCCTTTATATATCCTCTATCTGCCAGTCAACAGGCTCCACTCCATGCTCCTTAAGAAACTCATTGGCTTTACTAAAATGCTTGCAACCAAAAAAGCCTCTGTAAGCCGACAGCGGGCTTGGATGCGGTGCTGTCAATATCAGATGCTTTGGATTTGTAAGCATAGGAATCTTCGACTGTGCCGGGCGGCCCCAGAGCATATATACTATAGGTCTGTCCTGCTCATTTACAGCCTCTATGATTGCATCCGTGAACTTCTCCCAGCCGTGCCCCTGATGCGAGTTGGCCTGATGAGCCCTGACAGTGAGTACCGTATTCAAAAGCAAAACACCCTGGTCAGCCCATTTCTTCAGGTATCCGTTATTGGGGATATCACACCCTAAATCGTCGTGCAGTTCCTTGTAGATATTCTGCAGTGATGGCGGAATATCCTTCTGAGACGGAAGCACAGAAAATGACAATCCATGTGCCTGATTGACATTATGGTACGGATCCTGCCCGAGGATGAGTACCTTTACCTTGTTAAGTGGTGTAAAATGCATGGCATTAAATATATCATCTGCCGGCGGATATACCACATGTGTGGCATATTCATCTCTCACAAAATTGTACAAATCCCTATAATACGGTTTTTTAAACTCGGCTCCCACAGCCTTTGCCCACTCGCCGTCAAGCATACTCATAATCTCAATCTACCGCCTATCTTCTGACCGACACACCTTTATCTGCCAGATAATTCTTTAAATCCATAATTTCAAGCTCCTTGTAGTGGAAAAGTGAAGCTGCAAGCGCTGCGTCCGCTTTTCCTTCTGTCAGAGCCTCGTAAAAATGCTCCTTTGTGCCTGCACCACCTGATGCGATAACCGGAACAGAAACGTTATCGGCAATAAGCCTTGTAAGCTCGATATCGTAGCCATCCTTTGTGCCGTCACAATCCATGCTTGTAAGAAGGATTTCTCCCGCTCCAAGCTCATTTGCCTTAACAGCCCATTCAATGGCATCAAGGCCTGTATCTATGCGGCCTCCGTTCTTGTATACATTCCAGCCGCTTCCGTCAACACGACGCCTTGCATCGATTGCCACAACCACACACTGGCTGCCAAACTTATCCGCAGCGTCACTGATAAGCCGCGGTGTGTTTATGGCACTTGAATTTATTGAAATCTTGTCCGCACCCTCTCTAAGCAGTGCCTTAAAATCATCGACTGTTCTGATGCCACCGCCCACCGTGAACGGTATAAACACCTTTTCAGCGACCTTTCTGACCATATCCACAACAGTATTTCTGTTGTCGCTTGACGCCGTAATATCCAGAAAAACCACCTCATCTGCACCTGCCTTATCATAAGCAGCCGCAATCTCAACCGGGTCACCTGCATCTCTTAAATTGACAAAGTTTATGCCCTTCACAACACGTCCATTATTCACATCCAGACATGGGATTATTCTCTTCGTAAACATATTATGCCTCCCCTATCCCTGCAAAATTTTTAAGTATCGAAAGTCCGACTGTGCTGCTCTTTTCCGGATGGAACTGGCAGGCGAACACATTATTTTTCTCTACAGACGCATGAATGTGTGTACTGTACTCTGTCGTTGCTGTGACAATTGCTTCATCAGTGGCTTTCAGATAGTACGAATGCACAAAATATACATACGGATGCTCTGAAAGACCTTTAAACAGCCTTCCATTGTTCTGTAAATCAAGTGAATTCCAGCCTATATGAGGTATTTTAAGTCCTTCCTTATCTGGTATGCGAAGTATCTGTCCGTCAAGCACATGAAGCCCCTCAACGCCCTGACTCTCATCGCTTCCCTCAAATAATAGCTGAAGTCCCAGGCATATGCCAAGAAATGGCTTGTCCATGTCACAAACCTCGTGAATCACCTTGTCCAGCTCGTATTTTTTAAGCGAATTCATTGCATCTCCAAAAGCTCCGACTCCGGGAAGTATTACCTTATCGGCATTTAAAATCTCATGCCTGTCTCTGGTCACAATACTCTCCTCGCCTATAGCTGTAAGAGCCTTTTTCACACTTCGCAGGTTGCCTGCTCCATAATCGATGATTGCAATCATATCATTTTGTCTCCTCTTTAATGCCTAATTCATTTAATTTCTGTGTCAGTGCCAGTGTATAGTCATCTCTATCATCTATATTATATAGAGCAATGGCATCATCATATGATAAGCCATACTGACTGCTCAGGGTATCAGAAATAATGTTTTTAAGCTGCTCAAGCTGCAGCTCACATCCGTATTCCTTTGCATTGTCTGCATTTACAGCACATCGTCCTGCCGCACATACTAAGGAATCCGCTGCCATGGTTACATAGCCTGAATCGCTAAAGCTCTTATAGGCATCATACTTACCTGACACTGATGCAAGCACCGACAGCTTATTGTACAACTGCTTATCGTCACCCGAAAGCTTCAAGCCGCTCAGCCTGCTGTAGGCCTTTGTATACAGTTCTATTGAATCAGCTTTATTCTGTCCCAGATCAGCTATTGCCTGATTGTACGTATTCTGAGCATCAGTCACTTTGGAGTTGTTTCCGAGCAAAAAGGTGCATATGAGAACAAACACAACTATCGACATAACAAATACCCAGATTACTATAACAGGTCCCTTAGGAAGCTTAGGTCCCTTCTCCCATCCAATGCGTTCCTTCTTTTCCTTTGGAGCCTTTGGCTTTTTTTCTTTTTTAGGTTTTTTTGGCTTCTTTTCTTTTTTAGGCTTTTTGCCCTTCTTTGGCTTATCTGTGGCTTCGTTTAGCTCTCCGTCAGCATCCAGCGCTTCAAGTATCTGCTTATTCTCATCTGAGAGTGTCTTTGCGTCAGTTTCTGCACCTTCTGCTGTGCTCTGTATATCTGTGACATCATCTGACTGCGGCTCTTTTGTAAAAAATGATATTATTCTTTTTAAAAGGCTCTTTTTTTCAGTATCTTGTGCATCAACTGCTGCATCAGCCGTCTCGTGCACTTTCATCTGGCTGCTTGCATAATCATCTATATCAGCCCCTGTCTCACCGGTTTTTCCTTCAAGCAGATCACCGATATTATCCAGACCATCACTACCCAGTATGTCAAGTATATCCTTTGATGCATTTCCTGCCAAATCCGGCTCTCCTATTTCTTCAACCATCTGAGGTTCATTTGTTATTATACTCTCCGGAGTCTCCTCCTGTTTGGGATTCTCAGCCATTTCCGGCATGTTTGCATCCATCATCTCTATCCCAGAATCTGCCGGTGTAAAATTAAATACCGCATCGCTTAGATTATTGTCTGCTTTGTTTTCCTGTTTATCTCCCTGAGTCTCCTGTTCCTTCATCCTGCGGTCAAACTCAGTGAGCATATCATCAAGTGAAGCATCCTTGTCATCAGGAGCCGGAGTCTGTACATTAAGAGCCTGACCCTTGGCCTGCTCATTTTCCCTCTCAAGTTCCTTTTCAAAGTTCGACAGATACTCATCATATGTCTCATTTTCAAGCTCGTCCTCAAACTTTTTGAGGAATTCATCCTGATCAGCCCCAGACATCTTCGTATCTGTATCCTGCAGCTTATTCATTGAATCCAGCAAATTGTCCAGATAGTTTTCTGTCGATTTATCGCTCATTAGTATTCTCCATCTATAATCCATTAAAGGGTGCAGCTAAACAAGCCACACCCCTTGTATCTAAATATATTATGCTTTATCAATCAGCTTGTCAATCGCCTCTACAAGCTTTCCGATTTCAGGCTTTGTAAGCTGTGCGTCTGCTCCAAGCTGTTCACCCTTTTTCCTCATCTCTTCATTTACCAGTGAAGAGAATATGATAACCGGTATATCTCTAAGCTCTGCATCTGATTTTACAAGCTTTGTGAGTCTGTGTCCATCCATGAGTGGCATCTCAATATCAGTTATAATGCAGTCAAGATGCTTTGTAATATCGCCCTTTGCCTGCATAGCCTCTATCACATCCCAGGCCTCCTGACCATTCTCTTCCACTATGAGATTGGTATATCCCGACTTCTTAAGGCACTCGGTGATGAGCTTTGACAATAAAGCCGAATCCTCTGCGATAAGAATTGTAGCATCACTCCTATCTCTTGCCTCCATCTCATCGATATCATTAACCCTAAGTCCTGTCTGTGGACTAATAGAAGCAACTATAGCCTCAAAATCAAGGATAACTATAAGCCTGTCATCCATTTTGATAACACCTGTAGCAGTGCTGCCATGCTCGCCCGTCAGTGTCTCGTCAGGCTTTATGATATTCTCCCACGATACACGGTGTATACCGATAACCTGATCTACATGAAATGCCACATTGAGTTTGTTAAAATTCGTAATGATAAATAAGCCCTTTTCATCCGTCTGTGGCAGATTAAGACAATTCTTTAAATTGATAACCGTAATCATTGTGTCACGTGGCATAAATATTCCCTCAACACTCGGATGAGTATTCGGAACAGGAGTGACCGGCATATATTGCAAAATCTCTCTGATCTTTGCGACATTGATTCCGTAGTGATTGTCTCCCAACGTGAATTCAAGCACTTCAAGCTCGTTTGTTCCTGACTCCAATAATATGTTCGTATCCATAATACAACCTCCACCTCTTAGTAATCTAAGTATATCATATGTTTTATAATTCAATCAAACTTTTTTCGTTATCTTTTATAACCGACATCTTGATATTGTCACATGCCGTACCCTGAGGTATCTTGAAAAGCAGCACCACATCAACCGCATCGTGCGCCTTTACGGTTCCCTGAAAAGTATTAAGGGAATATGTAAGGAATGTGCCCTCAGCCGTGTATTCCTTTCCATCGGGGAAAGTGGCTTTATATGTCCTGGCATTGCCAAACATATCAACATTTATATCCTCGTCTGTCGGATTTTTAAGAGTGAATTTCATAACCGCAAAAGTATTACCGCTTCCTGCCGTTATAGAATAGTATGAGCCCTCATTGTACACATCTGACTCGTTTACTCCATCATATGTAATTTCAAGGCTGCCGTAGCCTGTTGCCTCGGCAAGTGACACCTTCTTTTCCTGCGTGGCAGAAGGCTCTTTCTGCGAATTGCTGCTCTTATCATTTCCAGCTTCAGATGTCTTATTATCCTGCGAAAGTGAATTATCAGGTGACGCCTCGTCCACTTTCTCAGTGTCGTCAGCATCCTCCATATCCCCACGTTTCTCCGTAGCGTTAGTCATGCCATCCTGCTGGTATATATTGTGTTTTGCAACAACATATGCTGAATAATTAGCGATAAGGCCTTGTTCCGCATCAGTCATATCATATAATTTTGTTCCGCAGCCTGTCAACGTTATAATTGCTGTAAATGCCACAGCTGCCATTTTTATATTTCTTCCCATCATTGCAATAAACCCGTTCTTATTCTATGACTTTTATCCTAATAATATATATAGTAACACATTTATTGATTGTTTGCAATAAATAACTCAAGTTCAAACCAGAATTCTACACCATCCTTGTGATTTATGACACCATACCCTCTGTGATGCAGTTCCATAATGGCCTTTACTATAGACAGTCCTATGCCGCTTCCGCCATATTCCCTTGTTCTGGCCTTGTCCACCTTATAAAACTTATTCCATATATTTTCTATATCCTTATCAGGTATCGGCTCTCCCGTGTTAAACACGCTGACCCTCACACGGTCGCTGTACATGCTGTATGATACAGTGATAGTACCACCTCTTGTGCAGTGATTTATCGCATTGCTGATATAGTTTGTCACAACCTCTTCAATCTTGTATATATCACCGCTCACATATACGGAATCAGTGCGGTCAAACTCAATTACAGCCTCATTTTTCTGTGCCAGAAGCTTAGATGAGTCTATAACCCCTCTGACAAGCGATGTCAAATCAAACCTCGTCATCTCAAGCACATCACTGCCATCCTCCAGATGATTGAGAGATAAAAGCTTCATAACCATGCGGTTCATCTTGTCAGTCTCGTCCATGATGACATCACAGTAGAAGTTACGGCTC
>SKEC01002321.1_pt1 | contig 13081 bp, 10 predicted proteins | sample 4826641 | NCBI WGS metagenome assembly SKEC01 (sample SAMN11008819, study PRJNA524170) | human gut metagenome | biome: Human fecal sample; material: Feces; isolation source: fecal sample from pouch patient p18, p21 | host: Homo sapiens | place: Israel: Tel-Aviv | collected 2015-12-22
TACGCCGACCTGTACAACAGCCAGTTCGAGGACGTGGTGGAGTAAGCTGCCCGTCATCGCAGTATAAGCACAAAAATAGCACCTGCCGCCTTCCTTTCCAAGGGCAGCAGGTGCTATTTGTTTTGGCTGAAAGCTTACCGGAACGAAAGCCTTCCCCCAGTCGGGGGAAGGTGGCGCGCAGCGCCGAATGAGGGTGCCGGCAAGCTGCAGCTATCGTGATACGAAAGGGGGAGTTTCTCTATTCCTCCACCGGTTCCAGCTTCAAGCCGAACAGCTTTTCCGAGAGGGACGGCAGCTGTTGCTGCAAGGCGCGGACATAGGCCATTACTACCGGATCCTCGCGCTTTTGCCCCAGCACGATGCCAAACCGGTGTCCTCTGCCCCAGTCCAGCACCCGTACAAAGCTAAGGTCGGGTCTGCGGTAATAGACCGCCGGGACCATCTTGAGCGCCGGGTCTCCGTAGGCTGCACTGCGGATGCCGCCCACCGGCGTAAAGCTCACCCCGCGTTCCAGCCCCTCCTGCACCAGACTTGTCTCGTAAACGGTCTGGTACATCTCCTTGATAAGCAGCCAGCGGTACTGCAATGCCTGCTCTAAAGTCAGCCTGCCCACTGGCATATCGGCGGGCGGGTGGATGGGGATGCAAAGCTCCGGCACATAAAGCAGCGGCACAAAGGTAAGCCCCTGTGCGTAAAATTCTGCGCTTTCCAGCTGGAAGGAAAGATCCATCTCCCCTTTTTTCAGGCTGCGCCAAACCTCGCTGCGGTTGGCACACCACCCCAGAATGGGGGTATACCGCAGGCACAAGTCACTCGTCAGGGAAAACAGATCGTATGCGAACATCCGCATTGCCTTATGACACCCCGCGATGATCAGATGTCTTTCCGGCGGGTTTTCCTGCTGCTGCACCGCGCGGGCATGGCGCACCGCCTGCTGATACAGGGCTACCAGCTGCTTTGCCTTGGGGTAAAAATCCTGCCCCGCCGGGGTCAGCACCACCCGGCGCGGCAGATGCTGGAACAGCTCAAACTGCAACTGCCCTTCCAGCGTGCGGATCTGCTGCGAAAGTGCCGACTGCGAAAGATACAGTGTCTCTGCCGCCGCAGAAAAGCTGTTCAGTTCCACGATCTTTACAAAGCCTTCCAGTGCGCTCTCGTTCATGCGTTTCTCCCTCCCGCGATACATTAGGTTAGCCTAAATTATAATATAAAAAATATGAATTGTAAACAGCACCCTTCTACGCTACAATTGTTAAGGATTCAGCAAAGTACCTTTCACCTTGCTGCAGGATAAGAAGGAATACAAAGAAGAATAAAAAGAAAGAGAGCGTACCTATGAACAAGATCTCCCGTAAGGGCTTTATCAAGATTGCCGCTGCCGCCGCCATGAGCGGTGTGACCGCCGGTGCCCTGGCTGCCTGCAATGCCGCTTCCGGCTCTGCTTCCGCTTCCACTTCCGGTGCTGCCGGTCAGTACATCCCCGGCACCTACGAGGGCACTGCCGAGGGCATCTCCTCCACCGTCAAGGTCACCATGACCTTCTCCGACAGCGCTGTCACCGACGTGGTGGTGGACACCTCCGGCGAGACCGCTTCCTTCGGCGCTGCCGCTGCCGATGAGCTGCGCGAGCAGCTGTTGGCTGCTGGTTCTGCCGAGATCGACGGTGTTTCCGGTTCTACCATCACCTCCGACGCCGTGATGAAGGCCGCCAAGAGCTGCTACGCACAGGCAAAGGGCGAGGCCGTGGTCTCCAGCGTTCAGCTGCCCACCGGTGACGAGAACGACTGGCTGGGCAAAGAGCCTGATATCGACGAGGCTGCCATCACCGAGACCGTGGACACCGACATCCTGATCGTGGGTGCAGGCAACGGCGGTATGTTCGCTGCCGCCTATGCTGCTGCCAACGGCCTGAACTTCCGTGTTATCGAGCAGAACGCCAACGTGCAGGACACCCGTCACTGGTACGGCGCTGTTGATTCTGCCGCCGCTAAGGAGGCTGGCGAACCCGCCACCGATAAGGCAAAGCTGCTGAGCGAGATTTCCCGCTACGCCTCCGGCAAGTGCGACCAGCGCGTGGTCAAGACCTGGATCAACGAATCTGCTGCCATGCACGACTTTATGCGCAGCATTCTGGAGGATAAGTACGGCTGGGTGTGCGATTTCACCTCCGGCAGCGAGGCTGCATGGCCCGCAGAGAATGCCGAGCACAACACCGACTACCTCTACCCTGTGCAGGAGCACAACTACATGGCCAGCGAGAGTGCTTCCGGCACACCCCGCAATGAGCTGCTGCTGCAGTACATTCAGGAGCTGGGCTACGATGTGGACTTCAAGACCAGCCTTGCCAAGCTGGAAAAGAACAGCGATGGCCGCATTACCGGCGTCATCGCCCAGAGCACCGAGGATGATCACTTCATCCGCTACAACGCCAATCAGGGCGTGCTGCTGGCCTGCGGCGGCTTCCCCGGCAACCCCTACATGATGGAGCAGCTGGACCCGCTGGGCACCAGCGTGACCACCGCCTGCTCCTACTCCCCTGCCGACAAGGGCTACGGTATCCGCGCTGCTGTGTGGGCCGGTGCCAATCTGGACAAGGAAGCCGCTCCCATGCTGTTTGACCGCGGCGTTGTTGCCCCCGGCGTGGATGGCGGCTATGTGGATAGCGACTCCGCCTTTGGCGGCAAGGCCTTCCCCGGCAAGATCCGCCAGTACAACCCCGGTACCCAGCCCTTCCTGAAGGTGAACCGCAACGGCGAACGCTTTGCCAACGAGAGCTGCCCCTACAACGATATCGTCTACGCTGCCGCCCACCAGCCGGGCCGCGTCTACGCACAGATCTGCGATGCCAACATTCTGGAGGACGCAAAACGTTTCCACACCATCGGCTGCTCTGCCCAGACCCGCAACGGCGGCGAGAAGTACATTCAGGGTAAGATGGACGAGGCTATTGAGGCCGGTGCATTGTTCAAGTGCGATACGCTGGACGAGCTGGCCGACAAGATGGGCTTTACCGGTGCTGCCAAGGACACCTTCCTTGCTACCGTGGAGCGCTACAATGAGCTGTACGACAAGCAGAACGATGAGGATTTCGGCAAGCCCGCTTACCGCCTGAGTGCCATCCGCACCGCGCCCTTCTATGGCTGCTGGCTGGGTGCCTCTCTGCTGACCACCGAGCAGGGCATTGCCATCAACGAAAAGGGTCAGGCGCTGGACAACAACAACCAGCCCATGGAGGGCCTGTATATCACCGGTGATATGTCCGGCAGCTTCTTTGCCAACAACTACCCCTGCCTGATGGCTGGTGTGGCCATGGGCCGCACCCTGACCTTCGCCATGAAGGCCGTCAAGCAGATGGCGGGTCTGGATAACGCCTGATCCAGCGCGGTTTTCCGGCACAACTTAAGCGTTTTTCCATTTCTTCTTTCTTCATGAAGAGAGGCGGTCCCTGTTTGGGGCCGCCTCTCTTTGCCATTTTTTCGCCACGTGCCCCCTACACAAATCCCCACGATTGTGCTATGATAAAGCTGAACAGCCGGTTTGTGCCAGACAACCGGCAAAATCGAGGTGTTTGTACAAATGTCTGATCTCCTTGAAACTCTGCAGCAGGAAGGGGTAGACCCCGCTCTGCTGGAAGCAGTCCAACAGTACCGCACTGCCCATGCCCTGCCGGACGCACTGCGCCCGCGCATTCCTTCCCCTGCCTTTACCTACTACGGCAAACAGGTGTGGGAGCAGGCGCTGGCGGCGCTGCTCTGCGGCGAAAACCTGCTGCTGGCAGGCGGAAAAGCCACCGGCAAAAACGTGCTGGCCGAGAACCTTGCCGCCGCCTTTGGCCGTCCCGCATGGGACATCTCCTTCCATGTGAACATGGACGCAGCATCCCTCATTGGCATGGACACTTTTGCGGACGGTCAGGTGGTGTTCCGGCCCGGCCCGGTATACCGCTGCGCCCAGTGCGGCGGCTTTGGTGTGCTGGATGAGATCAACATGGCCAAAAACGAAGCGCTGGCCGTGCTGCACGCGGTGCTGGACTTCCGCCGCGCCATCGATGTGCCCGGCTACGACCGCATCCCGCTGGCGGAGGAGACCCGCTTTATTGCCACCATGAACTACGGATATGCCGGCACCCGTGAGCTGAACGAGGCCCTCACCTCCCGTTTCGTGGTCATCCAGATGCCCACCATTACGCAGGACGATCTGGAAAAGCTGCTGCGGACGCAGTTCCCCGATCTTACTTCCAAGTATGTGCGCCAGTTTGCACTGTTGTTCCTTGACCTGCAGAAAAAGTGCGACAGTGCAGAAATTTCCACCAAGGCGCTGGATCTGCGCGGTATGCTGGATGCCCTGCGGCTGATCCGGCGCGGCATCCCGGCAGGCGCGGCACTGGATATGGGCATCACCAACAAGGCCTTTGACTCCTACGAGCAGGGCCTGATCCGTGATGTGATCGCGGCGCGTATTCCGGCCAAGCTGGATGCCGCCAAGCTCTTTGGCTGATGGACGCCCAAAGCTACACCGCGCAGGAGCGGCGTGCGGCCAATCAGGTCTGGGCTGCTGCAGGAGCCTATGGCTTTGAGCCGCTGTTTCTGGCCCGCTATACCGACGGCACCACCGATTTTTACATGAACACGGTCGTGGGCCTCATCCACAAATATTACGGTGACGCGCTGATCCGCAGCATCTTTGATGCATGGGACGGTGATCTGCGGCAGACGATGCTGGACGACATGACATGGCTGTATCTGGAAAATGCAGCCTATCGGCTGGAGCTGCCCCGCCGCCCGGTTCTGGAAGCGCTGCGCCATGCCCATGCAGATTATTTCTTTGCCATCCAGTACAAGCTTTCGCGGCAGGAGTGGATGGCAAAAAATCAGCTGGTGTACACCATGCAGGCTGCACGCTGGCGGCGTGTGCTGGGCCGTGCCGACCCGGTGATGACCCCTTATGAGTCCGGCCTTGCTGCGGCTCTTTCCCCGGAAAAAGCGCCGGCAGCGGAACAGCTGAAAGCCGAAATTTTATCGATCTACGCAAAATTCAACCTGTTCGACGGCACTGTGCACCAGAGAGCAGCTTTGCATCTGCATCTGGACGGCCTGCTGGCAAAGCTTGCCACCAAAGCCATGCCCACCCAGATGATCAAAACGGACCGCGTGACCGTGGAACACTCAAGCTCCGTGGATGCTGTGGGCGGCGGGCTGGCGGTGGACAAGCGCCGGGCCCACATCACCCTGAAGCAGAATGCCGCGCAGGACAGAGCCTACATCGAAAGCTGCTTCGGCCGCTCTCTCTACCCGCCGGAACGGCTGCGCAAGGCTGAGCAGGAGCTTTGCGTGGGCGACCATCTGGGGTGCCATTTGTGGTTCAGCGCCGGTGTGCCAAGCCCGGAGCAGGCTCCCACACCGGAAGCAAAGCATCTGGCTGAACAGGCTGAGCTGCAGGCCGACCGCAACCGCGCTTATTACGCCAAAAATCGGGAACTGCACCGCAGTGTGGTGCTGCGGCTTACCGAGCAGATCCGCAACTGCATCCTTGTGCACCAGCAGCCCAACGCCCGTGTTGCCCGCAGCGGCAACCTGAACGCTGGGCGCATCTGGCGCGCACCACTTTTGAACGATGACCGGGTGTTTTTGTGTGCCGAGGAAGAGAACCAGCCCTCTTTTACGGTAGACCTTTTATTGGACGCATCCGCTTCCCGCCTGCACTGTCAGGAAGTGATCGCGGCTCAAGGATCCATTTTGGCCCAGAGCCTTGCGGCCTGCGGTATCCCGGTGCGGGTGTCCAGCTTCAGCAGCCTGCGGGGCTACACCGTACTGCGGGTGCTCAAAGGCTTTGCAGACAAAAACCTGCAAAACATCAACCGATATTTTGCTTCCGGCTGGAACCGTGACGGCCTTGCCCTGCGGGCCGCAGGCGACCTTTTGCAGTATGCGCCCGGTCCTGCGCCGCGGCATCTGCTCATCGTGCTGACGGACGCTTCGCCCAACGACAGCCGCCGCATCCCGCCCAGTGCAGAAAACCCGCTGGGCTGCGGTTACGAGGACGCTGCCGGTGTGGCTGACACTGCCGCGCAGGTGCGTGCGCTGCAGCGCATGGGCATCCGGGTGTCGGCTGTGTTCATGGGTGAGGACAGCTCTGCCGGTGCCGCTGCACAGATCTACGGCAAAAACATGGCCCGTATCCGCGGCATGGACCAACTGGCCCGCGCGGCCGGACGGCTGATCCAGAACGAGATCCGTGAACTGGGCGATTGAACCATATTTTACCAGAACAGCCCACAGATGGGAGGCTTTGGCCTTGCCGTCTGTGGGCTGTTTTTGATACATAACACAACTGATTCACTCTTGCAACAACCATGTTTCGGGTCGTTGTTGCAAGATGCGCGGAAATATTTTGTTTTTCTGCAAACTTATAGTTGTTTTCCGTTGTGAAGTATGCTATACTATGTTCAGTCAATAAAACATTCCTGCGTAAGCCGCCTGCTGTGCACCGGGTCGTTTGGCGCAGTGCCCATCCGTTATACAACGAACTGCTGTGTTATAGTTTCAGGAGGGAACCGATCATGGATGCCAACCGTTATTTTGATGCCATGCACAACGCTATGTCAGCTCAGCACCCCGGTGCGCAGCTGCTTTTAACGGTAAAGCTGCAGGACACCTGCGGCAACGATGCCTGCCTGGAGCTGAAGCAGCTGCCCGGTGAGAGCACCTCCATTCTGTGCTACTCCACCATGGGTCGCCGCTGCCTGAACTTCCAGCTGTTCCGCAAGGGCTGGCAGCTGTGCCACAACGCCGATGGCCAGCTGGTGGGCCGCTTTCCTTCCAGCGCCGACGGCCTGATCGACGAGACCGATTTCCGCGCCTACTGCCGGGAAGACCGGCTGGATATGGCCCGCACCCAGCGCATCACCGCCGAGCTTCGCCAGTGCGCCGGTATCGATTATCGGGGCAGCATCCCGCAGAACGCCCGCACCGGTGCCGTTATTACCGTGGAGAGCTTTGTAGGGGCCGGTGCCCGCTGGACCTACTGGAGTCAGGATGTTCTGCCCAGCCTGCCGCTGGGTGCCATCCTCTACTGGCTGGCGGATCATCTGGCCGGTGCCGAGCGCCGCACCCTGCAGGCCGACCCGCAGGCAGCCCGCCTTGCCGCCCAGTGGCTGGCCGGTGATACAGCCGTATTCTTCCATCCGTCGGTGCCGATGACCGCCATGAATACGGTCTCTTCCGGCTCTGCACCCGCACGCCGCCGCACCACTGTGCCCGCTGCCCGCAACAAGAGCTGGCAAAGCATCATGGCCGTGATGGCAGGCATGTGAACGAAAAAGCAAGGAAAGACCAATCGTCTCTCCTTGCTTTTTCAGTATTATTCGAGGTACGGGTCCAGCAGGGCATCCACCGTTTTGTTCCGCTTGGGGTTCGGCTTTTTGATCACATGGCCGCGGCAGACCACCAGTTCCAGATGCTGCAGCGCACGCAGGTCGTCCAGTGGGTTGTGCTTTGTCACAATAAAATCTGCGCTCTTGCCCGGCTCAATGGAACCGGTCACGTCTCCTACTCCGGCCAGCTGAGCATTGCGCAGGGTGGCCGTGTACAGGGCGAACTGGTTGCTTACACCGCAGTATTTGTGGAAGTAGCACAGCTCCCGCCAGAAATCGTACTGGGTGATGTATGGGCAGCCTACATCGTTGCCCAAGGCCACCGGGATGCCGTTGGCAAGGGCGGTCTTTGCGCTTTCCACCACACCGTCAAACACGATCTTGCCGTTATACTGGTCCTTTTCCGAAGCACCGGAAACCGCCGTATCAAACAGTGCGTAGGGCAGCGCCGGGGAGATGGTGGTGCACACAAAGGCTCCCCGCTCCTTGTAAAGCCGGATGGTCTCATCGTCCATCTTTGCTCCGTGCTCAATAGAATCCACGCCGTTTTCCAGCGCCACCTTTACGCCCTCTGGCGACTCGGTGTGTGCTGCTACGGTGTAGCCCAGCCTGTGGGCTTCGTCGCAGACGGCTTTGACCATTTCCGGCTTCATCTTCAGCTCGCCGGGGGTTCCCTTTTCCGCAGCATCCAGCACACCGCCGGTGATCATCAGCTTGACAAGATCCACCTTCTGTCCGCTGGCCTTTTTGAGCTGAGCAAGTGCTTCGGCATTGTTATGGGCCGCAACTGCCACCGAGCCCGCCATGTGTCCCCCGGGCACCGAAATGCCCTCGTTGGCAGCAAGGATGCGCGGTGCCAGCAGTCTGCCTGCAGCGGCATCGTCCCGGCAGCGGGTGTCAAAATCTGCAATGCCGCCCACGGTGCGGATGGTAGTCACGCCACCCAGCAGTTCCAGCTTCGCGTAGCTGCATACCAGCCTGTAGGCCACCGCACGGGTCAGGCCATTGCTCAGAATTTTGCGCACCAGCGCAGCATTATCCCGCGGCTTTGCGCTGGGCTTGCCGTTGCCTGCCAGATGCACATGCAGGTTGATCAGGCCCGGGCACAGATAGCCTCCGTGCAGATCGATCACCTCATAACCGTCCAGATCCACGCCCTCATCGACAATGGCAATGATCTTATCATCCTCGGTCAGCAGGATTTTGTGCGCTTCCGGCTGCATCTGCTCGGTGCCATCCAGCAGGATCCCGTTCGTATAGGCACGTTTCATTGGGAACATCCTCTCTTTTTCAGGTTTTTCGGACAGGAGTTGTTTTGTTCCAGTATAGCACGTTCCGGCAGATGGTGCAATGCAAAAACGGGCAGGAAAGGTTCAGCCCTCTCCTGCCCGCTCGGTGTTTTTATTTACTGTGCGGCTGCGCTGGAAGCCACTTCGGAAGAGCAGCCTCAGAAGATGCGGCTTCCGAAGAAGCAGCTTCGCTGGATGCGGCATCTGCGCCGCCGGTCACGCCGCCCTCAACGACCAGCTCGTCCTCATAGTCAAGTCCGTAGGTATCCACCAGAGTCTCCTCATAGTCCTTGTGGAAGAAGTTCTCCTCGCCCAGAGCCTTGATCTCCTCGTTCAGCCAATCCAGAACGGTGGTGTTGCCCTGGCTCACAGCGGGAGCAATGGTGTCCTGACTGCCCAGAGAGGGAATGCCGACCGTGTAGCCGGTGTTCTGCTTTGCAAATGCAATGACCTCGGTGTTATCGTTGGCCCATGCCACGCCGTTGCCGTTCTCCAGTGCATTCTTGGCCGTTGCATAGGAATCGTACTTCTGCAGCGGAATGTCGGGGTACTCCTTGGTCAGGTAGGTCTCGGCGGTGGTGCCGGAAATGACGATCATCTGGTCGTCAGCGTTCCAGTTGTCCAGAGTGGTGATAACGTTGCTGTCCGGAGAAATGACACCCAGAGCCACGTTCATATAAGGCAGAGCAAAGTCCACTTCCTCTGCGCGCTCCGGGGTCACGGTGAAGTTTGCCAGGATCACATCCGCCTTGCCGGTCTGCAGGTACTCGATGCGGTTTGCAGCCTCGGTGGAAACGAAGTTGATCTCCACGCCCAGATCCTCGCCCAGACGGCGTGCAAAGTAGACATCATAGCCCTGATATTCGCCGTTCTCGTCCACATAGCCGAACGGGTTCTTATCGGAGAACACGCCGATGTTGATGGTGCCAGACTCCTTGATCTGATCCAGCGTGCGGTAGACCACGCTGCTGCCAGATGCTGCGCTGCCGGATGCTGCAGTGGAAGCAGAAGAAGAGCCGCCGCATGCGGTCAGAACAGCGGCAGCGGAAACTGCACCCAGACCCAGCAGGAAGGAACGACGAGAGATCTTAGACTGTTTCATAATGATTACTCCTTTACAAAATCTTTCCCATTTGGCTGCGGAACACCCGCAGCCTTTATCTTGATCTGTGACTCATTTCACAGCATCAAACGTGAAGGTGCGCAGGAAGCGTTGCGCGCGCTCGGTCTTGGGCCGGTCAAAGAACTCGGCCGGTGCAGCTTCTTCCACGATCTTGCCGCCATCCAGAAAGATGACGCGGTTGGCAATGGCGCGGGCAAACTGCATTTCGTGGGTGACGATGATCATGGTCTTGCCCTGCTTGGCAAGGTCCAGCATAACGTCCAGCACCTCGCGCACCATTTCCGGATCAAGGGCAGCGGTCACTTCGTCAAACAGAAGGATCTCCGGGTGCATACACAGTGCACGCACGATGGCAACGCGCTGCTTCTGGCCGCCGGAAAGCTCCCGCGGGTAGCTGTTTTTCTTGGCAAGCAGGCCCACACGGTCCAGCAGAGCTTCGGCCTCCTGCTGCACTTCCGCTTTGGGGCGCTTCTGCACCTTGGTGGGTGCCAGAAGCACATTGTCCAGCACCGTCATGTGCGGGAACAGCTCGTAGCTCTGGAACACCATGCCGATGCGCTGGCGCAGCTGGGTCAGATTTTTACCGCCGTAGGCAACGGTCTCATTGCCCAGCCGCACCCGGCCGCTCTGGGTGGGCTCCAGACCATTCAGACAGCGCAGCAGGGTGCTTTTGCCGCAGCCCGAAGGGCCGACCACCACGATGACCTCGCCGGGCTTGACAGCAAAGCTGATATCATCCAGCACGGGGGTCTCGCCATAGGCCTTAATCAGATGTTCAACAGTCAAAATAGGTTCTGCCATGTACGGTCACTTCCATTTCTTTTCGAGATAGGATGCCAGCAGACTGATGGGCCAGCATACGAAGAAATATAACACGAAAACCGTGAGATAAATGCCAAACGCTGCGTTGGGGCTGGCGGTGCGGTTGGCCTCGATGATCTGCTGTGCTACCTTGATCACTTCCACCACACCGATCATCAGCACAAGGCTGGTGGTCTTGATCATGCGGGTAATCAGGTTGATGGACAGTGGGATCAGGCGGCGCACCGTCTGCGGAATGATGATGTACCAGTAGGTCTGCGCACGGCTCATGCCAAGGGCCTCGGCGCTCTCATACTGGTACTTCGGAATGGCGATCAGCGCACCGCGCACAAGGTCGCTCATTTCTGCGGTGCCCCACAGCACAAACACGATGATGGATGCCGTCTCGCCGGAAAGGTTCCACCCAAAGGCACGGGTGGTGCCGAAGTAAACGAGGAACAGCAGCACCATCTGCGGCATGATGCGGACGAACTCCAGATAAAGCCGCAGAACCGCCTTGATAACGGGGTTGCGGGAGGTCATGAGCACGCCCAGCAGGATGCCCAGCGGCAGGCTGATGATCACCGAGACGGCGCTGATCTTGAGTGCAACGCCAAGGCCGCCCAGCAGGCGGGCCATGTTTTTGCCCTTGAACAGGACATCAAGACCCAAATCCAGCATAGCGCAGCCTCCTTTCGATCAGGCTGCCCACAATGGACACCGGCAGCAGAATGATAAGGTAGAATACCACCAGCAGAAACAGACATTCGATGGTTTTGGAGTACATGCCGATCAGGTCCTTTGCCGTGAACATCAGGTCCATCAGGCTGATGGCGCTGAACACGCTGGTCTCCTTGAGCAGGAAGATCACATTTGCCATGAAAGCCGGCATACTGGTGGACATGGCCTGCGGCAGAATGATGTAGCGCATGGTCTGCCAGCGGTTCATGCCAAGGCTGTAGGCACTCTCGGTCTGGATGGGCTCAATGGCTTCCAGACCGCTGCGGAACGCTTCGGCCATGTAGCTGCCGCCCAGAAACGCCAGACCGGCAATGCCGCAGATCTCGGCATTGGTGCGGATGCCCACCTTGGGCAGGCCATAATAAATGAAGAACAGCTGCACCAGCAGCGGCGTGTTGCGGGACAACTGGATGTAAACACCCACGATCTGCCGCAGCACCGGCACCTTGTCGTATTGGATCACCGCACACGCAAGCCCGATGATGATGGCAAAAATGATGCCTGCAACGCCCAGCCGTACCGTAAGTACGGCTGCTTTCTGGTAGAGCGGCAAATATTGCTGGATCGCATTCCAGTCCATTGCCGGATTCCTCCCTTGTATCCTGATTTGCGGGTCAAAACAAAACGCCCGGAAGCTCCCTCTTCGAGTAAGCTCCCAGGCGGTCAGCGACAGATCTCTCTGCGTGTTCCCACACAGAATTTGCAGATATGCTCACACGGCATACCATACTGCAGGGCGGCCGGTCCGGAAAGCGTTTGTGGTACAACAACACATTGCGCAACAACACATCATAGCCGTTTCCTCCCTGAATGATCTCAATTTTCGGATTTGCTCGACCCGATGCATGTAGTTTACACCCCATTACCCATTATGTCAATATGATTATGGGACTTCTTTCGATTCTTTGCTCATTCAGCCTAAAATCATCTCATTCTATGTGTAAATTTATTCATTTTTCAACTTGACCGTATGCGTCGTACGGACAGCAAAAAGCCCTCCCGTCGGGGGAGGGCGGGGCCGGATTCAGTTTTTCCTGACCGCGATCAGCACGCGGATCTTGCCGCCTGCCGCGCGCAGGCCGCCATCGTACCAGCCGATGAGGGTGTACTCCTCACCGTTCACCTGAGAAAGAGTGGTGGGATAGTAGGTGCCTTTATACCACAGATACACCTGCATCTCATCGGCAGTTTCATACTTTTTGTTTCCGCTCATGACCGAGGCCGCACCCACCTTGTCAATGACCACGGGCAGCAGCTGCGTCATGGACTTAACCGTACCGGAGGTGCTGGTGCCAATGGCGATGCCGCCTGCCAGCACCGGATATTTGGTACTGGTCTTGTAGGTCGTCTGTTTGCCGTTCACGTAGCACACGTAATCTGCACCGCTTCCCAGATAGTTGAGCACGGTGCTCAGGCTGCCGCTGGTATTGTTGGCGCCCAGTTTGAGCAGGTAGCTTGCCAGTTTATCGGTGCTGCCGGTCACGCTTTCCCACAGGCTGCTGCCAATGCTGCCGTCCACAAGGCCCCACAAAAGATCGCCTGTGCTGGGCAGCACGATATCCGCCACATCGCTGATGATCTGGGAATCATCTGTCGTGGTCGTGGTGCTGCTGCCGGTCGTGCCAGTGGTGCTGTCGTTCCCTGTAAGTTTTTTGATCGCCGTGCTGACCGTCATACCGGAGGAGGTCGTTCCGCTGGTGGTGGTCGTGGTGTTGTTGATGAGGTTCTTCACATCATCCAGCACGCCATAGGTCC
>SKEC01002341.1_pt1 | contig 13001 bp, 8 predicted proteins | sample 4826641 | NCBI WGS metagenome assembly SKEC01 (sample SAMN11008819, study PRJNA524170) | human gut metagenome | biome: Human fecal sample; material: Feces; isolation source: fecal sample from pouch patient p18, p21 | host: Homo sapiens | place: Israel: Tel-Aviv | collected 2015-12-22
GTCTTATATTATACTAATACCACTAGAAAAACTATACTTGAGGCTATTTCAGAATTTATTAAACTTGCTGATTGTTATTCTGTTCTTTTAGTGTACTATACTGGTCATGGAGTTCAAATTGATGGCGAAAACTATTTTGTTCCGATTGATTGTATATATCATCCAGTAAAGTCAGTGTTTATAGCTTCCTCATTAGTTGGAGTTAATACGATCACGCAATATATGAATGAGCATGAAGAAAAAACTAATATTTTAATTCTGGATGCTTGCAGAAGTAGTCTGTCTTTTGCAAAAGAGATGGGAAATATAGGACTTGCTGAAATTTCAGCAGGTAATGGAACAATAATTGCATTTGCAACATCACCTAATACCAGTGCATTTGCTCCACAAACTCCTGATGAAAATGGTTACTATACAAAAAGACTTCTTGAACATATAGACCATCCTAATATCAAAATTGAAGATATGTTTAAGCTCGTCAGAAAAGATGTTATAAATGATACAGGAGGACAGCAAGTTCCGTGGGAAAACACTTCACTGAATACTGATTTTTTCTTTAATACAATGACACAGGATGAAATTAGCGAAACTATATATCAGAGTGTTAGGAATTATTACTGTGCTGAAACTTTAATATGTTTAAGCAATCATTTTGGATATACCATATCTGATATTATGAGAATTTATCAGCGTCAAAAAAGTGAGAAACCGGGAGGAATCTATTTTAGAAACGAAACTTCATTTGAACAATTCGTCCTAAAGCAGATTTTAGAATTGAAGTTTGAAATTATAAATTATCGCTGGGTGTATAATGGAATCCCCGTATTGATGGGAGATTTTCAACATGACTATACTTGCGATTTATCATCTTGAAAGAAGCGCTGGACGCAGAGGCTTTAACACCCCCGCGCCCGGCGTTTTGGATAATTGCCGATTATGTAATAGCATGATATAATACAGTAAAACACAGCGGGAAACGGTGGAACTTATATGAATATTGAAAACTATATTGAATCACAGTACAGAGAATTATTGTCATGTAGTCAAATAAATGCGGAATACTCCGATTTATATAAATCATTTAGAAACCAAAAACTTCGAGAAATACTTATGACCTTACATCATGATCTGGTTGGGCTTTTTAGAACAATGAACGAAAGACTACCAACCGAGGAACATGAAGCGCACTTTTGGGCAGAACCGAGTAGAGATTTAATTAAGAGAATTGAAATTATATTCAGCTTAGTAAGTTCACTAAAGGAAACTCCTTTAGCCTTTCAAATAGACCCATACTATTTAGATTTACTCACGCGCTGTCGAGATTTCCTTAGTTCAAGCGGCGGAAGTTCATTGCCACCCAATATGGCAAAGGTCGAATTATATTATACGCTTCCTATTTTTTTACCTCTTAGTAGCATAACCATTTCACATAAGCAACAAGATTTTACATTTGATTTGAAACTGATCGGAAGCGGTTCTTATGCTAATGTTTATAAATATAAGGACACTTTTTATAATCGGCCTTTTATTTTGAAGCGTGCAAAAAAGGAACTTACAGATAAAGAAGTCGCCCGTTTCAAAAGAGAATTTGATGTAATGAATGGTCTATCTTCTCCATACATACTTGAGGTTTACTGCTACAATCCAGATAAAAATGAGTATATTATGGAATATATGGATTATACACTGGACGGATATATCGCTGCTCATAACTCCACCTTAACAATTATACAGCGAAAAGGAATCGCCCAACAAATATTGCGCGCTTTTGATTATCTTCATTCAAAAGGACATCTACATCGTGATATAAGCCCTAAAAATATTTTGATAAAAGAGTACGACGATACCCTTGTAGTTAAACTTTCGGATTTTGGACTTGTAAAAATTCCTGATAGTACACTAACAACGGTTAATACGGAGTTCAAGGGTTATTTTAATGATCCTGCACTGGTTGTCGAGGGGTTTAACACTTATGGTATAGTTCACGAAACCTATGCTCTCACCAGAGTTATTTATTTTGTGATGACAGGTAAAACTAACACAGAAAAAATTGCGAATCAGAATTTACGAGCTTTTGTCGAGAGAGGATTGAACCCAGATAAAACCAAAAGATTTCAAAATATTCGCGATATGATTTCAGCATTTAAGACCATCTAAAAATGCCGGACGCAGAGGCTTTGACAGCCCCCGCGCCCGGCGTTTTGCTTATTCGTCTGTGAAGTGGAACCGCTGCGCCGCAAAGTCGGCGTCGCTCATGGCGTCCAGCTTATCGGCGGGCTGGCAGGCCAGCGCCGCCATTTCCTTGTCCATGTCCGGCAAAGCTGCCCGGAGATTTGCCGCCGTCCTGCGGCGGTCGGCGTTGTGGTACAGACAGATCAGGTTTTCTTCTTCCACGGTGAAATACATTCCTCATACCTCCATTTCTTTTGATTTTTCCCGCGCCGGGGGCTTCTTTTTCTGTTCCTCCTTGGCGGCGGCAAGTTGCGCCCGGATGGACGGTTTCTTTTGTTTCTGCGTCGTCTTTCGGGTCTGCTTGGGCTTTTTGGCCTCCGCCTTGGCTGCCTCGGCCACATCCAAAAGGGAAATCTGTTCCCCGGCTTTTGCCCTTGCTTCCAGTTCCTCCATAGACGGGGCATTGTTCATCATGCCGTCGATCATGTTGTAGTTCTGCTCGGTGGACATTTCCGCCGTCTTGATATGGCTTTCCTGCTGGGCGGGGATGGCAAAGGCCCTTGTGCCGTTTGCCATAATAAGATACCTGCCGTCCTCCGACTGGTGGTGGAATCCATACCCGGCGGCCCCCATCTGTTCCCGGCTCCTGTCGGTCAGATAGAAACGGCCTCTCGGTGTCTGGATTTGTTCGCCGGTCATGCACTCGTCTGGCGTGAGCTGCTTTTCCGGCTGGGCGAAGAACTCCGGCACCTGCCGGTAGTCGGCTCCCTCGTCCACATAGTAGGCGGTCTGTTTTCCATCCTGCCGGAACACCACAATATCCCCCGTAGAGAGGGAATGTCCCTTGTAATCGGCGGGATGTTCTATGTTGAAGCGGCGGTAAATCTCGTCCAGTGTGGTGTCCTTGTCCAACGGCGCGGTGTAGACAAGCTGGTAATTCTTCCTGTCCACCGAAAGCCCATCTGCCTGCAAGTCCTCATAGGAACGGTAGCGGAAGTCGCGTCCCTCCGGGCCGGGCGGCACTTGGTAGATGGAAAAGTTGGGCTGCGCCGGGGCCTCATAGTCAGAGGCAACATATTCCTCCACCGTCAGCCCGGCAGCGGCGGCCTCCTGTTCCAGCTCTGCCTCGATCTGTTTTTTGTAGTCCTGCAAGCTCTGGTCGAAGTCGGCAAGCTGCGGCGGCTCCGGCAAGTGGTACTGGCCCTGATTGAGAAGCGGGCGGCACTCCTTTACATAGTCCAAAACCGCGTTGAAATAAGCGGTCTGTTCCGGCGTCAGGGTTTCCCCGGATCGCAGGGGACGCCGGGCCTCCTGCTCCATAGCGGCCAGATTGCAATGCAGCTCCATATACGGGACAAACTCATGCAGCAGCATATCCCGCTGGGCTTTGTCCGCCTCCCATGCCTCCGGCCCCTCATGGTGCAGCACATGGTTTTTCCAGCTTTCATCCTGTGCGTAGTATTCGTGGTAGCCCCGGATATGCTGGATCAGGGAACCGTCCCCGTCGCCAAAGTCCTGCCGTCCCTCGTAGCTGTCCGGCTGGCCCTGCATGGTAAAGTCAATGCGGAACTTGGTCTTGTCGTACCAATGGCCCGTATAGCCCGGCTGCTCCCGTTCATGGCGTCTGGCACTGTCCAGCTCCTTGAAAACGGCCTCGGCTTCATGCAGCGGCATTTGCTGGCCGTCTTTCAGATGGGGACTTTCACTCCAAAGGATCGTGACAACCGGCTCCGCCGCCGGATTCTGCGCAATCTGCCGCTGGGCGTTGGCAACGGCAATCTCACTTTCGATCTCACTTTTCACAAAGGAATCCATCTGGCCGTTTTGCAGCTCATAGCCCTGTTCACACAGGCGGTTGATAAGCCCGATCACCTTGTCAGTATCGCCCACGGCCTCGGCATAGGCCACGATCAACTGTCGTTCCTCGCTGCCCAGACGCGGGGCGTTTTTCTCTGCCAGCTCGATCAGGGCGGCGGCCCGGTCAGCCGGGGACGCCTCCGGCATGAACGGTTTCCCATTCAAAAGGCCGTCGATCCCGTTCCATGCCTGCGGCTGGGGAATGGCGTTGGCCTGTTCGGTTGCTTCCAGAAAACCGTCCAGCCTGTCGCCGGTCAGGGGTTCCATTGCCCCAGCCGGTAGCTCATGGATGGCAAGGATTTCTTTTCCGGCTTCCACAAGGGACAGGTCGGGATTGTCAAGCTGACCTCCGTCCAGTTCCTTGTAGTCGGGGCCGTACAGTGTGTAATCATAGCCGGTTTCCGATGTCTGGATATACAGATAATCGCCACTTTCCAGACGGTAGGCGGCCTCCTGCGGGGCTTCTGCCTGTTCCAGCGTTCCATCCCCGGCAATGGTAAAGCCCTGCGCCTGTGCCGCCTCCTTGGTTCCCTGCGACACTTCGCCGGTGGATTTCAAATCCGCTTCAATCAAGGTTTGCAGCATAGCTTTTACGCTGTCGGTCATTTCCTGCTGTTGCTCCGGGGACAGCTTGGAAAATACGCTGTCCGGGTCTGGCTGCTCGGCGGCCCGTTCCAGCGGTGCGGCCTGCGGCTGCTCCTGCTGGGTCTGCCGCTGTTGCTGAAGCTGGGCAAGGTGGCCGTCAATGGTGGTAATCAGCTCATGGGCGGTGGCCCGGATGGTTTCAAGGGAGGCTTTCAGCTCTTTCAAGTCCTTGCCGGAACTCCAACCGGCCACATAGCCAAAGGAATAGTCGGAGGTGTCCAGCCCGTAGTGCTGGCAGACGGCATAGGCCACGCTTTCGGCCTGCACTTCGCGGGTGCGGCTGTCGGGGCGGTCGGCCTGATCTATGGCCGGGGCTTCCGGGTCGATGGCGTGGAGCTTGGAATGGGCGATCTCATGGATGGCCGTCTTTAGGGTCTGTAATTCGCTCATGCCCTCCTGAATGGCGATCCGCTTTTCCGTCAGATGGTAGTAGCCGTGGGAACCGCCCGGAATGTCCTCAAAACCAATGGGAACCGGGGAGGTCTGTTCCAGCGCCTTGAAAAATTCCCCGTAGCGTTCCACGCTGCCGGTCAGTTCTTCCACGCCGATGGAGGGCAGCGGTTCCCCCTCGGTCTGGCTCACATCAAAGACGGAAACGATCTTAAAGGCCGGAACCTGTATTTCCTGTACTTCGGTAACAGGCTTTCCGTCCTTTCCCATCACCGGCCTGCCCTGTGCGTCCAGCTTTTGCACTTCCTTTTTTGCCTTGAACGGGGCCGGGGCCAGTATCTTGATGGCCTTTTCGCCTTTCTTCACATTGCGGTGAAAATCGTCCCGCCACTTGTTGTAGCCCGCCACAAGCTGTCCGCCCTGCATGGCGATCAGGAGGGTGTTGTTGAAGCTGTAACTGTGGAACTTGGACATGGTGGTGAGATAGGCTTTGTAGCGTTCACTCTCGAAAAGCTCCTGTATGCCGGTTTCCAGCCGGTCGGTGATCTCTTTCATGCGCTCGGCGCTGTTCTGGCCGTTTAAGAGAATGGGGGTGACAGGCTGCGGGGCCTTTGTAGGCGCTGCCGCCTCCGGCTGCACCTTGCTTTCATCCCGCAGAATTTCCGGCGCGGGATAGGCCATCACCCGGTATTCCTCCGGCACTGGCTGGCCCTCATGGACGCGTTGCCATTCGTCGCTGGTTCGCAGGATATAGCCGTAATCGGTAAAGGTTCCCTGTTCCTCGTTGGCAATAAAACTTCCCAGCCGGTCGGTGTCAATGGCCGGTTTCCACGGGTCGGGGACGACAAACAGCCCGGAATCATTCAGATAATATTCCCCCAGACTGCGGTTGTCCTTGGCGTTGATTAAGACAAAACAATCGGTGTTTTCGGCGTAGTCCAAAAGCTGCCCGATGGTCTGCATTTTTGCCGGGGACTGCATGGCGGCGTTCAGCTCCGCAAGCTCCACGGCGTCCAGCCTTTGAAGCTGGGCGGCAAGGAAGTTCAGTTCGTCCACGCTGGCTGTCTTGATTAAGTCCTCCGGCAGTTCCAGCGGTTTTCCCTCCGGGGCAGAAAAGCCGCCAATGAACAAGTCCTGCTGGTTGTTGGCGGTGATATGGATTTCCTTTAGGGCTTCCTGCACCTGTTCGGCGGAAGTCGGCAGGGAAAGCCAGTACCCATGCGGCCCGCCGGTCTGCGCTTCGGCGCGGTTATCAAGAAAAATGGAAAATATTTCGTTCACGGGTTCCCTCCTTTCCGGGGTGGCTGCGGTCTGCGGCTGTGCGGCTTCCTCCTGTGTGGGAAGCTCTGCGGTCTTTGTCGGTTCCTCCCCCTCGATGGTGTAGCCGGGGAGCAGGCAGCCGTTGACCTTGAAACAGTCGGCGTATTCCTTGGGGATGGCCGGGGAAATTTCGGTAAAGTAATGGTCGTGGGCTTTGATCCGGCCATTCAGGTATCTGTCCAGTTCTTCCCGGTTGGCAAAGACTTTCCGATCCTGTCCGGCGATCTTTTCCCGTTGGTTTCCGTGGGGCGCGTTGGTATAAAGGCCCCAGCGGAGCGTCCACGAGTAGGGAACGGATTTTTTTGCGGTGCTGTCATACCGGGTATTCTCGGAAATGGAATAATCCATCTGGTAAACCATGTTGCTGCGGATATGGCGGTATTCGTCCGGGGCCTCCCACTGGTTTGCAGTGTGGGTGACGGGAAGCGTCCGGGCATATTCAAGGGCTTTGTCCAGAAACAGGGTTTTTCCGGCCTGTTCCTCCCATGCGGCGGCCTGCTCTTTCAGGCGGTCAAACACTTCCTGTTCTGCGGCGGCGCTTTCCGCCCGCAGGGAAAGAAGCTCCGCAAGGGGCAGCTTTACCATTTCGGAAAGATCGGCCTTGCCGCTTTCAAAGTAAATCCGGCGCTCGATCCGCATGGTGCTGGCCAGTTCTAAATCGTCATGGTCATAAGAGCTGTAAGACATTTGGGGTTCACATCCTTTCTGAAAAATGGCATAAGAAAAGCAGGAAACCTTTGAAAAATTTCCTGCTGGGTGGGCCGATAATAAGCGGCTGATATTCAATTTTGAAAGTTTGGGTTAGATTGATTGAAGCTGGGGACAGTCTAACAAATTAAAGCTTTCTACTTCTTCAACATCAATAACTTTGATGCCTCGTTCTTTTAATGCCTTTGCAAACAATCCCATTCCAGAAATCAGCTTTCCGGTAAAGCTACCATCATATATTTGGTTTACTCCGCAGGTAGGACTTCTGGATTGTAGTATAGCTAACTCAATATCTTCATGTTGAATTTGGGATAATGCCATTGATACTGCTCGCTTATATTCCAAATCGACATCATTTCCGTTTTCGTCTGTTACTACACCATTCACAATCTCTGCACAAGGTCTGGGAGTAGTCATACCTGCTAATTGCTCTGGACAAATGCAAATAATTTCTTTATCTTTTAAGTAGTTGATAGCTGCCAGATTTTTGTTATTTTTTCCATTGTATTTACAATCCACTCCCATAATACAAGCACTAACTAATATTTTCACACTTATCACCTCAAACGGATATTATCGTTGGCTTTATTATACTATGACATGGTGTATCTTGGAATAGATGAATTGTAAATTTGCTGGATACAAGGGGTTTGGGGCTTCCCCAAAGAGAAAATCCCCGGCCCGGCAGGTGCGCCGGGTCAGGGATTTTGCCGGGAGTGTGGCTACACTCCCTATGCTTGCTGTTTTTAGTTCTTGCCCCTCTGTTCCACGCGGTAGTTCACATACTTGCCGCCGGTGTCGGCCAAAAGCACCGTCCCGTCATAGGTCTTGCCGGTTTTCATGGAGCGCAGGCCCTTTACCTTTGCCTTTCCGTCTTTAAGGAGCGCGGCGGCGATTTTCGGGGTGAACGCCTTGCCCCGTTCCTCAAAAAATCGGTCATTCTTCCACATGACAAACTGGCAGCTTCGGTTTCCGCAGTAGTAGTTCTTTTTGCCCTCGTAGACGCTTTCCCCGCAGCGCGGACATTTGCCGATAACCACACGCTCGGTTTGAAACAACTTTTGCGCATCCTCGCTGATCTGGGAGTAGTTTGCGATCAGGCCCCTTGTCATTTCCGCAATGCCAGCCATGAAGCCCTCCGGGTCGGCCTGCCCCTTGGCAATGGCCGTCAGCTCCGTTTCCCACTGTGCCGTAAGCTGGGGAGAGGTCAGCACCTCCGGCAGCACACAGGCAAGGTTATGGCCGTCCTTGGTGGGAAGTAGCTGTTTTCCCCTGCGCTCCACAAAGCCCATCTGCACCAGCTTTTCTAAAATGGAGGCGCGGGTGGCCGGGGTTCCCAATCCCTGCCGCTCGGCGTCCTCCGGCAGATCGTCCGCACCGGCGCGCTCCATAGCGGAAAGCAGGGTATCTTCCGTGTAGGATTTTGGCGGTGCGGTGAAATGCTCGGTGACGGCGGCAGTTACCTTGTCAAAGGTCTGTCCCTCGATGATCTCCGGCAGTTCCCGCACAGGCTCCGGGGCGGTGTTGTCGGCGTCTGTTTTGAACGACGCCTGAAAGCGGCGGTCAAGCTCTTTCCAGCCGGGGGTCAGGATGGTCTTTCCCTTGGCGGTAAAGGTGTTCCCGGCACAGGTGAATGTAGCGGTGACAGCCTCGTACACATGGGGCGCGGCCACGGCGCACAGCAGCTTGCAGCACACAAGGGACAGCAGTTTCTTTTCCCCCTCGGCCAGCCCATCAAAGCCTTTCTGCACAAATTCCATCGTCGGGACAATGGCGTGGTGGTCGCTCACCTTTTTGCTGTTCAGCACCCGGCCAAACTGCGGGGACAGGTCAAGCCCCGCCGCAAAGGGAAGCAGCGGCCACAGGCCGGACACAAGGCTTTCCGCCGTTGGCTGCATATCATCGGTCAAATACTGGCTGTCGGTGCGGGGATAGGTCAGCAACTTCTTTTCGTAAAGCTGCTGGGCATAGTCAAGGGTCTGTTTGGCGGTAAATCCAAACAGGCGGTTTGCCTCCCGCTGCAAGGTGGTGAGGTCATAGAGGCGGGGCGGCTGCTCCGTCTTTTTCTCCCGTGTTACCGACACACAAACGGCCTGCGCTGTTTCGCAGGCAGCTTTCAGGGCCTTGGCGTCGTCTGCGTTTCCCATGCGTTCACTGGCCGCCTCCATGCCGCCCGCCGCGATCTGGACAATGTGGTATTTCTCTTTCTGGAAGCTGCTGATCTTGGCCTCCCGGTCAACCAGCATTTTCAGGGTAGGCGTCTGGACACGGCCCACGGTCAGGGTCTTGTGATAGAGGATGGAGAACAGCCGGGTGGCGTTGATCCCCACCAGCCAATCCGCCTGCGCCCGACAAAGGGCCGACTGATACAGGTTATCATAATCGGTTCCCGGTTTCAGGTGGGCAAAGCCGTCCCTGATGGCCGCGTCCTCCATGCTGGAAATCCAAAGGCGCTGAAACGGTTTCTTGCAGCCCGCCATCTGGTAGACAAAACGGAAAATGAGTTCCCCCTCGCGCCCGGCGTCGGTGGCGCACACAAGGCCGGTGACATCGGGGCGCTTCATCAAAGAACGCAGGGTGTCAAACTGCTTTTTCTTATCGCCGGGAATGATGTACTGCCATTCCTGCGGCAGAATCGGCAGGTCGTCATAGCGCCATTTTTTGAAACGCTCGTCATAAGTCCCGGCGTCGGCAAGGGAAACAAGGTGGCCGATACACCAGCTCACCAGATAGCCGTTCCCCTCCATGTAGCCGTCCTGTTTCTTATCCGCGCCGATCACGCCCGCAATGCTGCGGGCAACGCTTGGTTTCTCTGCAATTACTAACTGATAGCTCATACTTCGTCCTCCTTATTTCCATCTTCACTTGTCATATCCTCGTCCGGCTCCGGGGCTTCGTCCTCGTCGTCCTCGTCCTCGCCAAAGTCATACTCGGCCAGATCGTCATTGCCTGTGGTGTCGGCTTTTTCCTTTTTGAATTTCAGGAAGTAGAGGGCTGCGCCGCCGCCCAGCAGCACCACCACAAAGAACACCACAAGACCGCCCATGCCGCTTGGCTTTTCCTCCTGCGGCTTTTCTTCCTCCGGCTGGGGTTTCGGCTCCGGCCCGTTGCAGGCGGTCAGGTTGTTTTTACAGACCGGACAGGCCGTGTTGACGGCCCCGGCTTGACACTTGGCCGTACAGGTGCAAACCTCCGGCTCTTTTTTTCCGTCCTCCAACAAGGCTTGCAGGTCGGCGTCGTCCACTTGGTTGAGGAAATGGACGGATGTTTCCTTGTCCTCGTTGGCCCGGTCGATCAGGATGTAAAAATAATTCCCGGCCTTGGTGGTCACGGTGATAAGCTGCTTGTCGCCGTAAAAATCATCCACCAGTGTTGCATTGCCCTTGGGCGTGATGGGTACACCCTCCGGCTCCATGCCGCCCGTGGTGGGTTCTTCTTCGATAATCTCCGGCAGAGGTTCCGGGGCAGGGTCAGTACCGCTTGCAAAAGCAGGCATGGAGAACGAACAGAGGCAGAGCAGGATAGTCAGCAGTCCGGCAGCGAAGCGGTTCCAGTTGTCAGGTTTCATCGGCGACATCCTCCTGTTTGTGGTACGGGGTGACAGTGGGTGCAGCGTTCAGCGCACCGCTGCGCAGGAAAGCTGCGAACTCGTCCGGCTTCATGTTCATGCTGCGCACCAGCTGAATGATTTGAAGATTTTCCTGTTCGGTCTTTGCAGCTTCCAGTTCTTTCAACTGCTGCTGGTATTCGCTGATTTTTTCTTTGAGCCGTTCAATATCGCGCTCAATGCGGGAAAGTCTTTTTGCCATACAAAATCCTTTCTGGCGTCACGGTAAACGCCCATAGCTGTAAAAATGTTCCTGCCAATATTTTGAGTTGAGGTTTGTGTAAGAGATAGGGTCGCCGCAGTGCAGCATGATGGAATTGCCTACATAGATACCGCAATGGCTCACGCCGGGGGTATCGTAGGTTCCCTTGAAAAATACAAGGTCGCCCGGTTTGACCTGCGCCGTCGAAACAGGAGTACAGAGGTTGTAAAGGCCCTGTGCGGTCTGGCGGCCCACGTTCCAGCCGGAGTGATTCAGCACCCACGAAATGTAGCCGCTGCAATCAAAGCTGGTACTGGGTGAACTGCCGCCCCACACATACGGGTAGCCGATGTACTTCGTGGCTTCCTCCATCATGGCGGAAAACTTATCATCTTTGAGGGATTCCGGTGGAATATCGTAGTAGGTGGGCTGCTTGATGGTGGACGCATTGGGGTACTGCGCTTTGCCGAACAAATCCGGCCGGTTGCCCAGCGTGCGCATATAGAGCGAATAGGCGCTAAGCTGTTCTTCGGTCAGCACTTCCACGGGCAGGTGGGATAAATCCTTGTTCTTCAGCTTGACCGTGCAGATGTGGTATTCATACGGTTCTTGGTAGGTGATGAGCTGCGGCACGCCACCCGGCCCGATGATGAGCATGGTCTTGGTGCGGTAGCGTATCTGCATGGTTACGGTCTCGGTCAGGATGTATTGCTTTTCAAACAGCATTTCAAGTTCGCCCTGCACCTCGGCCAATGTAAAAACGCCATCATGCAGCGCGGACAGAATCGAGATCAGCACATAGGGGTCATGCTCGATTTCGTCCAGATAAAAATGATACTCGTCGTAGTTGTGGGTGGCCTCGTAGGTGTCGAGATACCGTTGCAGCTTTTGTTCCAGCTTGGCGTAGGTTTTTTCTGCACCCAGCATATCCTTGTCCTTGGAAAAATAAGAGGATGCCGTCACGCCGGTTCCAGCGGTGCCCGCCATCACCGTGCAGGACTGCAAGCCCGTTATCAAGAGCAGAGCCAGCAGACCGAACACCGCCACGATCAGAATGGTTTTCCAGTTCTGGGCAGCAAATTCGGCCACCCGTTCGCCGCCTTCGGCTGCCAGCTTTGTTACCCGGAAACCGTTCTCTGCGGTGGCGGCTGCACCCTGCGCGGCGGCTTGTCCGGTCTGCCGCGCGGCCTTGGCGTACTGCTGCTTGATACGCCGTTTCTGCCACATCCGGGAAATGGGGTTGCTGGCAGACTGCGCAATTTGCGGATTGTCCCGCAAAGACTTCTGATAGAAATACTCGGCGTTAGCCGAACGCAATTCCCGCTCTGCCTTTTCCACGGCCTTGTAGGGCTTCATCTTGTGGTGTCGGATGCCGCTGCGGATGGCCTTAGCGGTCTGCCGCTCCACCAGTTCTTCACCCTTGTGGCCGCCCTCTACACCCACATTTTCGTGTTCGACTTCGTGGATTTTTCCGTGGGCGAACAGCAACGCTTCCGAAATTGGACGGCTGGCCGGGTTTGGTTTCAGGTTGGGCGGGCCTTTGTCCTGCTGCTCAAAGCGCAGGGTGGATTTCGCCTTGCCGCTGGCGGCATCGTAGACTTTTTCTTTGACCGGGACACGCTTTTTCGGCAGAGCGGCGCGGGCCGCATCCAACTTGTCAGCTTTCTTCTCGGCTTTTTGGATGAACGGCTGCAACTCCGGGTCTGCGCGTTCTTCCTCGGTCAGTTCCAGACGTGCTGCCGAACCATGCAAGCCATCTTCACTTTCGGCGGTTTCCGCAGCTTGTTTGGCTTTTTTCTTTGCCTTGTGCTTGTCCTTTACGTCCTCGGCGCGTTCCAGAATTTTTTCAGCTTTGCCCTCGGCATCCGTGGAATAATCCTGTTCTGCCTCCCGGCTGGAAACATTCTCCACAGTTCCGTCAGCCTGATTTTCTACCACCAGACCGTCACGGGTCATGGTCTGGGTGACTTTGGCTTTTGCCTGCAATTCTTTCAAAGTTCTTCACCTCCCATCGGACAGCGACCCGTTTCAATGTCCGCAATGTATTTGAGAATCGGGAACACCTGCGGCGGCGAAACTGCATTGCCCAGTGTTTTCATC
>SKEC01002356.1_pt1 | contig 12929 bp, 20 predicted proteins | sample 4826641 | NCBI WGS metagenome assembly SKEC01 (sample SAMN11008819, study PRJNA524170) | human gut metagenome | biome: Human fecal sample; material: Feces; isolation source: fecal sample from pouch patient p18, p21 | host: Homo sapiens | place: Israel: Tel-Aviv | collected 2015-12-22
GTATATGTGTGGACAGACAGATCTACAACGCCATCCAGAGTTCCAACAGGCAGAAGCACCAGCCGCTGAATTCCTATATTTCCCTCAGCGAACAGGATGGGGAAAATGAAGAACATCTTGGAGATAATTGGGGAGAGAACCCGGAGTCTATCATTATTGACCAGGAGAATCTCCAGGATCTGGAGCAGGAGATAACGGCAACGTTAAGTCCAATGGAGAACCAGGTTCTTGAATATTATCTGGCAGGAAACGGATACGGAGAGATTGCCCGGATCATGGGAAAAACACCCAAGTCCATAGATAATGCATTACAGCGCATCCGAACCAAAATCAGAGAGCAGTTGGAGCAATATCAAAAATAGAAAGATATCTGTATAAAACCCAAAAATAAAAATCAAAAAGTTAAAAATAGGGATTGACAATACAAACAAGTTCTGGTAATATATTTAAATGTGAGCGGTAAATCCGACACAATGCTGATGTGGCTCAGAGGTAGAGCACTTCCTTGGTAAGGAAGGGGTCACGGGTTCAATTCCCGTCATCAGCTTGCTAAGAATGGCTTATTTACTGGGTTTGTGAGGTGCCAGTAAATCAAAGTTACTCAAAAAGTTACTCAAGATAATCAGGACATAGGTTCTGATTATTTTTTTGTGCAATTTGCAGTTCCGGGATACTGCTCAGAATTGCAGTTTTTGTACTGAGACTCTTTCTGTTTCTGAAATAATGTCCTTGTGTACAGGAAATATTTGTATGTCCCATCTGTTCGATTGTCATTTTAGGGTCTACGTTGTAATCAGAGAGAAGAGAAGCGTAAGTTTTTCTCAGCTTGTGAGGTGATTTTGGATAGCATCCAATTTTCTTGCAGATTCTATACTGCCTGTTTCTGAATGATACAGTATTCAGACGCTTGCCCTTTTTCATAAAGATAAATTCTGTAAAGGGATTCATAGCTTTGAGTTTCTTCATTATCCACAAACAATCCTCAGGAATAATAACATATCTTGCTCCTGCTGCCGTTTTCGGAAAATCTTTAATCTCGTAGGCATTCTGTCCTTTTTTCACTTGGTATCTGGTTTCTGTTCTGCGAATCTTCAAGCCGTTTCCGCCATAGTCATCCCATTTTAACGCCGCCAGCTCACCGACACGAATGCCTGTTACTAACATGAGCATGATTCCTAGGTTCACAATATCAGCATTCTCAGCAAGATATTTTGTGAACTTCGGAAGTTCCAGTTCGTCAAATACTTCTTCGTAATCTTCCTTGACAGTCTTTTTGAAGGTGCTGTCTCGCACATCCAGATCATCCACTGTCTCTTTGACATTGAAAGAAATATACTGTTCTCTTTTGGCATACTTTAGAAATCCAACAGTAATAGATTTCAGATTTGAGAATGCCTTGGAAGTCAGCTCTTTTTGTCCGATTTCACTTTCAAGAAAGTCTTGAATGTCGCGCGGCTCCAAAGATTTAATCTTTCTTTTTCCGAAGTCGGTGTAGTGTCTGTTGAATGTCTGCTGATTTCTTTCATGGGTTGACTGGGCTATATTGCCTAAATCACATCTTCGGTCATTCCATTCATTAAAAATTTCTTCGACAGTAGGATTGAAAGATTTCTCTTTCCAGTAATCAGCTAAGAAATTCTCTAAATCTTTCTTATCTTTTCTCTTGACTCTTTTTCCTCTCTTCTGAGGGTCATTTTCAGACGGGAGGTACACGTACCAGCAGGAATCTTTTCCCTGATACATTTCCCATGGATTCATATTTATTAATTCTTGTTTTTTCATTTCTTGTGCTTTTTCCAGCACATCCGCTGTATCTATTATACCATTTTTCAGCAGATATTGAAATGAAATAAATGAAATTGTAGTATCTATATTAATTTCTCCTTTGTAAGGGCAAGGGCTGAAAACAGCCCTCGCCTGTAGTTTTAAAAGTGTAGTTTTAATTTTGTGATTCTTTCTTAGGACAGGTACACCAACAAGATGTATCAATAGGTTTAGAGGAACGTGTCCTCTGTAGAAGTGTAGCTTGAATTTGACAGCAGAGATAAGATTGTGCTTCTGACATATTAGAAATATTTTCTATATCATCCGGGTACAGTGCAGGAAACTGTTCATGGACTTCTTTTCTGTATATTTCTGTGTCATTGTAGTATTCAAGGGATTGTTTGCAGATTTCATAATCGTGAGCTGTGGCTTCTTCGCCGTAATATTTGCCTGTATCAAAAGTGTGCTGTGACCATGCTTTATTTTGGGCTTCTTCACAATTCAGAGGATGTTTATAGTTCCATTGCATGATAGCAAGTAAGAGATTTCCGTCTACAGGACAGAGGATATTTTCTGGACTATCTGTGTCTTGGAATGAATGTTGAGTAGTCAGAGTAAAATTTCCTGTGAGAGTTAAGCCCAGCATACATAGAACTTTTCCATCTGCTGAGGTGCAAATCTTATGAGGAATAAGTTTAGGACGGGTTACTATATTTGGGGTAGTCTTTGCTCTGCCAGCGTATATGAATGACCAGTGTTTTCCGTCAGGCAAATCATTAGCATGGAACCTAACATCAAACTTACATTGTTGTTTGTAGAAGTTGTATACAGTCTGTATTGAACTTTGGTTATCATGGTAGTGTGTACTGATTCCTATATGAACCGGGTACTCCCAGTCAACACAATTCTCAGTGATATATTTGTATGCTTTATTTAATGCTGTAACAGCTTCTTTGCTTGCTATTGTACCGTTAGTGATAACCTGTATCTGTTCCACGTAGACTTGCTTTTCTATAATCTTATCGACTATATAAGTAATCATCTCTGGATGTAACATAGGCTCGCCACCTGTCAATAATAGGAGTTCTATGTGCCTGTAGCGGTCAAATAAGGCATCTATAACCTCAGGGGCTATAACTGTACCTCTGTAGGCATCCATTGGCTCATCTGGCTCGTAGCGCATACAGTGAGGGCAGTTAAGATTGCAGTCTCTTGTGATTTCTATTTCTAAGCCTGCTAAATGTAATTCATAATCCATAGGAACCTCCTTAACATTTGGAATAATCAAGCGGAAACTCTTTGGTATCATTAAGCCAATGCATATCTTCTTCTACTCTGTCTGTTATTGTATAAACTGTCATAGTTATTGTTCCTTTCTTACTTTGATTTTGATATTGTCTGATTCATAAATTTCGTAGTTACCTTTGATTTCTTTAGGGGAATGAGTGAGAAGTTGATAAATGGAATAAGTAGAAGTATTATAGTATTCTGCTATTGCGTGAACATCTGAGAGATAAAACCATTTTCCTGTTGGTCTTTGCACTTGATAACTTTTTATGTGTTCTATAGCCTTGTGATGCGGCCTGTACAAATACTCTAAGTTCATAGCAAAGTTTACGTCTATCGTTGAGTTTCTGAGTACTTTTAATTTGTGATGAACTTCGAGAGGACAGTTAGGAATTTCAAAGTCTGGTTTCTGACACCAAACCTCGGCTACAAGTCTGTGGATATATTTTTTTTTCTTCTTTCCTTTTTTACAAGGAGATACGTATAAGTAGTTGTTGGGTGCAAGCTGAGGTGTTAACAGATGCGGAACTGTTCCTGTAGTAGAAATGACGTTTCCGTACTGAGAAACAAAGACGTTGGTGTATCTTGGATATTGGTAGAATTTTTCATCAGAGAAGAGTTTCATAAACGGTTTTCCTTTAGCTGTAACTGTTCTTGCAACCTGCTTCTCCGGGAGTTTTTTAGTAGTAGGCGTCTTCATCATAGCAGATCACCTCTTATCTTGTAGCCTAAATCTTCAAGCTGTGACTGATGATAGGTTCTGGAAGCAAGAGAACAGGTCATCTTTCTGGAAGTAGGTACTACCTTGACTAGGTTGTTCTCTATCTTAGAGATTCTGTACAATGCACTACCACTGTAGATATAGTCATTCTTTTTCATAATAAGAATCATTCCTTTCTTAGTATTAGTATAGTAAGTATAATGTCTAACATATTAAGACATCAGGACGACATCTTAATCATTAGTTTTTGAAGCTATTATTATTAAAAACCCATGTTTAACTTTTCTTTTAAAGGTTCATTTCTGTACCCTTAAAGAACTTTTCGGCTGCTCTTTTAATCTCTGCAACAGCGTACTCTACATCCATCTTGCTGAAATACTCAATGCCGTATCTTTTCTTGTGATTCTTGGCTCTGGTTTCAGGATTCTTTACTTCATCAAACCTTGACAGCAGGTCAATCATCTGGGCTTTACAGAAGATGCAGTTCTGATATTGTATAAGGAAATCAGTGAGACTTCTGAACTTCACTGGAAAAGCGTCTTTTTCTTCCTTGTATATCTTTTCCAGCTCATCATTGTATCTTTGATGCACTTTATCAAGGTTCTTTAGTGCTTTGTCCAGACGTGTGTACCAGCCATGAGGTATCTGTTAAGTTTGGCATAATCCCTGTAATGTTCCGGGTCAAACGAATCGAATCTCATATCAAAGCGGCTAAGACTGTATGATTCTATGCCTGCGCCGCCCAGAATCGTGTCAAAAGCTGTTTTAAACTCATCATAGGAGAATAAGTCACCTACTAGCTTATTGGCGTTTATTTTGCTGTAGGATAAGTTTTCTCTGCTGGACAGAGTATCAAAACAGGGGGCTATACTTTCGTCTATGTCTGTTACTGGCAGACTGATAAGTGACAGCGTGTGAATGCTCCCAGTGAGTTGATAATTGTTTCTTTTGTTTACATTCATTTTTTATAAACCTACTTTCTTTAGTACTGTGTGATAGTGTTTGGGAGACTGCTATAAACAATCATTGTGACCACATCCCTTCTGTTATAATGATTATAATATATATAGAACAAGGAAGAGACAGAAATATCCCTGCCTTGGAGTTTTTATATTCAACTGTAGTTTGGATAATCTTGTCCGAAATGGACTGGATTTTGCTTAGAAATATTTTATTATTTCACATTGTAACACTTTGAAATATGAAAGTCAACAAAAATTCGAAAAAATTTAAAAAAATTAAAATGTTCGAAAATGATAAAAATAGTACAGATAAAGAATTTACATAAGTTTAACGTATCTAACTTATGCAGACGGAACCGAGAATCTGGAACCGTAGAGTATAAAAGAAAAAATAAATTTGGAGTAGAAAAGCACAGAAATACAATATAGTTTTATCGACTTATTTTTGGACTTGGTATCGAAACAGACCAGCATACACAGTTTTTCCAGATTTATAAACCCTCTCAGGGCATAAGTACCCCCGCACTGACAAAAAAAGAGAGGTTGTTCACCTCTCTTTATGATGCAATAGCAAGAACATTGATGATTATTAATATAAGAAGAAATATACCGCCAACAACAAAGAACTTTTCTTTATCTGTAGCACCGTTCTGACTCATCCATTTCGCTAAATCAGACAGGCTGAAATATATTATAAAAATAACTGCTGTCAGGAACATACTACCGTACCTCCTCAAACTGAACATTGCAATCCATACAGAGTACCCTTAATGTTTTTGTGGCTCTGAAAGAGTTTCCGCAACAAGGGCAAATGTATTTTCTTGTACTGCTGGGCTTCTTTGGTCTTGTAACAGGTGCGGAACCTGACCCAGCTTTGCCGCCAGAGATTCCTATACTGTAAGCTGTCTGCCTGACAATCTGTATATCTTCCAACTGATTTATAATGCAGAAGTCTAATGTCCTCTCTGTAGGTTCTGTGATTGTCCAACCATAAGTTTCGTGCCTGCTAATCTGTAAACCTCTTTCTTCGGCTAATGCTTTAAATCTCTTGTTGTGGTAGATACCTCTGTTAGATGTATCTTTGATATTATTCTGTAATGCGTACAAGTGACAACCTTCATGTATCAGTGTAGCAACTATATTTTCAATCGGTCTGTTGAGATAATCAGCAGATAGATTAAGTTCGTGTGTTGCTACTGTATCATTGTGCCATACTTTGTTGACTGATACGTGACCATAAGCACCTACAGTACTCTGTATAGTTATTGTTGGTACTTCCAGTTCATTGTTGAAGTATTCTTCATTGATAAGTTTGAATACTTTGTTTAAGTACTGTGCCGTTCTCTGATAGTTTGTAAGTTTCTTCATATGAGTACCTTCTTTCTTTATTTGATACTCATATTGTACACTAAAGTGTACTTACAAACAAGAATAAAAGTACACAAAAATATACTTGTTTTATTGTAATGATTGTATACTAATGTGTACTTAGGCTTAAACTGATTCCGGCGGGATGTATTCCATAATATCACTGGGCTGACAGTTTAAGATTTCACAAAGATACATGATAGTGTCTACAGCTACGTTTGCGTTGTTGCTAAGTCTACTAATAATAGTAGGAGAAATTTTATAAGTCTCTCTCAAGTCTCTTTTTTTTATATTTTTTGTTTGCATAAGATTCCATAATTTTTCATAACTAATGATTCCTTTATATTGTTTTTCACGCTCTGCCATGTAATCACCTCCATATTTATATAGTACACGATAGTGTTCTGAATGTCAATTGAGAATATTGTACACTTTTGTGTAAAATATCAAAAACAATAAGTATACTTTTGTGTACAATTGACAATTGACTATAAGTACACAATAGTGTACAATAAAGCCATCAAATGAAACAACACAGAAGCAACCGGAACAGCCGAAAGCGTCCACAAACTTCAAGCCATATACCTGTGAGTGAACAGTACAGTAACAATAGTCAGGAAGATGCTTGAGGGGTTGCAACAAATCAGGAGGACAAAGATATGTGTAGAACAATGAAAGAATTAGAGAGAGTCGTAGCAGATTACAGAAGCATGAAAGCCATGAAAGAACAGATTGATGCAGAGGTTAAAAGCCTTGAATATGAAATCATCGGCTATATGGATGCTAATGAAAAGCTGACAGAGACAGGCAATGATTTTACAATCAAACTTTCCACCTGTGAAAGAAGAACAGTTGACACAAAGAGACTTGAAGCAGACTTAGGAAGCCTTGCAGAGTATCAGAGAATCAGCCAGTACAGAAGATTATATGTTAAATAAATTTCTTATCCTTGCGGTGGAGGTTAACCGCTGAAAGGTGAGAACATGAAACTTCAGGATTTAACATTTGAAAGAATCGAACACTATGACCCTTTAAATTTAAGAGCTAAGAAGAACGGTACAGTCTCAGAATGGGTTGCACGAAATAGTTGGGGCAATGCTGTAGCTTTTGGAAACACTAAAGCAGAATGCTTGCAGGATGCTCGAAGATACATCGCACTTGAGAATCTTTAGGTCACAGCAGAGATAAAGGGGTGACGAATAGTCTATGAATAGATTAATGACTTATGAGCAGTGGTTAGAGCTGTTTAAACGACAACTGAGAAAATATATTAAACACAAGCTGGCACAGGTGTTTTACGGAATATCAATGTTTATGATTCTGACAGTGCCGCCGTTAGCAATGATAATCCATTGGATATTAAGGGGGTGAGACTATGGATGTGTTGCAAGTACTGTTCAGCTTATGGACAGGAAACAGGTGTACAGCAGGATTGCCTGAAAGTATAAAGAAGCTGACAGCAGAGGAACAGCAGGAAATCAGGGTTTACTGTGAGAACAATGAACGTCAGGCATTTGATGTAGGTTTCAAGACAGCAGTACAGCTTTGGAATCAGCTTGATAATACAGGAGGAATTATGAAATGAAAGAAGATATTATTTATTTGCTTTTTGATAATTGGTGCAACTCTGGACATAAGCCGGAGGTGATAGAAGCCATGAAAAAAGCTATTCAGAATCCTACAGAAGATACAATCTTTGAACTTTCTTCTGTAGTAGAAGCAAATGCTTTTAAAGCCGGGGTTAGAAGTTGCTTACAGATGATGCACTGTTTATTTATCGAAGAATAGGAGATACATATGTTAGAAAAACTGTATGAATTATGGTCTATTGAAAAAAGAGTAAGTGTAACAATTAAAAGTGTAGGTTTAAACTGTACTTTTACTACTGTGATAGAAAACATCTATAAAGGTGAAGATTCAGTAGTTCTTGAGTTTGGTGATAACAATATGAAGTTAGACGTAACAGAGAACTGTACGTGCAATGAGTATGAAATGACCGTTGTTTATAATGAGACAACTATAACTATAAACTGGGAGGAAGATTACATATGAAATATTATACAGTGATTGTTGTAAAGATTGATGCTTTTGAGTCTCAGATCATTAATGAAAGACATTTCGGAAACTATGAAGATGCAGAAGAATTTTCAAGGAATGTACCGCAGGGTACAGCGTGTATGATTGCTGAGTTGAAAAGCCCTCTCATTTGAGGGCTTTCTTGGCTCTGATAAGCGTTGATTTGCTGATTCCTGTCATTTGTTCGACTTGTTTATAGGAATGAGATTCTAACAGGTCTAAAGCGTGTTGCACCTGCTGCCGGGAGTACTTTTTTGGTCTGCCTTCGGTGAAATCCGGGTTCTGTCGTGCAATGGCTTTTCCAGTCTGACAGCGTTCAATAATCTGGTTTCGTTCAAGTTCTGCTACTGCTAGGAGAGTAGTTATGAAGAACTGTCCCATAGCTGTATCTTCCAGTAAACCAACGTTGAGAACATGGACAGAACACTTTTTCAGAAACAGATTCTTTACTATCTTGATTCCTTCTTCTGTGTTCCTTGCAAGCCTGTCCAGTTTACTTACTACAAGCATATCATTTTCCTGCATTTGTTGGATAACTTCATTGAATACAGGTCTATCAGTGGTTGTGCCAGTGTATGCTTCTTTGTAGATTAGAGCATCACTGTACCTTGAAAGAATTTCCTGTTCCTGAGCATCAAGAGAATTTCCGTCCTTGGCTTGCCCCTTGGTTGATACTCTGCAATATCCGTAAATCATGTTCATTTTCCCCTTTCGTTAGTGACACTAAGTTATGACACCTCTCTATGCCTTGATTATACGTTGTTTCTAAAGTGGTGTCAATACTTTTAAGTTATGGAACTTTGTAAAGGAAGAAAAAAGTCTGCAATGCAGACTTACAAGTGTTGGTCTTTGTTTGAGGGAGTATACTGGCAGATGTCCTGTATCTGGCAGTCGAAGATACGACAGAGGTCATTTAACGTTGTAGTGTTCATAGGTTTATTCTTGCGTAACTTGTCAATAGTAGCACTGGAAACATGATACTGAGTAATCAGCGTATAAGTTGATTCAGTTGATTTTTTAAGAGTATTCCAGAACGGACTGTATTCTATCAACGTTAGTTCCCCTTTCGGTAAGATAAAATAAGGATAAATGATAGTTATATTGTTGACTATAGTCAGAAAGATAACTATAATTATTTCTAAGGAGGAACAAAATGTGCAAAGTATAAAGAAAAAGGAGAGATATTTTTATGGATTATGTAAAAGAAGAAGATGGCTGGATATTTGCAGAATGTCCAGAGTGTCACATGATAATGAAATTTAGAAAGAATGAACTTCAAAGATTATCTATCAGATATAAATTATATGAGTCTGTAGAATGTTTCTGTGGTCGTGATGATGAATGGATTTACGGAGTTCCAATGGAGCAGACAGCTACAAACACTACTCCTGCATATTCTGCACCGACATATTCTGCGCCTGTAAGGAATGTTCCTCATTGTCCTACTTGTGGCTCAGAGAATGTAACTAAGATTTCTTTAGGTTCAAAAGCTGTAGGCGGTGCTATGTTTGGTATCTTTAGTAGTAATATAAGGAAAAGCTACAAGTGCAATAACTGTGGCTATAAATGGTGATGCGTATGGAATACTTTAATAAAATACAATGTTATAGACCGAGTATAGGAATTGTAGATGCACCTGTAAGTATAGATGAAATTGCTTTGTTACAAGATTCTGTTGATAAAAATATGTTAGGACGTATAAAATTTATCAACTATTCAAAAGGAACAATTGTAGCAATATTTGTAAGATTGCGCGCGGCTAATATTGCAGGTGAGGCTGTTGCACTGGAAAAGGAACGATTTATTTATCAGGATATGAAAATGAGTTCTGGCGAATTATACGGCAATAGAATCCCTATTTCGTTGCCAGCAGATACTAGATATTTTTCCGTACAGTTGGAAAAAGTGGTGTTTGATGACGGAGAAATCTGGGATGCTACTAATGGCGTTACATGTAAAATTTCTCAGAAACAAATTCAGGTTCCAGAAGAAGTTGTCGGTAAGGCTAAGAAAGAACTGGAAAAGTATTTTAACAATGTAAATTATGTTCGATATTTCTATGAAGAAGGTCAAGACTTCTGGGGATGTACGTGTGGCAGGATAAACAGGGCTGATAATGAGATATGTCCTTTTTGCAACAATAGCCGGAGAAGTCAAATAAGTTATCTTATTCCGGAAAAGATGGATGTACTCATTGCTAAAAAAGAACAGGAACTACAGAAAGAAAAAGAAGAAATATATCGTGCTAAGCAGGCTGAGGAAGAAGCAATGTATCGTGCCAAAAGAGAATATGAAGAGAAAAAAGCACGACAGGAACAGGAAGAAAGAGATAGATCATTTCAAATACAACAAGAACAATTAAGAGAAGAAGCGGAAAGAAAAAAGAAGAAAACAACAATGATTGTAACAAGTGTAGTTGTTATAATTGTAATACTGTTAGTGATGTTTATTAAGTGTACTTTCTAATATTATACATAAAAATTAAGGTGCAAATTTTAATCAATGTTGAGAAGATAAAGTTACCCTTAAAATACTGGGTTTATTTGAGTATACAAAACAAGAAAGCAGTCTGCAAGGTTCAGTGATAAAATACTTGTCTGGAACAGAGCAGATGATTTTAGGATGATATACTCGAATAAACCTAGTATTATTTTATAAACTTTTAAGAACTGTTTGTACTTTCAGAATAACAAGAGATATGATATACTTACAGTGTTGTCCAACCGATACCCGGCAACGGGAGGAGGTGAACATATGGAAATAGTCATATCTTTTTTAGTGACTGTTGCGGCAGGTGTGACTTGCCATCTCATCTGCAAATGGTTAGACAGACACGACAGGGACAACAAATAGCCTAGTGGACGCTCAACCACTGAAATAAAAAGAGAAGAGCCCTCGAATGTATTAGCGGTACATCCGGGGGCTCGTTCTTTGTTCACATGGAACATAGTCATATCTTTTTTGCCTACTGGCATTATAGCATATGCAGATCAGGAAATCAATATGCAAGTGATTCTGAAACAAATAAAAAAGAGTAAACTATCCCCTTGGTTTATGCCTTATTTTTCAAAAATGGCTCAGTTGATAGGTTTATTGTCTGTAGTAGGTGTGCATCCTTGGCTATTGCTAGTTTTGCAATGAAACATTGTCGGATATACTAACGACATCTCAAAAACGAGTGTAGGGATGTTTCCTTGCTAGAGATATATTTTATGAAGATATGTTCTCATATATCTAAGAATCTGTCAACGGAAAATTTCTACCTGTCAGGTTGCAATAGAGCGAAAGGCGAAGCCTGAGGTCTGAACACATGAAAGTTTTTTCAGCGCTACTTTCTACACTCGGCGGTTAAGCGCCTCGCCTAAAGCAGCTGCTTCTGAAAAAATTTTGCGTTCAGACGTTGATTGTTTTTTGTTACACCAAAAAAATATAGTAATTATTTTTTATATAAATAATAATTGTTGTTTTTTACAGGTGTAATAAATCCAACTCGAACTGATTGAACGAATGAGCGAAGCGAGTGAGAGAAAGAAAGTAAGACCCTCATAGCTCGCTACCAAAGAAAGGAATGATTACAATAGCAAAGCAGAAAAAATCCTACTATATAAAGGTGATGTTACAGGCAAAATAGTAGGTCTGGTTGAGTACACAGCCAGAGGATTTATTTTTCTGGCATAGCTGGGAAAGTGTTCCTCTGGAAACAGAGATTGATTTCTGAGAGATATACTCGAATAAAGTCAGCAGTATTTCATAAAGTTGATTCTATCCCTCTCGCCCGGTGGGCGAAAGGAATAAGCATTTTTCCTTTGTGATGAATGAGGGTGTGTCACAAATGGACATGGGACAAGACAAAAATATAGATGAGGGTCTAAAATGTCCCCTCATCTTCCAGAAGCGTCTACGCCAACAGAAGCCCCAACAGTGTTCAATCATCCAGAATTTGGTGAACTGAGAACTGTTGAAATAGACGGAGTCGTGTGGTTCGTAGGTAAGGATGTAGCGGAAGCGTTAGGGTACAGCAAATCAAGAAATGCTATTGCAGCTCATGTTGACGAAGAGGATAAAACACACGCCCCAATTCAGGGCGGGTGCTCAACTGGAATTCAAGACACAATAGTCATCAACGAATCCGGGCTATACGCCCTAATCCTCAGCAGCAAGCTCCCATCAGCAAAAGACTTCAAACACTGGGTTACAGCAGAAGTATGAAAGACAGGGGAATAAAAAAGGAGAGGGAAAATTTTACCCTCCCAGAAATTCCAATGATAATATAAATCCACTCACAGAATGAGCTTATATTATAACTGGAAATAGCGGATGCACTGAATTTCCTTTCTTATTAAATATAGTAGTTTTGAGTAAGTGTTACTCAAAGTTACTCAAACTAAAAGTCTGAAAAGCCTTGATTTTACGGCATTCTAGGGGTAATGAATACGGGTTCAATTCCCGTCATCAGCTTTTTTTATTGCTTAAAAATAAAGGATTTCTTGAACTTCAGTAACTCAAAAGTAATCAGAACAGAAGTTTTGATATACTTCTAAGAACTGTTTGTACTTCAAGAATGACAAGAGATATGTTATACTTACAGTGTTGTCCAACCGATACCCGGCAACGGGAGGAGGTGAGTTTCTTGTCTGCCATAAAAAATAAGAAGAAGCCCCCAGTATTCGCACTACTGAGGGCTTCATTCTTTTTGTCTACATGGACTTGCTATTTCTTTTCGCCTACTGGCATTATAGCATATGCAGATC
>SKEC01002359.1_pt1 | contig 12920 bp, 9 predicted proteins | sample 4826641 | NCBI WGS metagenome assembly SKEC01 (sample SAMN11008819, study PRJNA524170) | human gut metagenome | biome: Human fecal sample; material: Feces; isolation source: fecal sample from pouch patient p18, p21 | host: Homo sapiens | place: Israel: Tel-Aviv | collected 2015-12-22
GCGTAAGCGTGGCTATGGCATTTCTACGCCGCGTTCAACGCGTGCACTCAACGCCGTGGCGGAGCAGTTTAACTTCAAGCAGCTCGAGGACCTGTTTGCCGCCGTCGGCGCCGGCAAGGTTGCCCCGCGCGCTGTGGGCAATAAGGTCGAGCAAATCTTGGACCCCAAGCCCGAGGAACAGCTCACCAAGGCCGAGGCTATCGCCGAGGTCGTGAAGCAGCCCGCTCGCGGCTCCAACCGCAAGCCGCAAAAGCGCGGCAAGAGCGCCAGTAACGGCATTATCGTCAAGGGCGAGAGCAACAGCGGCCTGCTGGTCCGTCTGGCTCATTGCTGCAACCCCGTGACGGGCGACGACATCGTCGGCTTCATCACGCGCGGTCGTGGCGTTTCGGTGCATCGCGCCAACTGCCCTAACGTCAAGGGTCTTATGGAACATCCCGAGCGCATGATCGATGTGGAGTGGGACGGCGCTGCCGACACCCTCTTCCAGGTCGAGATCGTGGTCGAGTGCCTGGACCGCATGGGCCTGCTCAAGGATGTCACCATTGCCATTGGCGATGCGGGCGGTAATATCCTTTCTGCCGCCACGTCGACCAACCGCGAGGGCATTGCAACCCTGCGCTTTATGGTCGAGATCTCGGACGCGAGTGGCCTGGATCCGCTGCTGGCCTCTATCAGCAGCGTTGACTCGGTCTACGACGCTCGTCGTCTTATGCCCGGCGAGGGTGGAGCCCAGCTTAAGCGCCGTGTGTAGGTGCGAGAGCCTCTCAGCATCATAGATATTGGTTACGTTCGAGGCATCGTTTGGTGCCTCGAACGTATTTTAGAAGGAGGGTATGCGCATGGGCGATATGACTTTGGACCTGACACCCCGAGGTGCGGCTTCGATTGAGGCACTCGTCAACGGCCCGATTCAGACCAACAGCTACGCCGTGATTTCGAATGACGAGTGCTTAATCGTCGATCCGGCGTGGGAGGGCGAGCGTCTTGTGGAGCATATCCGCACCGTGCATCCCGAGGTGCGCGTACTCGGCTCTGTCTGCACGCACGGTCATGCCGACCATGTTGGCGGGGTTGCCGGGGTTCGAGCTGTCGTTGGCGACAGCGCACTATATGAGTTGTGCGCTAAGGACGTGACGGTACCTCGCGCAAATATCGAGGAGCAGCGCGCCATGTGGGGCATCGAGACGCCCGATCCGGGTGAGCCGACGCGCTTGCTTGCCGAGGGCGATACAATCGAGGTGGGCGACGTCTGCCTGCAGGTGATCGAGACGCCGGGGCATACGCCGGGCGGCATCGTCCTGTTCGCCGCGACCGAGCAGGGGAACATCGCCTTTGTGGGCGACACGCTTTTCCCGGGCAGCCACGGTCGTACCGATCTTTCCGGCGGTGACGAGGCGGCGATTATGCGCTCGCTTTCCAAACTTGCCAAGACGCTTCCGCCCGATACCGTTTGCTTGACGGGCCATGGCGATTCGACCACGATGGCGCGCGAACTTATGCAGAACCCGTTTATGCAGATGTAGGCTCGAAGCCGTCTTTCGAACCACGAAGACCGCTCAATCGTCAAGCTATTTTCCCCAGTGGGTCGATTCTGTGGGGCAAACGGTCAAAATTTGTCCAATCGGATGGTATTCGTGAACAAACGAACGTTTATGCTCGGGTATGTCGTGGTAAAATCTCAGGCGTTATCGGAGCAACCTTACAGGAGGTTTCTTTTATGCTCGTCAACGCAGCAGACATGCTCAAGAAGGCCGAGGCCGGCAAGTACGCTCTCGGTGCCTTCAACACCAACAACCTCGAGTGGACCCTGGCTATTCTCCAGGCCGCCGAGGAGGCCAAGTCTCCGCTGATCCTTCAGTGCACCGCTGGTGCCGCTAAGTGGATGGGCGGTTTCAAGGTCTGCGCCGACATGGTCAAGGCTGCCGTCGAGGCCACGGGCGTTACCGTTCCCGTCGCCCTTCACCTCGATCACGGTTCTTACGAGGACTGCTTCAAGTGCATCGAGGCCGGCTTCACGTCCATCATGTATGACGGCTCTCACGAGGAGACCTTCCAGCTTAACCTCGACCGCACCAAGGAGCTCGTTGAGCTTGCCCACTCCAAGGGCATGTCCATCGAGGCCGAGGTCGGCGGCATCGGCGGCACCGAGGACGGCGTGACCTCCAACGGCGAGCTCGCTGACCCCGCTGAGTGCAAGCAGATTGCTGACCTGGGCGTCGACTTCCTCGCCTGCGGTATCGGCAACATCCACGGCGTGTATCCCGCCGACTGGGCTGGCCTTTCCTTCGAGCGTCTGGGCGAGATCAAGGCCGAGACCGGCGACCTGCCCCTCGTTCTGCACGGTGGCACCGGCATCCCCGAGGATCAGATCAAGAAGGCCATCTCCCTGGGTATCTCCAAGATCAACGTCAACACCGACCTGCAGCTCGTCTTCGCCAAGGGCGTTCGCGAGTACATCGAGGCTGGCAAGGATCAGCAGGGCAAGGGCTTCGACCCCCGCAAGCTCCTCAAGCCTGGTCGCGACAACATCGTTGCTCGCACCAAGGAGCTCATGGAGGAGTTTGGCTCCGTCAACAAGGCGTAAGCGTCGCTAAACTTCCCGCCGGAAGCCCCGTCCCCCTACACTGTTTCCTTTGCGCTCACCTGGCTTCGCCAGAAGTCGCGCCAAGGAAACAGTTCCGGGGGATGGGGCTTCCTTTGTTTAACGCCGCAGGGTTACAAGTCTGAATTAAGATGACTACTGGCTTTGCCAGAAGTCGCGCAATGGGAAAAGCTTCGGGTGAACGGGGCCTCCTTCGTTAACTCGCTACAGGGTTACTGGGCTGAATTCATTTTTTGACTACCGCTCGGCGGTGTTGATGGCTCCCTTGTTGGGGCTTTCTTTTTTATCTCGCTACAATGGGCTTCAAGAGTTCTAATGACTTGGAGTTTGGTATGGCTGTTATTAATGTGCTGCCTTCGGATGGGAAGGTTATTGACGAGGGGCCGGTTGGTTGCTCTGTTGATGTTTGCAATGATGACTTCCGTTTTCTAGATATTGGCTTGCCACCCGAGATCCTGCGTTTAAAGGATGCGGGGTATCTTTCGCAGGCTATTGAGGCTTGCGACCGCCTACTTGCCCAAAATCCCGATCCCACGCTTGCTGCCTGCGTTCGTGCCGAGCGGTATCGCATGATCGAGACGCCGCTTCATTTTTCGGTGTCGCGCGATCGAGCTATTGCGATGATTCGCGAGGAGTGGCCTGAGTTTACCGAGGAGCAGTTTAACGATCTGATTGACCGTAAGCGTATTGACTGGCGCTTTATCGACGGGGAGCTGTTCGTTCTCGACAACTTCCTCGATTCGCTTCGCGTATATCCCAAAGAGGTTCCCGGCATGCGTCCCGATCCTACGGACGGAATTGCACTGCGCAACGAGATGCTCAAGGAGATGGAGTCGCAAAATGGATTGGCTCGCGTCATTACGCTTAAAGCATCTGTGTCTGTCCCCGGCGCTCTAGAGGGGGAGACCGTTCGCGCTTGGCTTCCCGTTGCCGCCACCTGCCACCAGCAGTCTCGTGTCGAGATTCTCGACATGACGCCGGAGGGTGCTGTTGCTCCCGCGAACGCTTCGGCGCGTACCGCCTCGTGGTCTTCTTCGAGTGAACGCTCATTCTCGGTGACCTATCGTTATCACATCGATGCTGCTTATTGTGATGTCTACGGTGGCACACTTCCGGTTCATCCGCGTATGGACGCGCCTCTGCCCGAGGATATTTCCGAGGACCGTCCGCACATTGCATTCACGCCGTATCTGCAGCAGCTGACGGCCGGTGTTGTTGACGGACTCGAGGATCCGCTCGATCGCGCCCGTGCTATCTATGATTACCTGACGCAGCATATCGACTATCGCTATCAGCCGCCGTACTTGCTTTTGGGATCTATTGCCGATGACTGCGCGCATTCGCTCCGCGGCGATTGCGGCGTTATGGCGCTCACGTTTATCACCATGTGCCGTATCGCGGGCGTGCCTGCCCGTTGGCAGAGCGGCCTGTACGTTGCGCCCGATTCGGTGGGGTCGCACGACTGGGCAGAGTTCTATACGCCGCAGACCGGTTGGCTCAACGCCGACGTGTCATTTGGATCTTCTGCTCGCAGGATGGGGGAGGAGTGGCGCCGCCGTCACTACTTTGGCAATCTCGACCCATGGCGTATGGTGGCCAACAATCGATTCCAGGCAGAGTTTGAGCCCTCTTTCGACGGCATGCGCGAGGACCCTTACGATAACCAGATGGGTGAGGCTTCGGTCGACGGTCGCGGATGCCGTCAGCGCGAGATGCTACGCACGGTCGAACTCATCGAAATGCTCGAAGTTCCATTTTCGGACTAATCGGTAGAAAGCTGTGATAAACTAACTCACGCATTGCGTGCCCGAGTGGCGGAATTGGCAGACGCAGTGGACTCAAAATCCACCGTTGGCAACAACGTGCGAGTTCGAGTCTCGCCTCGGGCACCATACATGCAAGTGAGCGTTCAAGGGGGTCAAGGCCCCCTTTTTCGTGCCGAACTCGCGTGAGCGCGCGGAGCGTTAAGCAAACAGGCCTGTGGCCTGTTTGTAGCGGAGCGTGGCGAGGGCGCCATGCGCCCGAAGCCCGGGGCTTCGCGAAGCGAAGTCCCTTCGAGTCTCGCCTCGGGCACCATACATGCACCTGCGCTTCAAGGGGGTTGCGGCCCCCTTTTTCGTGTACGTAATGTGATAACGCGCTGTACGTGTTATTATTCGCAAGGCGTTGTTTCCGCAATGCCCTAAAGAGGAACCCGAGGGTTCCCACCTTTTGGCGCCAATGAGCAGCTGACTGGTCATACAACTTAGATTACCTTCCTCAAATCGAGGAAGTCTATGTGTACGACCTGGTTGCTGAGAAGCGCCGGGTTATTTTTTTATGAATGGAGGTAGGGAAAATAGCTAAGTCTGATGACACCCGCATCAACGACGAGATCACTGCATCTTCGTGCCGTTTGATTGGCGTCGATGGCTCTCAGCTCGGCCTGTTCGCCATCCGCGATGCCCAGCGCGTCGCCGACGATCAGGGTCTCGACCTGGTCGAGATCGCTCCCAACGCGGAGCCGCCGGTCTGCAAGGTCATGGACTACGGTAAGTTCAAGTACCAGCAGGCCATGAAGGCCAAGGCTGCTCGTAAGAACCAGTCCAAGGTCGAGGTCAAGGAAATGAAGTTCCGACCCAAGATCGACGTTGGCGACTACGAGACCAAGAAGGGCCACGTTCTGCGTTTCCTCAAGAAGGGCGCGCGCGTTAAGATCACCATCATGTTCCGCGGCCGCGAGATGGCTCATCCGGAGCAGGGCCTTAACGTTCTCGAGCGTCTCGCCGAGGATCTCAAGCCTTACGCTACGGTCGAGTCCAAGCCTAAGATGGAAGGCCGTAACATGCTTATGCTGCTCGCCCCGATTAAGGGCGCCTTCGATGAGGATAAAGCGGCAAGCGATACCAAGTAACTAGTGTTCTGTAACCGATTAAGGAGTATTTCATGCCTAAGATGAAGTCCCACAGCGGCACCAAGAAGCGTTTCCGCAAGACTGGTACCGGCAAGCTTATGCGCGCCAAGGCTTTCAAGAGCCACATCCTGAGCAAGAAGTCCACCAAGCGTAAGCGTGGCTTCCGTCAGGAGACCGAGATCGCCGCTGCCGACCGCAAGGTCATCAAGTCGCGTCTCGCCTAAGTTCGCGTTCCCGTTTTTCGTTTTACCGTCTAGGAGTTGATAGAACATGGCACGTATTAAGCGCGCTGTTGCCGCCAAGAAGAAGCGCCGTACCGTTATGCACCGTGCGAAGGGTTACTACGGTGCCGCTTCGCGTACTTACAAGCATGCTAAAGAGCAGGTCCAGCACTCCCTGCAGTATCAGTATCGTGATCGCCGCAACAAGAAGCGCGAGATCCGTTCTCTCTGGATCACTCGTATCAACGCTGCTGCTCGTCTGAACGACATCTCTTACTCTCAGTTCATGCACGGCCTGAAGGTTGCCGGCATCGAGCTCGACCGCAAGGTCCTGGCTCAGATGGCTTACGAGGACATCGAGTCCTTCAACGAGCTGGCTACCATTGCCAAGAAGGCTCTCGAGGCCTAATAGATTCTCTTGAATCGCTAGGGGAGTGTCGCGTTGTGCGCGGCGCTCCCCTTTTTTATCGAAAGCGCTGGTTTACATTGCTAAAAGCGCGGGTAGATAAACACTTACAGGTGACCGATCTCTATATATTCCTGAACCAAAGGGTCATCATCTGATACGTGCGGAAGATCCGCACCAGTCTTTCTATTACCTATAGAAAGCAATATGTTGTGTAGGACTTATGAAGAGTGGAATTGACGTCCCATGGCGCCCCTCCGGTCTGGCAATATATCTCCTTGCCGCGCGGCCCGGTCGGACCGGATGAGCCGCGGGGCGTGCACCTTGAGAACCGGATACTGCGAGGATGGACACTTACTTCAGTGTCGCATCCGGGCAGACATCGAACCATTTGAAATGGTCTAACTTGGATTTGTTTTTCGCAAGGCCGCCGAGAGGCGGCCCCGAGAAATTCCTTTTCCTATACTAAAACCATATGAATCGAACGGAACCGATCAGCGATGAACTGAGAGGACCGGACGGGCTCGAAGCCCATATATTTTGGACGGAGAGTTCGATCCTGGCTCAGGATGAACGCTGGCGGCGCGCCTAACACATGCAAGTCGAACGGCACCTATCTTCGGATAGAAGCGAGTGGCGAACGGCTGAGTAACACGTGGAGAACCTGCCCCCTCCCCCGGGATAGCCGCCCGAAAGGACGGGTAATACCGGATACCCCGGGGTGCCGCATGGCACCCCGGCTAAAGCCCCGACGGGAGGGGATGGCTCCGCGGCCCATCAGGTAGACGGCGGGGTGACGGCCCACCGTGCCGACAACGGGTAGCCGGGTTGAGAGCCCGCCCGGCCAGATTGGGACTGAGACACGGCCCAGACTCCTACGGGAGGCAGCAGTGGGGAATCTTGCGCAATGGGGGGAACCCTGACGCAGCGACGCCGCGTGCGGGACGGAGGCCTTCGGGTCGTAAACCGCTTTCAGCAGGGAAGAGTCAAGACTGTACCTGCAGAAGAAGCCCCGGCTAACTACGTGCCAGCAGCCGCGGTAATACGTAGGGGGCGAGCGTTATCCGGATTCATTGGGCGTAAAGCGCGCGTAGGCGGCCCGGCAGGCCGGGGGTCGAAGCGGGGGGCTCAACCCCCCGAAGCCCCCGGAACCTCCGCGGCTTGGGTCCGGTAGGGGAGGGTGGAACCCCCGGTGTAGCGGTGGAATGCGCAGATATCGGGTAGAACACCGGTGGCGAAGGCGGCCCTCTGGGCCTCGACTGACGCTGAGGCGCGAAAGCTGGGGGAGCGAACAGGATTAGATACCCTGGTAGTCCCAGCCGTAAACGATGGACGCTAGGTGTGGGGGGACGATCCCCCCGTGCCGCAGCCAACGCATTAAGCGTCCCGCCTGGGGAGTACGGCCGCAAGGCTAAAACTCAAAGGAATTGACGGGGGCCCGCACAAGCAGCGGAGCATGTGGCTTAATTCGAAGCAACGCGAAGAACCTTACCAGGGCTTGACATATGGGTGAAGCGGGGGAGACCCCGTGGCCGAGAGGAGCCCATACAGGTGGTGCATGGCTGTCGTCAGCTCGTGTCGTGAGATGTTGGGTTAAGTCCCGCAACGAGCGCAACCCCCGCCGCGTGTTGCCATCGGGTGATGCCGGGAACCCACGCGGGACCGCCGCCGTCAAGGCGGAGGAGGGCGGGGACGACGTCAAGTCATCATGCCCCTTATGCCCTGGGCTGCACACGTGCTACAATGGCCGGTACAGAGGGATGCCACCCCGCGAGGGGGAGCGGATCCCGGAAAGCCGGCCCCAGTTCGGATTGGGGGCTGCAACCCGCCCCCATGAAGTCGGAGTTGCTAGTAATCGCGGATCAGCATGCCGCGGTGAATGCGTTCCCGGGCCTTGTACACACCGCCCGTCACACCACCCGAGTCGTCTGCACCCGAAGTCGCCGGCCCAACCGAGAGGGGGGAGGCGCCGAAGGTGTGGAGGGTGAGGGGGGTGAAGTCGTAACAAGGTAGCCGTACCGGAAGGTGCGGCTGGATCACCTCCTTTCTAGGGAGACATTCTTAGAGAGACAAACTTAACTCGAATGGAGGGCAGGAGCCCGTCCGGTAGATGTCCGCCAGGATGATTCCCCGCAGCACCCGGTCCCCGGGGTCGCACCCGCGTACCTTGAGAGCCGCATAGCGATAGGAGAGAGATGGAAGAGTATCCTCTTCCAGACTCGATTCTTTTCTGCGATTAAATCAAGAATGATAGCAATCATTCATCCGATCCAAACAAGAAGAATTCACTTATAAATGAGTGAGGAGCATCTGATCGCGAGCACAGTGAAGACACTGTGCCGCGGTATGAGATACCCGAATTGCGACATACGAGCGCTATTCATGATATCGATTAATTAACTTTAGCGACACGTGGATATCCCGCGGGCCCGATGCGGTCCCGCAAGATACCACGGGCGCACGGCGGATGCCTTGGCACAGGGAGCCGATGAAGGACGCGGCAAGCTGCGATAATCCCCGGCGAGGAGCACACATCCTTCGACCCGGGGGTCTCCGAATGGGCGAACCCATGCACAGCAGTGTGCATATCCCCACCCCGAACACATAGGGGTGGGGAGGACAACCCGGGGAACTGAAACATCTAAGTACCCGGAGGAGAGGAAATCAATCTCGAGACTCCCCGAGTAGCGGCGAGCGAAAGGGGACCGATGGCCAAACCGTCGAGCGGGCATACCCGGCAGGGGTTCCGCCGACGGGGTTGAAGGGCCGCGCATCCGGGGGCTGCCGCCCCCGGGCGCAGGTCCGGCTGGGGAGCGGAACGGCATGGGAGGGCCGGCCGCAGCGGGTGACAGCCCCGTACGCGAACCCAGACCGGACGGCGCGACGCGGTCCCTGAGTAGGGCCGGGCACGTGAAACCCGGTCCGAACCTGGGTGGACCACCATCCAAGCCTGAGTACTACCCTGTGACCGATAGCGCACCAGTACCGTGAGGGAAAGGTGAAAAGCACCCCGGGAGGGGAGTGAAACAGTACCTGAAACCGTGCGCCCACGAGCAGTCGGAGCACCTTTATGGTGTGACGGCGTGCCTTTTGTAGAATGAGCCAGCGAGTCGCTGGCGCGGGGCGAGGTTAACCGAAAGGGAGCCGGAGCGAAAGCGAGCCTTAACAGGGCGACTTGAGTCCCGCGCCGCGGACGCGAAGCCGGGTGAGCTATCCGTGGGCAGGCTGAAGCGGGGGTAAGACCCCGTGGAGGGCCGAACGCACGTCGGTTGAAAACGGCGGCGATGACCTGCGGATAGGGGTGAAAGGCCAATCAAACCCGGAGATATCTCGTTCTCCCCGAAATAGCTTTAGGGCTAGCGTCGCGCGTTCACCGCCGGAGGTAGAGCACCGGATGGACGAGGGGGCTTCGCCGCCTACCGAATCCAACCGAACTCCGAATGCCGGCGGCCCAGAGCGCGGCAGTCAGAGCATGTGGGCTAAGCTGTGTGCTCGAGAGGGAAACAGCCCGGACCGCCCGCTAAGGTCCCCAAGTTCCAGCCGAGTGGCAAAGGATGTGCGTCCGCCCAGACAACCAGGATGTTGGCTTAGAAGCAGCCATCCATTCAAAGAGTGCGTAACAGCTCACTGGTCGAGTGGACATGCGCCGACAATACACGGGGCTAAGCTGGACACCGAAGCGGCGGGATTTTGATTTTCAGAATCGGTAGGGGAGCTTCCCATGGGCGGAGAAGCCGGAGGGCGACCGACGGTGGAGCGCATGGGAGTGAGAATGCTGGCATGAGTAGCGAGAGACGAGAGAGTAACTCGTCCGCCGTGAACCCGAGGTTTCCTGGGCAAGGCTAATCCTCCCAGGGTCAGTCGGGGGCTAAGGCGAGGCCGGTAGGCGTAGCCGACGCGCAGCAGGCAGACATTCCTGCACCGCGCACGCGGCGCTACGACCGACGGGGCGACGGATGGGGGTGGCTCGGCGGGGTTCTGGACGTCCCCGTGATGGAGCGCGGCCCGCGGACCAGGGAAATCCGGTCCGCATGAAGGGCGAGGCTCCGGACGAAGCGACTGAGCGAAGCGAGTGAGCCCGAGGTCCCTAGAAAAACCCCTAGGCAGGCGCGTGCGCGCCCGTACCGCAAACCGACACAGGTGGGTGGGTAGAACATACCGAGGCGATCGGGTCAACCATGGTCAAGGAACTCGGCACAATGGCCCCGTAACTTCGGGAGAAGGGGTGCCCGCGCGTACGTGAACCGGCTTGCCCGGGGAGCGGAGGCGGGCCGCAGTGGAGAGGCCCAAGCGACTGTTTACCAAAAACACAGGACTCTGCAGAAGCCGCAAGGCGACGTATAGGGTCTGACGCCTGCCCGGTGCCGGAAGGTCACGCGGAGGAGTTAGCCATTTCGGCGAAGCCCCGAAGCCAAGCCCCGGTAAACGGCGGCCGTAACTATAACGGTCCTAAGGTAGCGAAATTCCTTGTCGGGTAAGTTCCGACCTGCACGAAAGGCGCAACGACTTGGGCGCTGTCTCGACCATGGACCCGGTGAAATTGCACTGGTCGTGAAGATGCGACTTACCCGCGGAAGGACGGAAAGACCCCGTGAACCTTCACTGCAGCTTGGCATTGGCCGCTGGTCCCGCGTGTAGAGGATAGGCAGGAGGCATCGATCCGGAGGCGCCAGCCCCCGGGGAGCCGCCCTTGGAATACTGCCCTCGCGCGACCGGCGTCCTAACCCGAGGCCGTCAACCGGCTCGGGGACCGTGCCAGGCGGGTAGTTTGACTGGGGCGGTCGCCTCCCAAAGAGTAACGGAGGCGCGCAAAGGTTGGCTCAGGACGGTCGGCAACCGTCCTTTTGAATGCAAGAGTACAAGCGGGCTTGACTGCGAGGCGGACGGGCCGAGCAGGTGCGAAAGCAGGCTCTAGTGATCCGGCGGCCCAGAGTGGAATGGCCGTCGCTCAACGGATAAAAGGTACTCCGGGGATAACAGGCTGATCTTGCCCAAGAGTCCACATCGACGGCAAGGTTTGGCACCTCGATGTCGGCTCATCGCATCCTGGGGCTGGAGCAGGTCCCAAGGGTACGGCTGTTCGCCGTTTAAAGCGGTACGCGAGCTGGGTTCAGAACGTCGTGAGACAGTTCGGTCCCTATCCTCCGCAGGCGCAAGTGGATTGAGGAGGTCTGCCCCTAGTACGAGAGGACCGGGGTGGACGGACCTCTGGTGCAGCGGTTGTCGACCAACGGCACGGCCGCCTAGCTACGTCCGGCGCGGATAACCGCTGAAGGCATCTAAGCGGGAAGCCGTCTCCGAGATGAGTCCACTCTCCGGTAAGGGCCCAGGTAGACCACCTGGTCGATAGGCCGCAGGTGCAAGCGCGGCGACGCGCTCAGCCGAGCGGCACTAATAGCCCGAGCTCTTCGCATCCTCGATTAAAGCACCGAGCGCGATGCGCCATCTTCTGCCGTGCCCGCCATGCGGCCGCCAGGGTCGCCCCGGCAAGGGGACCCAGGCAGGCTCCATATCATGAGCCGCGGGGGAGCGCCCCCCGCGAGCGCGACCACAGAGGCGGGGATCACCCGGTCCCATCCCGAACCCGGCAGTTAAGCCCGCCTTCGCCGAGAGTACTGCAGCGAAAGGCTGCGGGAGGGCAGGGCGTCGCGCTCGCGGAGGGCGCTTTTCTATATGCGCGCGCCGCATGCGCCGGGAGAGGCCCGCAGGGGGATCGCCCCTGCGGGCTTTTCGCGTTTCCGGGCCCGGACCGCGGGCCCCACCATCGACGCCGCGGGCCGCCGACCTGGCCGGCGTTCGATGCGTCCGGGGCGTGCGTGCCGAGAGAATGGATAGATTGCTTTGTCTCTGCAGATGGTATGACAATAGCCCGGTTTTGCCGGGGCTATTCTTGCTTCTGGGGTAATTCGGCATTTAGTCTAGATCGATTTCCAAGGAATCTTGGTCCTCGAGTTCGGAGCAGTAGTCGGGTATCGGTGATTTTTGGTTTCCTGCTGGCTCGGGGAGTAGTTGATAGGGTAGCGACAAGGTCTCTTCGTCATCGGTATCGGCGATGATTTTGGGGTCTGTCAACACGGCTATTCGGTTGTATAGCGCGGTTGTCTTATCTTGGATTTGAGCGTCGATGTGATAATGGCCGCAGAACCAATGGCGGTAAGTCAGACGGTCTTGAATTGTTTGGAGCCAGTCGGTGTATTCATCCATCGGGTGGATTTCCAGGCGATCGGTGTGCTCGGCTATGCCTTGCGCGCTAGATGATGGCGCACAATGGGTGATGACGAAGTCGCAAGCCCAATCTGCTGTATTAAGTGTCTCAAGTGCTGTTGCTCGTTCCTGCTCATTTGGAATTTCTTCGGTGAACCATGTTTTGCCCTGGATTCGATGCGTCCTGTCGTATTCGCTTGAAGTTGCTCCGCCCATCGTGAAGATTCGATATCCGTCGATGTTGAACAATTGGCCTCGTTTGAGGTGGAGGACACTGGTTGCTACTTGATGTACCGCTCCTCCATTCCATGTGGTTTCGGGAAGGCTGTTCAGCAGGCTGAAGCCCTCATGATTACCATCAACAAATAGGGTTGTGAAAGGTCTGGCATCAAGCCAGCGGAGCCAATATTGCTCGCTGGCGGAGTTGTTCCACACAAGGCCGAAGTCGCCGCAGATGATTACGTAGTCATCTTTGGTCAATCCAGCGGTGTCAAAGCAGCTTTCCGAGAGTTTTGCGATGTCATATGAGGCATGGATATCGCCCGTCACGAAGATGCTCATAAGCTGGATTCGCTTCTAGAACAGCGAGGG
>SKEC01002363.1_pt1 | contig 12903 bp, 9 predicted proteins | sample 4826641 | NCBI WGS metagenome assembly SKEC01 (sample SAMN11008819, study PRJNA524170) | human gut metagenome | biome: Human fecal sample; material: Feces; isolation source: fecal sample from pouch patient p18, p21 | host: Homo sapiens | place: Israel: Tel-Aviv | collected 2015-12-22
CATCCATCTTAAATGTGTCATCCATCTCCGCATGACTTCTCTTCTTTTCCGGGTGATTACTTAAGAGATCTGCCGTTGCATCAAATAACTCATCGTCGTCATAATCATAGTCATTTGAACCAAACATATCGTAATCATCATCCGAATAATATCCTTCAAAATTATCGAACTCTTCTTCATCTAAAGGAGTAAATTTTTCAAAATCATCTGTATCCTGAAGATTAATGTTCTTTACAGGTTTGCGGATAGCAGGACCTGTCTCATCTAAAGAACGTACACCCTTTGCAGCTGCTTTTTTTGCCGTTGCGTGTTTGACGCTCTTCTGCTTCTTTGGTTTTTCCATGGCTTTGGCTATGTTTTCTGTAACCCAAAGATCATCCTCATCGTATCCTTCAAATTCATCTTCATCATCATATCTCTTAGATGCTTTTTTCGAAACCTGTTTTGAAGCTTTCTGTGCTTTCTTTTCCTGTTTCTCTTCTTTTTTCTTAGCTTTTAATGCTTCCTCTTCTTCATCCAGATCAATTCCATATTCATCATACAGATCATCTAATTCCAGATCTCTGTGTCTAAGCTTGACTGCTGTGACAATAAGTACCAGAACAAGCAGTAAGATTAATGCAATTGCTATAATAACTACAATATCCAGGAAATTCTCTACAAAATTAAGGATTTTTCCCCATATTCCTTTTCCGTTACTTAACTTACTTTCTGAAGAAGAACTGCCGGTTGATTCCGGTGTGTATTTCTGATAGGTTCCATCTGTCGTATCATAACGATATGTTGTCTTTTCACCGTCAGAATTCAAAGCATAAATAATATAATATTCTGCGTCTTTTGTATCCTGCCAAGTGTCAAATTCTTTACCATTTAATGTCAGAGTTGTCTTCTGATACTGGCTTGGCAGATTCATCTTTCCATCATTCATCAATGGGATAATATATCTGTCTTTTGCAATCTCAACTTCTTCAAACGGTGCGAAAGATCCATCATCACTGTTATACATATAGAAATCTGCATCATCGCTGTCTTTTTCAGTCAGATACATTGCATTGATTCCACTTGCCTCCTGTGTGATCACAGAATACTTTGAACCTTCAAATGTCAGCTCGCCTTTTTTAAAACCTTCCGGAATGATCTCTTCCGAAAAATCGCTGGTCACAACATACTTCTTGCCGTTCACTTTCACAACGGCACCATCTGCTGTCGATGTTGTTGTATCTTCGGTACTGGTCTCTTCCTTAATCAGAGACGGATCGCCAGCTCCGATCGTAACTGCAGAACTTCCCTGTGTTACTTCCAGGTTCGTTCCGTCTTCCGCAGTACCCGTAGCACTTGACACTTCGATATTCGAAGTACCTTCTTTTAATGCCTGAAACTTCAGATTAAATTCTGCAGTTGTTCCACTTCCGGTCCAGGAAATCTTAATGGTTCCATCCTTTCCCGTCGCATTATCACCGCTGATAAATCTCAATTCACTTTTGTCATACGTTAAAGTCGCTTCCATAGACTGCATTGATGAAGCAGAAGTCAGCTTGGTCTTTACATCAACTTCCGCTCCTACTGTAGTGGACGGATCCGCAAAACGCAGTTCTGCTGTCGCTGCTTCTGTTATCACCGACAGACATGGACATATCATACATATCGCCAAGAATGTTACAAATATCTTTTTAATTCTTCTCATGTAACCTACCCCTTTATCTTTTATTACTATTTATTCCGTTCCTTCTGTCGATCCAGTGGTTCCCGAAGTGCTGCCTGCATTATCTCCGGTCGTTCCACCTCCTGTTGTTGTCCCTTCTGTTCCTCCGGTTGTTCCCGTAGTTCCTGAGGAAGTGCTGCCTGTACTTCCGGTCGTTCCGCTTCCCGTCGATGTTCCTCCGGAATATCCGTTTGACGTACCGTAAGATCCGGTTCCGTAAGTGCTTCCACCCGTTGTTCCGTAGGTACTTCTTGTTGTACCGGTTCCGGATGAATTATTGAAATAATTTTCCGAATACCCCTTACTTCCCGGTGTCTCATCATCCTCGATCGTTGTACCGCTTTTGGCCTTATCTGACGCTTTTGCAGTAATACCACTTTCAATGCCTTCAATCGTGCTGGATACAGAATACCCATCACTTCCAAACAGAAATTTATGCACCTCAAGTACATTCGAAGACAAGGTCTTCGGGATTACGACACTTCCTACTTCATTTAACATATCCGTTGTATTTTCAGCCGGAAAACCAATCGAATCTCCTAATTTATACTTTGTAAGATTCTTTGCATATCCGATCATTTCAGCCAGTGTAAAGTTTGTTGATATCTGCGGAAATACACTGTCTATGATCTTATTAACAGTGCCGACACTCATGTTCTGCGCTTTATCTGCAATTTTCTGTAATACCAGGCGCTGACGTTCTGCACGCTTAAAGTCTCCTCCTTCCGTATAACGGATTCGGGAATAAGACACTGCCTGCACACCATTCAAATGATATGTACCCTCTACTTCCGGCTCGATCTTCTCATAACTTTTTCCTGTTACTTTTGAAGTTTCGACACAATAGTTGTTCATATGCACAACTTCATCATGCGTCAGTTCCAGATCCAGTCCTCCTACCGCATCGATAACATCTACCAGTGCATTAAAGTTTACGGTTACATATTTTTCAATATTCATATCCAGATTACGGTTAATCAGCGATACTGCGCCTTCCGGTCCTCCAAAAGAATATGCAGAATTCGCTTTATTATAACTTCCGTCATCTAATTCTAATAATGTATCACGATAAATAGATACCAATTTAACTTCTTTCGTATCATTATTCAGACTTGCTATTATGATCGTATCACTTCGATTTCCTTTGCCCAGATCATTTTCTCTTGAATCCAGACCAAATAACGCTACATTCGTGTATCCTTTTTCATGTTTTACTTCATCAGAAATGTTTAATTTATCTGTATCGAGTTTCACCGAACTCAGTTTATTCATCTTACTTGCCAGAATGACTGATCCTATAACTACTACGCCCAGAAGAGTTCCGCCTAATACAGCACCTATTTTCTTCCCTATAGACCAGGTCGCAAAGCCTCTTTTTCTGCGACGCCCTCTTCGTCTGACCTTTTTCCCTGTATTTCTTGCCATACTTCATATCCTTTCCGCATTTATCCTAAATTAACACAAACCTTTTTACATATTACCCTATTTTTTTCTAAATTTCAATATTTTCAGTCCTGTTTTCCTGTTTATGTCCAATATCTCGGATTCATTGTGCATTTTAATACAATCTTTTTCGGCAGTTTTTGATATTTTCGTCCAAGAAGATATCCTGCATATTTCGCTACACAATCTGTGAAAAGTTTAAAAACAAGCCATGGCCTTCTCTGTTTTATCAAAAAAGCGACTGTATTCTTTATCAGTTTCATTCCTTCTTTTTCTGAGCTTACCTTCCGGAATATCTCAGGATGCTGTGCCTGGGAAACGGCCATATCAAAATTTCGGTGAAACTGTTGTGCAAAATTGTAATTATGCGAATGGATTACCCTTGCTTTTGCATTATAATATACTTTCTGTTCATTCTCTATAACCTTCGCCGCGTATATCATATCTTCATTAAATATTGCTTTTTTCTCGAATCCACCGTTTTTCAAATACATATCCCGGTTATAGGCTGCACATACATCCGAACAGAAGAATGTTTTGATTCCCATTTTTTCCAGATCTTTCGAAGATTTCACTTTGCTTTCCGGCGGATAATTAAATTGTCTCGTATATCTTTCTAATAATGTACTTTCTTTTCTAGGAAGCTGTCTCGCATACGCAACTGCAACATTTGCTTCTTCCAAAGCCTGTACCAGTTCACTTACCAGATACTCGTTATCCGGGCAGGCATCCTGTGTCATACAGATCACAATATCTGCATCCGATTGCCGGATTCCTTTGTCTCTCGTTGCGGCATGATCAAATTCATCCGGAGTAATCTCTTCAACTGTCACATTTTTATAACGTTCCTTCATGCTTTCCAGACTCTGTCCGTCTGTTGTATGCATCAAAAAGATACGGTTTACTTCATAGGTCTGTCTTTCCAGACGCTCCATCAGCTTTTTAAATTCTGATCCCGGATGATATACCGGAATTACGACATCTACTTTCTTCTTATTCATTTTGTGATGTTCCGCTTTCTGTTGTATTTGGATATACATTGGTCATATCATTCAAAGTATTACTTATATCTGTAACCGTTGCCGTCGGTGTATAATCCTTATTCGGATATAAGAATTGATGCAGCTTTATTACATTTTCTTCCAGTCCTTTCGGGATGACATATGAACCACTGTATCCCGGTATCTGTTCCGGAGTTTCCAGATCAAACGGGAAACCTGTTGTTTCGCCCAGCTCATAATCAAAGGCACCTGTGGCAAGACTTAATATCTCCTTTGTAGTGAAGCTTGTTGATACCTCCGGCATTACCTTATCTATAATCTTATTAAGCGTTGCCAGATCCTGCTGTTTCAATTTATCTGCTGTTTTCTTAAGGACCAGTCTTTGTCTTTCTGTTCTCTTATAATCACCGCCTGCTGTATATCTTATTCTCGCATAAGATACCGCCTGCACGCCGTTTAATTTATACGTTCCGGCTACTGCCGGTTCGATCTTCTTATATTTCTTACCTGTTACTTTAGAAGTCTCTACACAATAGTTGTTCATATGCACAACTTCTTCATCCGTTAATTTTACCGTAATACCATCAACCATATCTATCACATCGGCTAATGCAAGGAAATTGACACTGACATAATCCTGAATATTAAGATCCAGATTCTCATTGAGCATATTGACTGCCGTCTCAGGTCCGCCTACTGAATAAGCCGCATTGGCTTTATCATAATGTTCTCCGTTCTGTTTTAACATCGTATCCCTGTACACAGACACAAGCTTTACTTTTTTGGTTTCATTATTGATGCTTGCGATCATAATCGTATCTGTCCGGTTTCCTTTTCCAAGATTCTTTTCTCTTGAATCCAGACCAAATAATGCAACATTGGTATATCCGGTCTGTTTCAGTCCGTTGTTCTTTATATTCGAAAGATTGGTGCGTTCCATTTTTCCCAGCTTAAATAAGCCAAACGCCGTTGTTCCCAGAATACACAGAATGATCAATTCCAAAATAATTACAAGTCTTCTGCGTCTTCTGCGTTTTTTCAGTCTTTTTCTTCGTATTTCCTGCTGTCTTCTGGTTAATCTTTTTTTATTACGTTTACTCATGACTTCTCCTTAAAGCTAATAGGCATTTTTATTAATAAATCCTTTGAAAAATGTTAAAAATATAATCTTAAAGTCAAATCCAAGTGTCCAGTTTTCAATATAATACAGATCATGCTCTATTCTCTTCTTAATAGACGTATCTCCTCTGTATCCATTTACCTGAGCCCATCCCGTAAGTCCCGGTCTTACCTGATGTTTGATCATATACCGAGGTATTTCTTCTTTAAACTTTTCTACAAACTGCGGTCTTTCCGGTCTCGGCCCTACAAGACTCATGTCCCCTCGAAGGACATTAAAAAGCTGAGGCAGTTCATCTATACTTGTTTTTCTTATAAACCTTCCGACCGTCGTAACACGCGGATCATCTTTGGTCGTCCAGCCTTTCTTTTCTTTTTTCTCATCCTGTACGATCATTGAACGGAATTTATACATTTTAAACGGACGATTCTGCAGCCCTACTCTTTCCTGAGAAAAGATCAAAGGCCCCGGCGAAGTCTTCTTGATCATAATTGCCGTTACGATCATAACCGGAGAAAAGAGAATAATTGCTACAATTGCTCCAAATATATCCACTCCGCGTTTCATCCATTTATTCAGCGGATCACTTAACGGAACTCTTCGGATATTGATCACCGGAAGTCCCTGCAGATCTTCGGTGTACGGCTTGGTCGGTATAACGTTATTATAATCCGGAATAAATTTCGTATGCACACCTGATTTTTCACACATTTTAACAATTCTTTCCAGCTTATGATATTCAGCCAGACCCAGTGTAATTACGATTTCATCCAGTTTATTTTCCGGTAGCACAATCTCCAGATTATCAATTCTTCCCAGTACCCTGACCTTCTTATATTCTGTTCCTCTAGGAACATTATCGGCAAGGATACCCCGGATATTATATCCCCAGTCCGGATTTGCCAGGATTCTGTCAATGTACTGTTCTGCCGCACGGCTGTATCCGATCAGTAAGATATGTTTCTGATTAAATCCCTGACTTCTGATCTTCCGAAGTCCCATTCTGATCACATTACGCTCTACTATTTCCAGAAAAATATTAATACAGTAAAAAACAAAGATCATCGTTCTGGAAAAATCTGTCTGATGTCTGAAATAAAGTACTAAAATAAATACCAGAAAGCCTATCGTGTTCGCCTGAAGGATATTCCATGCTTCCAGTCTTCTTCCTCTGACTCTTTTCGGAGTATATAACTGAAAAATATAATATAGCAACAGATATCCCGGTATAATGAATATCAGTACACTCATATATACTTGCAGAGAAAGATACCACGGATCCATCTCAAAAATGCCGCTCCTGAATCTCAGATACCATGAAAGCACATACGAAATTACAATCACTACCGCATCCAGTACCACATGTATTTTATTTAATAACCCTTGATTTTCCTTGATCAATTTTACTCACCAACTTTATCTATTATTTCGTTTTCCTATGCCAGACGCCGGAAAATATTTATCCATAGTTCTATCTGAATCTTTATATAATTCTTAAGATGGCCGGATTCATATTTTACTTTATCTGATTTTTCCCCCATATGCAGCCCTTCTTTAATACCATTGACATATAGCTTTCCGTATCCCTTGCGAAGGAAAAACAGGTACTTCACCAAAAATCCCACAAAAAGGAACGGACTGTTCAGTATCTTCTGTACAACCGGCATATTTTTATATATCAGATATACATTATTGCGTGAAGACATCTTGACTTTAAATTCATTATATCTTGCTCCGCTTGCCGCACTTCCCACATGGATCACTTCTGATTTGGGTTCATATAAATTATCGTATCCCGCTATCCTGGCACGATATCCCACATCTATGTCTTCCAGATATGCAAAATGCTTCTCATCAAACATTCCAATCTCTTCAAATACTTTTTTCCGATAGATTGAAGCCCCTCCGCATGCTGCAAAAATCTTTCTTATATTATTGTATTTCTTCACACTTTTGTCTTTTCCATATGCGTATGCCCATCCAAGTGCATTATAATAGGTTCCTGCGCTGTCAATTTTGGACGGATCATGGTACTGGATCATCTTAGGCTCCACAGAAAATATGTTCGGATCTTTCTTGATCGAATCCAGCAGATACTTTACATAGTTATCTTTTATCACCGTATCATTATTTAACAAGATCACATATGGTGTATCTGTCTTTTCAATACCGATATTAACTGCTCTGCAAAAGCCATAGTTCTTATCCAGCATCACACATTCAACTTCCGGATATTCTTTTACAACTTCCTCTATACTTCCATCATTCGAGGCATTATCTATGATCAGGATTTTCTTTTCTGTCTGATCCTTTTCATACAAACTTTTCACACAGGAAAACAGATACTCTTTTCCTTTGTAATTAGGTATTACGATTGTTACTTCACACATAATTTCTCCGTTAGTTCACTTTCAGGGAATAGTCCCATTTTTTTAAGGAAAGATTCGGATTATACGCTGGATCTCCATTTTTCAATATGTCAATCCAATGGCTGCGCATATATTCTATCTCTCCCTGAAATCTGCGCACTTTTTCTTTCGTATCTTCAGCTCCTCTAGTCTTAGATTCATAATGATATAACTCTACATATGGATCATACACGATCAGATGTCCTTTTTCCCGTATTCTAAGACACAGATCCACATCATTAAACGCTACTTTCAGCTCTTCTTCCAGTCCGCCGACTTCTTCAAATACCGAACGTTTCATCATCATACAGGCCGCTGTCACGGCACTTAAATCCTGCTGGATAGCCGCTCTGTGCATATATCCTGTATAACCGCGTTTCATACCGACAAAGACACTGCCGGCAACTCCTCCGATTCCAATGATAATTCCCGCATGCTGCACCGTATCATCCGGATAATATAGTCTAGCACCTACTGCACCGACTTCTTTTCGCTGACATGTTGAAAGCAACTCTGTAAGCCAGTCACGACTTATCACTTCCATGTCATTATTTAACAGCAGTAAATAATCTCCCTTTGCCTGTTTTGCACCAAAATTATTAATTGCCGAATAATTAAATTCTTTTTTCCAGTATACGACACGGATCTTATCATTGCAAATCTGTTCATAGTATTCAAAAGTCTTCTCTTCCGTACTATTATTCTCAATAATGATAATTTCATAATTCTCATAATCCGTCAGTTTTTCTATTGACTTCAGGCATTTATCTAATGTCTCTGCCTGATCTTTATTCGGGATCAGAATAGACACCAGCGGATTTCCTGTCACAGGATATTTTACTCTGTAAAATCCAAGATTTTCCGTCTGAAGGACTTCTCCTTTTGTATGGCATCGTCTGAGATGATCTTCGATTGCCTTCTTTCCAGCTTCATATGCATACATTTTACTTAAAGGATTATCTGCTGTTGATTCCTTATGCACCCGCCAGTGATATAATATCTTTGCAACATGAGAGATTCTTTCCGCCTGTTCCGTACATCGTAAGATCAGATCATAATCCTGCGCCCCGTTATATTCCGCTCTGAACATTCCTACCGATTCAATTAATGCTTTTTTTGCAACAAAAAAATGACAGATGTAATTATTTGCTCTCAACATATCCAAATTAAAGTCCGGCTTAAAATTCGGAGAAAAATATTCATCCAAATCTGTCGTCACTTTATCTTCGTCTGTATATAGCACATCTGTCTTGCGATCTTTGTTCAGGCAGCTTACAATTTCATACAGTGCATTTTCTTCCAGAAGATCATCATGATCCAGCAATCCTACAAATTCTCCCGTTGCGATCTCCAATGCTCTGTTCGTATTCTGTGCAATTCCTTCATTTTCCGGAACATCCACTACTTTGATCCTGTTGTCCTTCTTGCCTGCAACATTCAGAATACTACTTACTTCCTGATTAGAAGGATTAGCATTGGCAATACACAATTCCCAGTTCGTATAAGTCTGCTTTCTCACTGACTGGATCATCTGCTTTAAAAACACCTCCGGTGTATTGTATACCGGTACCAGGATGCTGATCTTAGGACTGTATTCAAATACCTGCTTCCGTTCTCTTTCTAATTCCTGTTCAGATGGTCTGTGATTTTCATACCATTCTTTATAATCAATATCGCTTTTCTGGAAACGTTCTGTTAATTTTATCCAGAATCCTTTCGGTCCATAATGGCGCAAATAAAGTATCCCCTTTTTCAAATTATAGGGAGATACTTTTTTTATCATATTTATATAATCTAATTTACCACTCATTAAGATATTCCTCGTACATATTATTACATATTTTCCCTTTTTATCCGATTTATTGTAACATATAGTTAATAATTGAGCAATATTTATATTCTTAATATTATATGAATAACAGTTTAAGATAACAAAAAAGCTCCGGATTCGTATGATCCGAAGCTTTTATTATCTTAAATCTACAGAACCTGCCACTGGCAGCTTCTTCCGAACACATGGCGATTTAAAAATGGAATGTATCTTTTAATCCAACCCAGAGCTGATCTTTTTCGCTTAAGTTCAGCGCAGTTCCATCTTCCAGTGCATATCCTTCACCGGAAGCTGTTCCTTTATACTCTCCTGTCAGTGTCGGCCACTCGATACCGATCTCAGGATCGTTCCATGCAAGACCGCCTTCATCTCCCGGGTGATAGAAGTCTGTACATTTGTAGCAGAACTCAGCAATATCACTCAATACCAGGAATCCATGTGCGAATCCTTCCGGAATATAGAACTGTTTCTTATTTTCTTCTGTCAGCTCCACACCGAACCATTTTCCGTATGTCTCGCTGTCACTTCTTAAGTCTACAGCAACATCAAATACAGAACCTTTTACGACTCGTACCAGTTTGCCCTGTGGAAATTCTTTCTGGAAATGTAATCCTCTTAAAACTCCTTTTGTTGAGCATGACTGATTGTCCTGAACAAACTGCATTGTAAGTCCGGCTTCCTCCATGTCTTTCTGGTTGTATGTCTCCATAAAGTATCCTCTTGCGTCACCGTGTACCGTTGGTTCGATCACACAAAGTCCCTGGATACCGCCTGCATTTTTTTCTACTTTAATCTGTCCCATTTTATTATCTCCTTAGAATTCGATTTCTTTCAGATATCTTCCAAGCGCATCCTGCCATGTCGGAAGTGGGGTAAATCCATTTTCTGCAAGCTTACTCTTATCCAGTCTGCTGTTAAAAGGTCTCGCAGCTTTTGACACTCCATATTCTTCTGTTGTTACAGGAAGAACGGTTACTTTCTCTTCACTATATTCTTCATGTCCAAGTGCTGTTGCCTGACGGAAGATTTCTTTCGTAAAGTCATACCAGCTGATATATCCGCCTTCGTTGGTTGCATGGTAGTAACCATATTTATCTGTCTCTATCATGTCAACAAGAAGTCTTGCAAGGTCAAATGTATAGGTCGGTGTTCCGATCTGGTCATTTACAACCTTTAATGTATCATGTGTCTTTGCCACATTTAACATTGTCTTGATAAAGTTCTTTCCATTCTTTCCAAATACCCATGCGATACGTACGATAAAATACTTATCCAGAGTCTCAGACACTGCAAGTTCTCCCGCCAGTTTACTTTCTCCGTATACGTTCAGAGGTTTGTAATCTTTGCAATCCGGTTCCCATGCTTTCGTTCCCTGTCCGTCGAATACATAGTCTGTGCTGATGTAAACCATCTTACAGTCCAGTTTCTTGCATACATCTGCAATATTCTTTGTTCCTGTTGCATTGACAGCTTTTACGATGTCTTTCTTATCTTCATCTTCCGCAAGATCAACGGCTGTCCATGCCGCACAATGTACCACTACATCCGGTGCAGCCTCTGTCAGGACTTTTTCTACTGAAGCCGCATCTGTGATATCCATCGGTACATACGGCATTGTTGTCACCGCTGTACCATCCTGAATTCCGCTGTATGTTTCTTTGATGTCCGAACCGATTCCCTCATATCCGCGGGATGCCAGTTCGTTCATCACATCATGACCAAGCTGTCCGCCAACACCCGTCACTAATACTTTCATTCTTAAATCTCCTCTCGGTGAGCATACATTTTCTCATAATAGTTCTGGTATTCTCCGGAAATGATTGTCTCCCACCATTCCTTGTTCTCAAGATACCATTTGATCGTCTTCTTAATACCATCTTCGAATTTAGTCTCTGGAAGCCATCCAAGTTCATTGTGGATCTTAGTCGGATCAATTGCATAACGCATGTCATGTCCCTTACGGTCTGCAACATGTGTAATCAGACTTTCCGGTTTTCCAAGTTCTTTGCAGATGATCTTAACGATCTCGATGTTTGTCTTTTCGTTGTGTCCACCTACGTTGTACACTTCTCCGACTCTTCCATTATGGATGATCAGGTCGATTGCTTTGCAGTGATCTTCTACATATAACCAGTCACGTACATTCAATCCTTCTCCATATACCGGAAGTGGTTTGTCATTCAGTGCATTGGCGATCATCAGAGGAATCAGCTTCTCCGGGAAGTGATATGGTCCATAGTTATTAGAGCATCTGCTGATCGTTACAGGCAGTCCGTATGTTCTGTGATAAGCAAGAACTAACAGGTCTGCTGCTGCCTTAGATGAGCTGTATGGGCTGCTTGTGTGGATTGGTGTCTCCTCTGTGAAGAACAGGTCTGGTCTGTCAAGCGGCAGATCGCCGTATACTTCATCTGTAGATACCTGATGGTAACGTTTGATACCATACTTTCTGCAGGCATCCATCAGTACAGCAGTACCTTTGATGTTTGTGTCCAGGAATACTTCCGGGTTCTCGATAGAACGGTCTACGTGGCTTTCTGCTGCGAAGTTTACAACCATATCCGGTTTCTCTTCTTCGAATAATTTGTACACTGCTTCACGGTCTGTAATGCTTTCTTTTACAAAACGGAAATTCGGATTGTCCATTACAGGCTCCAGTGTAGATAAGTTACCTGCATATGTCAGGCAGTCCAGACAAACGATGCGATAGTCCGGGTATTTGTTTAACATATGAAATACAAAGTTACTTCCGATAAATCCGGCTCCTCCGGTTACAATAATTGTCATTTTTTGCTTTCTCCTTTTTGTATCATTTCTTAGTATAGATTTTAGTACAGATTTTCTTTATATTTTCCATCCAGGACGTCTTTTAAGTACTGTCCATACTGGTTCTTCTTCAGAACTTCATATACTTCCATTACCTCGTCCTTGCTGATCCATCCGTTCAGGTATGCGATCTCTTCCAGGCATGCGATCTTACGGTGCTGATGTGTCTCAACCGTCTTCACGAAGTTGGTTGCATCTACAAGGCTTTCGTGTGTACCTGTATCCAGCCATGTGAATCCCTGTCCGAGAAGTTCTACATTCAGATCACCTTTCTCAAGATATACACGGTTCAGATCTGTGATCTCCAGTTCTCCACGTGCACTTGGCTTTAACTCTTTTGCATACTTCACAACATTATTGTCATAGAAATACAATCCTGTTACACAGTAGTTGCTCTTTGGCTGTGCCGGTTTTTCTTCGATGGAAATAGCTTTTCCCTCGTGATCAAATTCTACGATACCGAAACGTTCCGGATCATCTACATAATATCCAAATACAGTAGCTCCCTTTCCGGTCTCTGCATTCTCAACAGCAGCTTTCAGACGTTTATTCAGTCCGTGACCTGCAAAAAT
>SKEC01002365.1_pt1 | contig 12887 bp, 7 predicted proteins | sample 4826641 | NCBI WGS metagenome assembly SKEC01 (sample SAMN11008819, study PRJNA524170) | human gut metagenome | biome: Human fecal sample; material: Feces; isolation source: fecal sample from pouch patient p18, p21 | host: Homo sapiens | place: Israel: Tel-Aviv | collected 2015-12-22
GATGAAGGTACTGGACAAGACGATTAGAAGCATAAAATCCGGCGGGGGGGGTACCGAAATGCAGGGCATTGAACAGTGACAAATGGAAAGTAACCAGACATAAAAAAATTGAAAAAATAGCAGGAATGGAAGATAAATGAAAGGAAAAAGAATAATTGCAGGTATTCTGCTTGTGGGAATTTTAGCAACTACTCTGGCAGGATGCAAAAATGACAGTAGCAGTAAAAAAGAAACCGAAAAGCCGGTCATTACGCTCGGCAGTGACAGTTATCCACCCTACAATTATCTGAATGAGGATGGCGTACCAACGGGCATAGATGTAGAACTTGCTACAGAAGCCTTCAAAAGAATGGGATATCAGGTGGAGGTTGTCCAGATAGACTGGGAGGAGAAAAAAGAGCTGGTGGAGAGCGGAGAGATTGACTGTATCATGGGCTGCTTTTCCATGGAAGGTCGTCTTGATGATTACCGCTGGGCAGGACCATACATAGCAAGCCGTCAGGTAGTTGCCGTAAATAAGAGCAGTGACATCTATAAACTGAGTGATCTGGAAGGAAAGAATCTTGCCGTCCAGTCCACAACCAAACCGGAAGGTATCTTTCTGAAGCGGACAGATGACAGAATCCCAAAACTGGAAAATCTGATCAGTCTTGCACACCGGGAGCTGATCTATACGTTTCTGGGAAAAGGATATGTAGATGCTGTGGCTGCACATGAGGAATCTGTTGTCCAGTATATGAAAGATTATGATGCAAGCTTCCGTATTCTGGAAGAACCTTTGATGGTTGTGGGGATAGGAGTTGCTTTTGCAAAAGATGATGACCGGGGAATCTGTGAGCAGATGAACCAGACCCTGGAAGAGATGCGTCAAGATGGCACATCATTGAAAATCATTGAAAAATATCTGGATGATCCGGAAAAATATCTGGAGGTGGATGATCTTGGATATTAAGAGAAGGAAAAAAGAAAAACAAATACAGCTGTTCGGCGGTCTGATTGGAATCTGTGTGGCTGTAGTCTCTCTGTTTTATTTCTTCCACGTAGAAAAAGCGGAAGCAGAGAAAAGAATGGTGGAGATTGTAAACTATGTCAAAGTGCAGTGTTCAACCTATACCCATTATAATGAATCTTCGGAATCCAAAAGTCTTCTCCGTGCCATTGAAAGTGCCAGACAGATGAGTACAAATATTAAAATGGAAACAGAAAACGGTGGTCATCTAAGCGAGGATTTCCTGAAAGAAAACCTGCAGACTCTCTGGGTGGATGGCATCCTTGTACTGGATGCAGAGGGAAAGACGGACTGCGAATATAGCATGGATGAGCCTCTGACAGGTGAGATTACGGAATATCTGCAAAAAGACATTATCATGGATTTTACCGGATATGAAGAAAGAAGCTATTCGGAACGGTTTACCAGGAAAGACGGGTCACATATCGACATTGCAGCCTGTGCCAGAAAAGATGCACCGGGTATCGTGGCAATCTACTATTATACGTCTTCCGAATTTGCCAGAAACTATACTCTGACGATACAGAGTCTTTTAAATGGCTATAGTACTCAGAAAGATGGAACAATTATTGTTGCAGACGAGGGAATCGTTGTTGCCAGCAACGATGAGAGCCTGTTGGGGCAGAATACGGCTGACAACGAAGTTGTTCAGGAAATGAAGAGGCATACAGACAGCCAGCACATTTATCATTTGAAGAATGAAGGAACCGGATGTTACGGAATCATGCTGAAGCAGAGGGACTATTATATCTATGCGTATCTTCCAGATACGGAAGTGTTCCATAACCTTCCATTAAGTGTAGCAGGTGTTATCTTTCTTTATTTTCTGATGTTCAGCATATTCTGGTTCTGGACATACAGAACCAATCTGGCACACCGAAAACAGGAACAGGAAAAAGATGAAAAATATAAAGCAGAACTTCTGATTGCTGCAAAAAAGGCGGAAGCCGCCAATGAGGCAAAAACTGAGTTTCTCCAGCGTATGAGCCACGATATCAGAACCCCGATCAATGGAATCTGTGGCATGCTCGATGTGGCAGACCATTATGCCGATGATATGAAAAAACAGACCGAATGCAGGGGAAAAATCAAAGAAGCCTCTCATCTGCTTCTGGAACTGGTAAACGATGTTCTGGATATGAGTAAGCTGGAGTCCGGAGAAGTGGTGCTGGAAGAAATACCATTTAATCTGAGCAGTATTTCCAGAGAAGTATTTGTTGTGATCGAACAGATCGCAGCAGAACAGAATATCCGAATTGTGTGGGAGAAAAAAGAAATCACACACCGGGATTTTATTGGAAGTCCGGGGTATGTGAAACGTGTGATGATGAATATTCTGTCGAATGCAGTGAAATATAACAGAGAAAACGGACATATCTATATCACCTGCACGGAAATTCCATCCGAACAGCCAGGAATGACAACAATGGAATTTGTCTGCCGGGATACCGGAATCGGGATGACAGAAGCATTCCAGAAACAAATTTTTGAACCATTTGCACAGGAACATACCGGAAGCCGTACAAAATTTGCCGGAACTGGACTGGGAATGCCGATTTCAAAGAAACTGATTGAGAAAATGGGTGGAACGATTACCTTTGAAAGCGCAGAAGGCATAGGGACGACATTTGTGATTCGGGTTCCATTTAAAATAGATCTTGATGTGGATATACGTGAAGAACAGGCGGATGTATCCGAAAAATCTATAAAGGGGCTGCATATTCTTCTGGCAGAAGATAATGAGCTGAACATGGAAATTGCAGAATTTATGTTTCAGAATGAAGGCACTGAGGTGACCAAAGCATGGAATGGACAGGAGGCTGTTGAGCTATTTGAAAAAAGCAGACCTGGTGAATTTGATGTGATTCTAATGGATATCATGATGCCGGTAATGAATGGCTATGAAGCCGCAAAGATGATCAGGTCTCTGGACAGGGAGGATGCAAAGGTGATTCCGATTATTGCGATGACAGCAAATGCGTTCGCGGAGGACAGGCTAAGAGCAAAAGAAGCAGGAATGAATGAACATATCGCAAAACCTGTTGATGCAAAACTATTGGTAAAGATAATTCATAAATTGGTGCATTAGAGCGTGTTTGAAAAATAGTCTCAGAAAGGGGATTCGTAATGAAAAAGAAAAAATGGAACAGAGTTTTAGCTGTACTTTTAATGATGGTGATGAGTATATCACTTCTGTCAGGATGTGGCAGCAAAAGTGCGGAAAAAGAAGATGCAGAAACAATAACGGTGTATTTATGGAGCACAAACCTCTATGAAAAATATGCACCATACATTCAGGAACAGCTCCCGGATATCAATGTTGAATTTGTCGTAGGGAATAATGATCTGGATTTCTACAAATTTCTGAATGAAAATGGTGGATTGCCGGATATTATAACCTGCTGTCGTTTCTCACTGCATGACGCGAGTCCCCTGAAAGACAATCTGATGGATCTTTCTACAACCAATGTTGCTGGTGCTGTCTATGATACCTACCTCAGCAATTTTATGAATGAGGATGGAAGCGTAAACTGGCTTCCGGTGTGTGCGGATGCACATGGTTTTGTAGTGAACAAAGATCTTTTTGAAAAGTATGAGATTCCTCTGCCAACAGATTATGAAAGCTTTGTCTCTGCCTGCCAGGCATTTGACAAAGTGGGGATTCGTGGATTTACAGCAGACTATTATTATGATTATACCTGTATGGAAACACTGCAGGGTCTGTCAGCATCAGAACTGTCTTCCGTGGACGGACGAAAGTGGCGTACTACCTACAGTGACCCGGATAATACAAAGAGAGAAGGTCTGGACAGTACAGTCTGGCCAAAGGCTTTTGAACGTATGGAACAGTTCATTCAGGATACCGGGCTGAGCCAGGATGATCTGGATATGAATTATGATGATATCGTTGAGATGTATCAAAGTGGCAAGCTTGCCATGTACTTTGGCACCTCTGCTGGTGTAAAAATGTTTCAGGATCAGGGCATTAACACAACCTTTCTTCCATTCTTTCAGGAAAACGGTGAAAAATGGATTATGACTACGCCATATTTCCAGGTAGCTTTAAATAGCAATCTGACAAAGGATGAGACACGTCGAAAGAAAGCAATGAAGGTACTGGACACAATGCTTTCAGCGGATGCGCAGAATAGAATCGTTTATGATGGACAGGATCTGTTAAGCTACAGTCAGGATGTAGATCTCCAGCTTACGGAATATCTGAAGGATGTGAAACCTGTGATCGAAGAAAACCATATGTATATCCGCATAGCGTCAAATGATTTTTTCTCTGTTTCTAAGGATGTGGTTTCGAAGATGATATCAGGAGAATACGATGCAGGGCAGGCCTATGAGTCATTTGATTCTCAGCTTCTTGAGGAGGACTCCTCTTCTGAGGATATCGTGCTGGATTCACAGAAATCCTATTCCAATCGTTTTCACAGCAGTGGAGGAAATGCAGCATATTCTGTTATGGCAAACACTCTGCGCGGTATTTATGGGTCAGATGTGCTGATTGCAACCGGAAACAGCTTTACGGGAAACGTGCTGAAAGCCGGCTATACTGAAAAAATGGCGGGCGATATGATCATGCCGAACGAACTTTCAGCTTACAGCAGCAAAATGAGCGGAGCCGAACTGAAAGAGGCAGTTAAAAACTTTGTAGAAGGCTATGAGGGTGGATTTACTCCGTTTAACCGAGGCTCTCTGCCTGTGCTCAGTGGTATTTCTGTAGAAGTCAAAGAAACAGATGATGATTATACATTGAGCAAAGTTACAAAGGACGGAAAACAAATTCAGGATAATGATACTTTCACGGTAACCTGTCTTGCGATACCAAAACACATGGAGGCTTATCCGGCAGATGATAATATTGTGTTTGATGGAGGGAATACCTCTGTGGATGATACATGGATAGGATATATTTCAGATGGTGATGCCGTTCTTGCAGAGCCTGAATACTACATGACTTTGAGGTGAGAAGGATGGGCATTAAGAATCATAATACAAAAAGAGAGAAGACTGTCATGAGAAAACGGTTAAGGATAGCTGTCTTTATTGCAGTTTCTCTTGGAATTGTGTTGATAGTTTTCCGATATTTTGGATTTGTATCGAAAACTATTTATGAAGAAAGTGTTTCTCATCTGACGGAAGTTTTTCATCAGTCTGATAATATGCTGAGGGAACTGACAGATAAGAATCTGAACTATCTTCATATGTGGGGTGAGAATCTACAGGATATTTCCAGCGAAGATGAAATTCGTGACTATATAAAAAAAGCGCAGGAAGATGCCAGATTTTTAGACTTCTTTTTTCTGTCAGCTGACGGGAACTATAAGATGGCGACAGGTGAAACCGGATACCTTGGATTACAGGAAAATATTGAAGAGGATATCCGGCAGGGAAATGATGTGATAGCGAATGCAGCGGTTCCCGGAAAATCCCAGCTGCTTGTTTTTGCCACACCTAAGGCTCATGGAATTTATCAGGGATTTGAATATGATGCAATTGCTATTGCTTATGAAAACGCTGATATCGTAGATGTACTGGATATTTCTGCTTTCGATGGAAATGCCCAGAGTTTTGTTATTCATCCGGATGGCCGTGTTGTCATTGATCATTCTTCTGAGTCATGGGGGAACGTATATAATTTCTTCGGTGTTCTGAGAGAGCATTCTGATATGTCTGAAAAAGAAATCAGTGAGCTTTCAGAGAAGTTTAAATCAGGACGTACCGATGCAATGCTGCTAAATCTGGATGGAAGAAACTATTATCTGGTCTATGAAAAATCACATATCCAGGACTGGATGTTTTTGGGACTTGTTCAGGCAGATATCGTCAATGCCAGTATGAACAGTCTGCAGCGTAGTACGATACTTCTTGTTGGTGCGGTCGTGCTCTGTATTGCCGCTTTACTTATTAGTTTTATTATTCAAAAAGGCAGAATAAACCTCAGGAAAAAGGATACGGAGATTCTGTACAGGGACGAGCTGTTTCAAAAGCTTTCAATGAATGTAGATGACGTCTTTCTGATGCTGGATGCAAAAACATATCAGGCAGATTACGTCAGCCCAAATGCGGAAAAGCTGCTGGGTATTACGGTAGAACAGATTCGTAAAGATATTTGCATCCTGGGGAAACTGCATCCAGAGGAACAGGAGGATCCGAAGAAAAATTATCTGGAGGAAATTCAGGTTCATGAACAGAGGGAATGTGATTTTGAATATGTCCATCTGAAGACAGGGGAAAAACGCTGGTTCCATAATATTGTAATGGGCAGTGAGGTGAACGGGAAAAAGAAATATATTCTGGTTATGTCGGATCGTACCTCTGATTGGAAAATGAACCAGGCACTCTCTGAGGCGGTACATGCGGCAGAGACAGCAAATCAGGCAAAGAGCACTTTCCTTTCTAATATGTCTCACGATATCCGGACACCAATGAATGCGATTATCGGTTTTACCACACTGGCTGTAAGTAATATTGATGATCAGGAAAGAGTCCGGGATTATCTGGGTAAGATTCTTTCCTCCAGTAAACATCTGCTCTCACTGATCAATGATATACTGGATATGAGCAGGATTGAGAGTGGAAAGCTCCATCTGGAAGAGACAGAGGTCAGTCTGTCGGATGTGCTTCATGATCTGAAGACAATTATCAGTGGGCAAATCCATGCGAAGCAGCTGGAACTTTATATGGATGCCATGGATGTTACAAATGAAGATGTCTATTGTGACAAGACTCGATTGAACCAGGTACTGCTGAATCTCTTGTCTAATGCGGTTAAGTTTACACCTGCAGGAGGAACCGTTTCTGTCCGGCTGAAGCAGTATCCGGGGGCAGTAAAAGGCAGTGCGCTGTACGAAATCCGGATAAAGGATACAGGAATCGGTATGAGTCAGGAATTCGTGCAGAAGATTTTTTCTCCTTTTGAGAGGGAGAGGACTTCCACTGTAAGCAGAACCCAAGGCACAGGGCTTGGCATGGCAATCACCAAGAATATTGTGGATATGATGGGTGGAACCATTGAGGTTCAGACAGAACAGGGCAAAGGTACCGAATTTATTGTCCGCCTGCCATTACGGCTTCAGTCTGAGCGCCAACGTATAGAGAAAATCGCAGAACTAGAAGGACTTAAGGCACTGGTTGTAGATGATGACTTTAATACCTGTGACAGTGTGACAAAAATGCTTCTGAAGGTTGGAATGCGTTCGGAGTGGACACTTTCCGGTAAGGAGGCTGTTCTCCGTGCGCGGCAGTCTATGGAACTGGGTGATGCGTTTCGCGCTTATATCATCGACTGGCGTCTGCCGGATATGAATGGTATTGAAGTCACCCGTCAAATCCGCAGCCTTGGTGATGATACACCGATCATTATCCTGACTGCTTATGACTGGTCAGATATCGAGGTAGAAGCCAGGGCAGCAGGGGTGACTGCATTCTGTGCGAAACCGCTGTTCATGTCAGATATCAGAGATACCTTGATGACTGCTATCGGACAGAGTCAGGCTGAAGTAGAAGATTCAATTCTTCCAGAAGCAGGTTCAGATTTCAGAGGCAGATGTATACTGCTTGTGGAAGACAACGAACTGAACAGTGAAATTGCGGTGGAAATTCTGAAAGGATATGGATTTCTGGTTGATACTGCCGAAAATGGCGCAGAGGCAGTGGAGAAAGTTAAGAATTCGACTCCAGGTAAGTATGATCTGGTGCTGATGGATGTGCAGATGCCGGTAATGAATGGATACGAGGCCACCCGTCAGATTCGTGCGCTGGATGATCCGGCACTGTCGGGAATCACCATCCTTGCCATGACTGCTAATGCCTTTGATGAGGACAGGAAGAAAGCCTTGGAATATGGTATGGATGGATTCTTATCCAAACCGATAGTTATAGAGGAGTTAATCAGTACTTTACACAACAACCTGTTGGATTAGAGCGTGTTTGATCAGGTGTTTGGAACTTCAGAAAATCCGCACGGATAAAGGAAATAAGGAATATGGATATTGGGATGTCTGATTTTAAGTTTATGGACGGGAAACGTGTAGGTGTGCTCATGGATACAGAGCCAGAAATTATGCTGACAGAATGGGAAAATAAAAATGGTATACATACAGAGCATGTAAATGTGAATAATGATAATGATGTCGAAAAGAAATTAGCGAATCATGAGATTGATGCTTTTGTATCTCTGGAGGAATCCATCTGGTCTGAACAGGGAATATCATCTGTTACCACTATTGGCAAATCAGGTATATATTTTGCAATAAATAAAGAGCGTAGCGATATCAAGACGGAGCTGGACTATGCTATGTGTCAGCTGGATCAGGATAGTCCTTTTTTTAAGGCAGATATGTATAAGAAATATTTTACACTTGATTATAATCAGAGTCTTACAGGTGGAGAAAAATCCTGGCTGGAAGAACATGGTGACATCCGGATGGGATTTTTGAACAATGATCCGGCAATCTTTTCCATGGACGAAACAACTGGAAAACTTACCGGTATGCTATCAGAATATGTCTCCTATGCCAAAGAATGTCTGGGAAATCAGACGTTGAAATTTAATATACAGGACTATGATGATTATGATGAAATGCTTCAGGCACTGCAGAATCATGAAATTGACATGATTTTTTATGCTGGCAGAAATCCTGATATTGCAGAAAAAAAAGGATATGCACTTACAAACACAGTCTGGAGCTACAATCTTATGACGGTAACTGATGAGAAAAATTTTGACGAGGGTAATGTGTATACAGTAGCTGTGCCAAAGGAAAAAGAAGCTTTAAAACAGCAGCTTACCTTTAGTTATCCACAATGGAATCTTGTAGATTATGATTCGTTTGAGGAGGCTGCTGAAATGATTACTAATGAAAAAGCAGACTGTTTTCTCATGGGAGCAAGTCAGGCGATGGTATATGATAACAATCGAGATTTCAAGAGTGTTCCACTTACAAAAACAATGGAGGCATGCTTTGCAGTAAAAGGTGGAGAGGGAACTCTTTTGTCGATCCTGAATAAAACTTTAAAGGGCATGCCGTCTGGCATGCTTACAAGCGCAATTGCTATCTATGACAGTACGGCAGATAAGGTAACATTTTTGGACTTTGTAAAAGACAATATGCTTGCTTTTTTTCTCGCCACAGGATTCTCTGCACTCAGCATCATTGTTATTATCCTCGTACTTTTACGCAAGGCAAGGAAAGCAGAAGCTGCCGCAAAGCTTGCTGCAAATGATACACAAAAACTTAATGAGAAACTGGAAATCGCTTTGAAAAAAGCAGAGGATGTCAGTCTCGCAAAGACCAGTTTTCTTAACAATATGTCACATGATATCCGTACTCCTATGAATGTAATTCTGGGTTATGCACAGCTTATGGAGAATGAACTAAATGGAAAAGACATACCTGAAGCTTTAGAACATCTGGAAAAACTGCAGCAGTCTGGAAATCTTCTTCTGTCAATCATAAATAATGTACTGGATATGGCCCGGATTGAGAGCGGAAGGATGGAGATTGATGAGAATTACTGCCGGATTGAAGATGTCTGGAAATCTTTGTTTGCAGTATTTGATGAGAAAGCAAGGAAAAAGAATATTTCGCTTCATTACACGATGAATGTAGAGCATGAGCATGTATTGACAGATGTTACCAAGGTAAAAGAAATATTGGTCAATATCCTGAGCAATGCTATAAAATATACTCCAGCAGGTGGTTCTGTTATGGTATATGTAGATGAATTACCTTGTGATGAGTCTGGATACATGATAGTGAGGATCAGAATCAGCGATACCGGAATCGGTATGAGTCGGGATTATCTGACAAAGATTTTCGAAGCATTCACGCGTGAGAAGAACACCACAAAGAGCAAAATCGCAGGAACCGGACTGGGCATGTCAATCGTCAAGAATTATGTTGACCTGCTTGGTGGAACAATAGATGTAGAGAGTGAGCTTGGCAAGGGCAGCACCTTTACAGTTACATTAAAACATAGGATAGCGGATGAAAGATATTATGTAAAAAAGCATATTGAAGAGATTGAAACCGAAAGCGAAATACTTGAAGGCAGAAATATCCTTTTGGCGGAGGATAATGATTTAAATGCAGAGATTGCAGAGGCAATACTTAAGCGTGCCGGTCTTACGATAGAACGTGTGGAGAATGGTATTCAGTGTGTGAACAGAATACTGGAAATGCCGGCAGGAACATATGATATGATCTTCATGGATATCCAGATGTCGGAAATGGACGGTTATAAAGCAACACAGGCAATCAGAAATTTGACAGATAAGGATAAAGCATGCATACCGATTATAGCTATGACAGCCAATGCTTTTGCAGAAGATAAAAGAAAGACGATGGAGGCAGGGATGAATGCACATCTGTCAAAACCATTAAATGTACCGGAACTGATGGATACAATCCGAAAATTCTGTGATGGTAAGTAGATGTGTCAGTGACTGGGAAAAGAATAACAGAGATATAGCAGAATGAAAAAGAATTCTGTTGTTATATCATTCCGTAAGTGATATACTAAAAAGACAGAAAAAAACCGTGTGGAATTACAGTTTTACTTTCGCACGGTTTCTTTTATACATAATGGTTAGTTATAACTAATATCAAAAATAGTATGAAGGACTACAAAATAGTAGTTTTTCTGATTTTAAAGAAAGGAAAATGCAAAGCTAATGAATACTTTTTTTGGCATATTAATTCCATTTATTGGAACAACGCTGGGTGCAGCATGTGTTTTTTTTATGAAAACAACGCTAGGCAAATCAGTGCAACGTGCACTTACAGGATTTGCAGCAGGTGTAATGGTTGCGGCTTCAATCTGGAGTCTTCTGATTCCAGCTATTAAACAATCGGAGAAGATGGGAGATTTGTCATTTGTTCCGGCAGTTGCTGGGTTCTGGATTGGTATATTGTTTTTACTTACACTTGATCATTTGATTCCGCATCTTCATGTTGGAAGTGATCAGGCAGAGGGACCGAAAAGCAGGCTTGGCCGTACTACAATGATGGTGTTGGCGGTCACATTGCATAACATTCCTGAAGGGATGGCAGTCGGTGTAATGTATGCAGGATTTCTTGCTGGAAATGCACAGATTACAGCAACAAGTGCACTTGCGTTATCACTTGGAATTGCTATTCAGAATTTCCCGGAAGGAGCAATTATATCCATGCCGCTTAGGGCAGAGGGAGAAAGTAAGGGAAAGGCATTTTTAGGTGGTGTACTTTCAGGGGTGGTCGAACCGATTGGCGCAGTATTGACAATTATTGCTGCACAGCTGATAATCCCGGCATTACCATATTTGCTGAGCTTTGCAGCAGGAGCTATGCTTTATGTCGTGGTTGAAGAACTGATCCCTGAAATGTCGCAGGGAGAGCACTCGGACATTGGTACAGTTTTCTTTGCAGTTGGGTTTAGCTTAATGATGATTCTGGATGTGGCACTTGGGTGATAGCAAACAGGAAAAGGTATTAGAATATAAATTTGCGGTAATCAATTATATCGGATTTCTAAGATTTTCATAATCAACTTTACAAAATCTAATCAGAATCAGTCCATCCATATTCCACATGGATGCAAATACCGGAATTTCTCTGATATCAAATGTCGTTTTTATCATAAGAAAATATCCTTTTTCATCCCTTCTTCTGCAATATTATGATTATATGGTACATTATAAATGTGAAATTTACAAAGGTTAAGCGCATAACCCATTACAAAATTTGCATTCGATTTTTGTGATATTTTACTATTGCATTACGCATTTCCAGCAATCTGTGGGTTAATCATTAATGACATTCTTATCCCACAATAAAACTGTGTCGTAAAATGTGGTAAGAAAATCAGACGAATATATTTTTCCAAAGACTTGTCGTAAAAATGTGGTCAAATCAAGAAAATCGAGTGCGAAAGCAAGTGAGAAATCCCTGTGAAGCCCGTAAAATCAAAGCTTCATCAAAAAATCTCAAAAAATTAGCACTCGTCTCTTGTTATTACAGCGTAGCTTTTGTCTTAGTTCATAGAGTGCCGTAAAGTGCCTATTTACAGTCTTTTCACGGGTTTTATGAATTTATCACATTTCATCAAAAATCGTCAATATACAAAAAATTGGTGTCAAAATTGGTGTCAAATAACCTTAATTTGAGATTTTGATGAGTAACACATCAGTAAAAAAAATTGAATATTTTATAGACTATGGAACGCCTAAAATGACGTTCCTTTTCTATTTCCAGCCGTTCTTATTGGACGGCTATTTTATTACCAAAAATGAAAGGAGCATTAGATTTATGAAAAAGACATGGAAACGATTGTGTACGGGCTTCTTAGCTCTTGCAACTGTCGTTACTGCTTTACCGACGACACCCGTTCATGCAGAAAGCAAGCAATACTGGACGGAGTCAAAAGAGCGTGTCGGTATCGTTGAAAAAGTAATGAATGACGGTTCGATTGGTTCTACCTTTAACGAGGGACATTTGACCGTTGAGGGCGAGGACGCTTACTGTATCGACATTAACACAGATTTTAGGAACGGCTACAAGACCAGAGCTGACGCAAGCACCCGTATGAGTGTCGACCAGATAAGCGACGTTGCTTTATCTATCGAATATGTAAAACAGTACACAGACAGCCACAGCGGAATAAGCAAAAATCACGCCTACCTTTTAAGACAGCTTGTAGTCTGGCAGAGATTGAGTGTACATCTTGGCTGGCAATGCGATAACGTGCGAGCTTCTTATGATGAAATTCCAAAGGCTACGCAGGACGAAGTTTTCTCTGGTGCAAAAGCCTTTGTCAAAGAAAATAAAGGACGCTATGAATGTGGCGGTTATATCTACTCTGGCGAGGGGCAGGAATTGGGACAATT
>SKEC01002372.1_pt1 | contig 12847 bp, 10 predicted proteins | sample 4826641 | NCBI WGS metagenome assembly SKEC01 (sample SAMN11008819, study PRJNA524170) | human gut metagenome | biome: Human fecal sample; material: Feces; isolation source: fecal sample from pouch patient p18, p21 | host: Homo sapiens | place: Israel: Tel-Aviv | collected 2015-12-22
GATATACAGGAAAATGACAGAATTGAAGATTATCGGAAAATGCCTGCAAACAGCGTAAATACAGCATTTCAAGGAGTTTTAAGCAATGATAAGTGTGTTATTTGTCTGCCACGGCAATATTTGCAGATCAACCCTAAGCGAGAGCGTATTTACCCACAAAGTAAACACCCTTGGATTGGAAAATATGTTTGTTATAGACAGTGCTGCAACAAGCAGAGAAGAAATCGGTAACCCTCCTCACAGAGGTACAGTGAACAAATTGAGAGAACTGGGAATTCCATTGGTGCCGCACAGAGCCAGACAGGTCACTTTAGACGACTATGACAAGTTTGATTACATCATAGGTATGGATACTGCAAATATACGTAACCTGAACCGGATATTGAATCATGACCCGGAAGGGAAGGTATATAAATTGTTAAGCTTTGCCGGATCTGGAAGAGATATAGCAGATCCCTGGTATACAGGAGACTTTGATGAAACTTACAGGGATGTGGAAGAAGGATTAGAGGGGTTTCTGAATTGTCTGAGAGAAAAGGGAGAAATATAGGAATTTACAATCTGAAGTACTTTTTAACTTGTTTCTATGTATAAAAATATGGTATAATAATCGGCAGTTTTCGTTAAGTACCCCAGTACCCCATGAAAAACCGCCGATTATTTATGTACGCGAGCAATGAGTCAAAGTCTGTGGCTTGAGCCAAAGGAAAGTACCGGGGAGAGAAAGAATAGATATAATGGAAGAAAAAGGATAGAAAGGAAAGTATTATGGCAAAGAAAGACAGTTATGACGCCAGCAGTATCTCGGTGCTTGAAGGACTCGAAGCGGTCCGGAAACGTCCGGGTATGTATATAGGAAGTGTTTCGAGAAAGGGTCTGAATCATCTGATCTATGAGATCGTGGATAACTCGGTGGACGAGCATCTGGCAGGGTACTGTGACCGGATTCAGGTGATCCTGGAAGCGGACGGTTCCTGTACCGTATCGGATAACGGCCGTGGAATCCCGGTGGGGATGCATGAGAAGGGAATGTCTGCGGAGCGTCTGGTATTTACCACGCTGCATGCGGGCGGAAAATTTGATAACGGCGCTTACAAGACCAGTGGTGGTCTGCATGGAGTAGGTTCCTCGGTGGTAAATGCACTGTCTACCTATCTGGATGTAAAGATCAGCCGGGAGGGATATGTGCACCATGACCGGTACGAGAGAGGAATCCCGGTGATCGAACTGGAGGATGGACTTCTTCCGAAGCTGAACCGGACGAAAGAGACCGGAACCTGTATCAATTTCCTGCCGGACCCGGAGATTTTTGAAAAAACCAGATTTTCAGAGGAGGAAGTAAAAAGCCGTCTTCATGAGACTGCTTATCTGAATCCGAAACTGACCATTCATTTTGAAGACAGACGAAAAGCGGAGCCGGAGAGTATCGATTATCATGAGCCGGAAGGTATCATCGGTTTTGTAAGAGACTTGAATAAGAAAAAAGAAACCCTGCATGACCCGGTGTATTTTTCCGGAGAGAGCGACGGCATTACGGTGGAAGGCGTGTTCCAGTATGTAAATGAGTTCCATGAAAATGTACTGGGATTCTGTAATAACATCTACAATGCCGAGGGGGGAACCCATCTGACCGGATTTAAAACGATGTTTACGACGGTCATGAATAATTACGCCAGAGAACTTGGTATCCTGAAAGACAAGGACAGCAATTTTACCGGTGTGGATATCCGAAACGGTATGACAGCTGTGATCTCGATCAAGCATCCGGCACCGCGTTTTGAGGGACAGACCAAGACGAAGCTGGATAATCAGGATGCCTCTAAGGCAACGGCAAAAGTAACCGGAGATGAGATTGTCCGTTTCTTCGACCGTAATCTTGAGACACTGAAAGCTGTGCTCTCCTGTGCGGAGCGTTCTGCAAAGATCCGGAAAACAGAGGAAAAGGCAAAGACCAACTTGCTGACAAAACAGAAATATTCCTTTGATTCCAACGGCAAACTGGCAAACTGTGTGAAAAAAGATCCGGAAAAATGCGAGATCTTTATCGTTGAGGGAGATTCCGCCGGCGGTTCCGCAAAGTCCGCCAGAGACAGAAATTATCAGGCAATCCTGCCGATCCGTGGTAAGATCCTGAACGTGGAAAAAGCAACGATTGACAAAGTCCTCGCCAATGCGGAGATCAAAACGATGATCAACGCGTTCGGATGCGGATTTTCCGAAGGGTACGGCAACGATTTTGATATTACAAAACTCCGCTATGACAAGATCATCATCATGGCGGATGCCGATGTGGACGGTGCACATATTTCCACACTGTTACTGACCTTATTCTACCGGTTCATGCCGGAACTGATCTATGAAGGACATGTATATATTGCGATGCCGCCATTGTATAAGGTAATTCCGTCCAAAGGGGAAGAAGAATACCTGTATGATGACAAAGCACTGGAAAAATACAGAAAGACCCATACCGGCTCGTTCACTTTGCAGCGATACAAAGGTCTTGGTGAGATGGATGCACAGCAGTTGTGGGAAACCACCCTGGATCCGAAAACCAGAATCTTAAAACGGGTGGAGATCGAAGATGCGCGTATGGCATCGGATGTGACGGAAGTCTTGATGGGAACGGATGTACCGCCACGAAAAGCATTTATCTATCAGCATGCACAGAATGCACAGCTGGATATCTAAGGAGGATACAATGGAAGGACAGATTATCAGAACCGAATATTCGGAAGTGATGCAGAAATCGTATATCGATTATGCGATGAGCGTTATCGTATCGAGAGCACTGCCGGATGTTCGTGACGGACTGAAACCGGTACAGAGAAGAACCCTGTACGATATGTATGAGCTGGGTATTCGTTATGACAGACCTTACCGAAAATGTGCCCGTATTGTCGGAGATACCATGGGTAAATACCACCCGCACGGCGACAGTTCCATCTATGATGCGCTGGTTGTGATGGCGCAGGATTTTAAAAAGGGACAGGCACTGGTGGACGGTCACGGAAACTTCGGTTCCATCGAGGGAGACGGAGCCGCTGCGATGCGATACACAGAGGCGAGACTGGAAAAGATCACCCAGGAAGTCTATCTGAGTGATATGGATAAAAATGTCGTGGACTTTATGCCGAACTTTGATGAGACGGAAAAAGAGCCGGTGGTACTTCCGGTTCGTGTGCCGAATCTTCTGTTAAATGGGGCGGATGGTATCGCGGTCGGTATGGCGACCAGCATCCCGCCGCATAACCTGGCAGAGATCGTGGACGGTGTAAAAGCCTACATGAAAAATAATGAGATTACCGTGAAAGGTCTGATGAGATACATCAAGGGACCGGATTTTCCGACCGGCGGTATCGTGATCAACAAAGATGAACTTCTGAAGATCTACGAAACCGGAAGCGGAAAGATTAAGATCCGCGGAAAAGTGGAAGAAGAGAAGTTAAAGGGCGGAAAAGTCAATCTGGTGATCACCGAGATCCCTTATCCGATGGTGGGAGCCAATATCGGAAAATTCTTAAACGATGTGGCAGGTCTGGTAGAATCCAAGAAAGCCACAGACATCGTGGATATTTCCAACCAGTCTTCCAAAGAAGGCATCCGGATCGTTCTGGAACTGAAAAAGGGCGCAGATGTGGAAAATCTGAAAAATATGCTCTATAAAAAGACCCGTCTGGAAGATACCTTCGGTGTAAATATGCTCGCCGTAGCAGACGGAAGACCGGAGACGCTGAGCCTGAAACAGATCATTGAGCATCATGTGGATTTCCAGTTTGAAGTCTGTACGAGAAAGCATCAGACCCTGTTAAATAAAGAACTCGAAAAGAAGGAGATCCAGGAAGGTCTGATCAAAGCCTGTGATGTAATTGACCTGATCATCGAGATCCTGCGGGGTAGCAAAAATCAGAAACAGGTAAAAGAATGTCTGACAAACGGTGTGACCGAGGGCATCCGTTTTAAGACCAAAGCGAGTGAGAAAGCTGCAAAGAAACTCTGCTTTACCCAGAGACAGGCAACCGCGATCCTGGAGATGCGTCTGTACAAGCTGATCGGTCTGGAGATCGAGGCGTTGATGGCAGAACATGAGGAGACGCTGAAAAATATCGCAAGATACGAAGAAATCCTGAATAATTACGATGCAATGGCACAGGTCATCATGGAGGATCTGGATCACATCAAGAAAGCTTACGGAAGAAAACGCCGCACCGTGATCGAAAACAGGGAAGAGGCGGTATTTGAAGAAAAGAAAGTGGAAGAGGCGGAAGTCTGCTTCCTGATGGATCGTTTCGGATATGCCAAGACACTGGATAAGAACACCTATGAGCGGAACAAAGAGACGGTTCACGGGGAATATAAGTATGTATTTACCTGTATGAATACCGATAAGATCTGTCTCTTTACGAACAAAGGACAGATGCACACGGTGAAAATGATGGATCTGCCGCTTACGAGACTGCGGGATAAAGGTGTTCCGGTGGACAACCTGAGTAATTTCTTGAGTGCACAGGAAGAACTGCTCTGTGTCAGCAGTATGGAAGCGGTAAAGAATTCGCATATCATCTTTGTTACGAAATCCGGTATGATCAAACAGGTGCCGGGAACGGAATTCGATGTGATCAAGAGAACGATCGCCTCAACCAAACTGGCAGAGGATGATGAACTGGTGCTGGTGGATCTGTGTGATACGATGGATTATGTGGTGCTGCAAAGCCACGACGGATATTTCCTGCGGTTCTTAAAAGAAGAAGTGCCGGAGAAGAAAAAAGCGGCACTCGGTGTGCGGGCGATTAAGATGAGTGATAAAGATTATCTGGAACACGGTTATCTTCTGGAGAGCCGGATGGAATACCAGATCGAGTACAAAGAAAAACAGATGATCCTCAACAAGATCAAGCTCGGAAAACGCGATACCAAAGGAACGAAAGTGCGGGTATAAAGGAAAAAGCCTGAAAACGCTTGCATTTTAGAATAATAAATGGTATGATAACCATGTTAATAGATGATTACTAGTTATAAGAGTGGGCGATACGTCCACTCTTATTTGTTGCATTGCAGATCAAAATTGATATAACAGATCAGTTTTGACTGCTGTGGACAGCGGCGCTGTCCGTGTAGAAGGTGGTGAAAGCATGAGTGTAAGAGAACAGTATGAACAGAAAGCGGAAGCTATGGCACAGCCGATCATCGATCAGTTCGGTTTTGAACTGGTGGATGTGGAGTATGTAAAAGAGGCAGGAAACTGGTATTTACGTTTCTATATCGATAAGGAAGGCGGAATTACCGTAGATGACTGTGAGGCAGTCAGCAGAATTTTCAGTGATAAACTGGATGAACTGGATTTTATCGAAGATGCTTATATTATGGAAGTAAGTTCCCCGGGTCTTGGCCGTCCTCTGAAAAAGGAAAAAGATTATGCGAGAAGTATGGGAAAAGAGGTAGAGATCCGTACCTACCGTCCGATCAACAAAGAAAAAGAATTCTACGGGATTCTCAGCGCATATGATGAAAGTAGCGTGACGATCACCACAGAGGAGCAGGAAGAACAGACATTTGAAAAAGCAGATATCGCATTGATTCGTCTTGCTTTTGATTTTTAAGGAGGATAAAGAAAAAAATGAATACAGAATTACTCGAAGCGTTAACTATTCTGGAAAAAGAAAAAAATATCAGTAAAGAAGTTCTGATGGATGCCATCGAACAGTCTCTGATCCAGGCCTGCAAAAACCATTTTGGAAAAGCAGATAACGTACATGTAACCATCGACCATGAGACCTGCGAGTTCAGCGTATATGCTGACAAGACCGTAGTGGAAGTGGTAGAAGATCCGGTGATGGAGATCAGCCTTTCCAATGCGAAGATGATGGATTCCAAATATGAACTGGGCGATATCGTACAGGTTCCGATCCAGTCCAAACAGTTCGGACGTATCGCAACACAGAATGCGAAGAACGTGATCCTGCAGAAGATCCGTGAAGAAGAACGGAAAGTTCTGTATGATGAGTATTTCCAGAAAGAAAAAGATGTGGTTACCGGTGTGGTACAGCGTTACATGGGAAGAAATGTCAGCGTAAACCTGGGTAAGGTAGATGCGATCCTGAGTGAAAATGAACAGGTAAAAGGTGAGGAATACAAACCGACCGAACGTATCAAAGTATATGTACTGGAAGTAAAGGATTCACCGAAGGGACCGAAGATCATGGTTTCCAGAACCCATCCGGAACTGGTAAAACGTCTTTTTGAAGCAGAAGTAACCGAAGTAAAAGACGGTATCGTAGAGATCAAGAGTATCGCGAGAGAAGCAGGTTCCAGAACCAAGATCGCGGTATGGTCCAACGACCCGGATGTTGATGCAGTCGGCGCCTGTGTAGGTATGAACGGTGCCAGAGTCAACACCATCGTGGAAGAACTGCGCGGTGAGAAGATCGACATCATCAGCTGGGATGAGAACCCGGCACTGCTGATTGAAAATGCACTGAGCCCTGCAAAAGTTATCACGGTACTGGCAGATCCGGATGAGAAGACCGCACTGGTTATCGTTCCGGATTATCAGCTGTCTCTGGCAATCGGTAAAGAAGGACAGAACGCCCGTCTGGCAGCCCGTCTGACCGGATTCAAGATCGATATCAAGAGTGAGACACAGGCAAGAGAAGCCGGTGATTTCGAATATTATCAGGAATCTGACGATGAAGAGGGTGAGGATTCCATGGAAGACGCTCTGGCAGGTGTAGAACTGGAAGAAGAACCGGAGACAGAAGAGTAAGACCCGAAAGAAACAGTGAGGCGGATAGCTATGGGAAATATAAAAAAGGTACCGCTGCGGAAATGTATCGGATGTAATGAGATGAAAAGCAAGAAAGAAATGATGCGTGTGCTGAAGACACCGGAAGGTGAGATCACACTGGATGTGACCGGGAGAAAGAACGGCCGCGGCGCATATGTTTGTTTTTCGAAGGAATGTCTGCACAAAGCCATCAAGAACAAAGGGCTGGAGCGTTCCCTGAAGATGCAGATTCCTCAGGAGGTCTACGAGAACCTGGAAAGGGAGCTGGATACGATTGAATTGTAATAAAGTACTATCACTGATCGGACTTTCCACCAAGGCAGGTAAGATTGTCAGCGGAGAGTTTTCAACAGAAAAAGCGGTAAAGACAGGAAAAGCCTGGCTGGTCATCGTCTCGGCGGAAGCGTCGGACAATACCAAAAAGAAATTTCATAACATGTGCACCTATTATGAAGTGCCGTGCTATGATTTCGGAGGGAAAGAGGAACTGGGAAGAGCCATGGGAAAAGAATTCCGTGCGTCTCTGGCAGTAACCGATGAAAACCTGGCGGCAGCGATGGAAAAACAGCTGAAATCTGAATAGTTACATTTCTTGGCATGGAACAGAAAGGTTGGTGGTAGAATGCCAAAAACAAGAATCTATGAAATTGCACAGGAATTAAATAAAACGAACAAAGAAGTTATTGAATTTTTAAAGGAGAAAAAGGTAGAAGTTAAGAGTCATATGAGTACATTGGAAGAAAAAGATGAAAAAATGGTCCGGGATGCATTTGCCGGAAAAAAAGAAGGAAAAGAAGAGAAGAAAGAAAATACAGACCGCCCGAAAAAGAAATCCAATCTGATTCAGGTATTCCGTCCGCAGAACGCGCAGACACAGGAAGGCAAGAATTTCAGAAGAAACAAACCGCAGTCTGACAAAAACGGACAGGACAGACCGGCAAGAGGAAACGGCGAAGGAAACCGTGGCGGACAGAACCGTGATGGTCAGAACAGAGACGGTCAGGAGAGAAGATTCAACGGAAGAAGAGACAATCAGAACCGTGACGGACAGAACAGAGACGGTCAGGAGAAAAGATTCAATGGTCAGGGAAGAAGAGACGGACAGAACCGCGATGGTCAGAACAGAGACAATCAGGGCGGACGCCGCTTCGACAACAGAAACGGTCAGAATAATAACCGTTATCAGGGACAGAATAACCGTCAGGACGGTGGAAACGGAAACCGCCGTTTCGATGGCAACAGAGACGGACAGAACAGAGATAACCAGGGCGGACGTCGTTTTGACAACAACAGAAACGGTATGAACCGTGACAACAGAGACCGCGACGGAAGAGAAAACAACGGACGCAGAAATGACCGCAGAGATTCCAGACCGGCTATGGACAGCATGGATCTGGGACTGGCAAGAAAACCGGTCAGAGACGTAAAGAACAAAGAAAAAGATAAAGAAAAAGAGCGCGAGAGAGAAGAGAAAAAGACGCAGGACAGAAGAAACGGACAGGGAGGAAACCGTCCGAACCAGGGTCGTTTCCAGAAGAGCAGACTGCCGAAGGCACTGCAGAAACCTACCCGTCCGCAGCCGAAGGAAGAAAAGAAAGAAGTAGTCAAAGAGATCACACTTCCGGAGAAAATGACCATCCGCGAGCTGGCTGAAAAGATGAAAATGCAGCCTGCAGTGATCGTTAAGAAACTGTTCATGGAAGGAACTATGGTTACCGTAAACCATGAGATCGATTTTGAAAAAGCACAGGAGATCGCACTGGACTACGATATCATCGCAGAACAGGAAGAAAAAGTCGATGTGATCGAAGAACTGTTAAAAGAGGAAGAGGAAGATCCGAAAGATCTCGTTCCGAGACCGCCGGTTGTCTGCGTTATGGGACACGTTGACCACGGAAAAACTTCCCTGCTGGATGCGATCCGTAAGACCAATGTAACCGACCGTGAGGCAGGTGGTATCACACAGCACATCGGTGCGTATGTGGTATCCATCAAAGGTCAGAAGATCACATTCCTGGATACTCCGGGTCACGAAGCATTTACCGCAATGCGTATGCGTGGAGCAAACTCCACCGATATCGCCGTTCTGGTAGTTGCAGCGGACGACGGTGTGATGCCGCAGACTGTAGAAGCGATCAACCATGCAAAAGCAGCAGGTGTTGAGATCATCGTTGCGATCAACAAGGTAGATAAACCGAGTGCCAACATCGAGAGAGTAAAACAGGAACTTTCCGAGTACGAGCTGATCCCGGAAGACTGGGGCGGAAGCACCATCTTCGTTCCGGTATCTGCAAAGACACATGAGGGTATCGAAGACCTGCTGGAAATGATCCTGCTGACTTCCGAAGTATGCGAACTGAAAGCAAACCCGAACAGAAAAGCACGTGGTCTGGTTATTGAGGCACAGCTTGATAAAGGAAAAGGCCCTGTTGCTACCATTCTGGTACAGAAAGGTACCCTGCATGTTGGTGACTTCATCGCAGCAGGAGCTTCCTCAGGTAAAGTCCGTGCGATGATGGATGACAAGGGACGCCGTGTCAAAACGGCAGGTCCGTCTACTCCGGTAGAGATCCTTGGTCTGTCTGATGTACCGAATGCCGGTGAAGTTCTGGTAGCTACCGAAAATGATAAAGAAGCAAAGAACTTTGCAGCAACCTTTATTTCTGAAAATAAAAACCGTTTGCTGGAAGAGACGAAAGCGAAGATGTCTCTGGATGATCTGTTCAACCAGATTCAGGAAGGTAACCTGAAAGAACTGAACATCATCGTAAAAGCCGATGTACAGGGATCTGTAGAAGCCGTAAAACAGAGTCTGGTGAAACTGTCCAACGATGAAGTTGTCGTTAAGATCATCCATGGTGGTGTAGGTGCGATCAACGAATCCGACGTAACTCTGGCTTCCGCATCCAACGCGATCATCATCGGTTTCAACGTTCGTCCGGACGCAACCGCAAAAGCAACCGCAGAGCAGGAAGGCGTAGACCTGCGTCTGTACCGTGTCATCTATCAGGCAATCGAAGATGTGGAAGCTGCCATGAAGGGTATGCTGGATCCTGTCTTCGAAGAGAAAGTGATCGGTCATGCAGAAGTTCGTCAGATCTTCAAGGCATCCGGTGTCGGCAATATCGCCGGAAGCTACGTTCTGGATGGTGTCTTCCAGAGAGGCTGCACCGTAAGAATCTCCAGAGAAGGAAAACAGATCTTCGAAGGACCTCTGGCATCTCTGAAACGATTCAAAGATGATGTAAAAGAAGTAAAAGCCGGTTATGAATGTGGTCTGGTATTCGAAGGATTCAACGATATCCAGGAACTGGATCAGGTAGAGGCGTATATCATGGTAGAAGTACCGAGATAGGCTTTGCATACCGGATTGAGGTGATAGAAAATGAGAAAAAACAGCATTAAAAATACAAGGATCAACGGCGAAGTGATGAAGGAATTAAGCCTCATCATCCGCCAGGAGATCAAAGATCCACGGATTCATATGATGACATCCGTCACTTCCGTGGAAGTGGCACCGGATCTGAAAACCTGCAAGGCTTACATCAGCGTGATGGGTTCCGATGAGGAAAAGAAAGATACCATCGCCGGTCTTCGCAGTGCAGAAGGATATGTACGCCGCCAGCTGGCAAAACGTCTGAACCTTCGCAATACCCCGGAGATTCAGTTCGTACTGGATCAGTCGATTGAATACGGCGTACACATGTCCAGATTAATTGACGAGGTAAACAAAGAAACCCCGGAAAGGGATGAGGAAGATGATAAATAATATTGCGTCTGTACTTGAGGGCGTAACCACAGTAGCCATCGCCGGTCATGTAAGACCGGACGGTGACTGTGTGGGTTCCTGCATGGGAATGTATCTGTACCTGAAAGAAAATTATCCGCAGATCCAGGCAGATGTCTATCTGGAAGAAGTGCCGGAAGTCTTTCATTTTATTCAGGATATCGACAAGGCAAAACAGGAGTGGGAGGACAAAGTGTACGATCTGTTCCTGGGCTTTGATGTCAGCAGTATAGATCGGATCGGCGTTGCCGGTCGGGCACTGGAGACGGCGAAGATGACTGCGTGCATCGATCATCACATCACAAACAAAGGACTTGCGCAGAAGAATCAGATCGTTCCGGATGCAAGTTCTACCTGTGAAGTGCTCTATGAGCTGCTGGAGCCGGAAAAGATCAACAAAGCCTGTGCGGAAGCACTGTATACCGGAATTGTTCATGATACCGGTGTGTTCCAGTACAGCTGCACCGGAACCCGAACGATGGAGATTGCCGGACAGCTGATGGCAAAAGGCATTGATTTTACCAGCATCATCAAAGATTCTTTCTACACCAAATCCTACGCGCAGAACCAGATCATGGGCCGGACGATCATGGAGAGCATCATGCTTCTGAATCAGCGGTGTATCGTGGGTTATGTGAGACAGAAAGACATGGATTTTTACGGTGTGACACCGAAAGACATGGATGGTATCGTCAACCAGCTGCAGAACACCCGTGGCGTGGAAGTTGCGATCTTCTTATATGAGATTGGTGTGCAGGAATACAAAGTCAGCATGCGTTCCAACGGCAAAGTAGATGTGGCGAGAGTAGCTTCTTATTTCGGAGGCGGCGGTCACGTGAAAGCGGCCGGATGTACGATGCAGGGATCTGTGTTCGATGTGGTAAACAGTCTGACACTGGATATAGAAAGACAGCTGCAGGAGTAAACAGATGGAAAGAAGCGGTGTAATCAACATATACAAAGAAGCAGGCTACACTTCCCATGATGTGGTGGCGAAGCTTCGTGGAATCTTAAAACAAAAAAAGATCGGTCATACGGGAACCCTGGATCCACAGGCACAGGGTGTCCTGCCGGTCTGCCTTGGAAAAGGAACCAAACTGTGCGATCTGCTGGCAGATCATGATAAGGAATACGAGGCAGTGCTTCGGTTGGGAATCACCACCGATACCCAGGACATGGAAGGAAATGTCCTGCAGGAGTCATCAGTGCAGGTGTCGGAAGAAGAAGTCCGCACCTGCATTCTTTCATTTCAGGGAGAACAGATGCAGGTTCCACCGATGTATTCCGCGCTGAAAGTCAACGGAAAGAAAGAAGACGCATCCTTCCGCCTCTCAAGGGGAGATGATGTCGTTTCCTATGTACTCGAAGAAAAGAAAAATACAGAGCCCGTCATTCTGTATGAAGACGAAAACCTTCTGGCGGCCGTGAAACCCGCCGGGCTCCTGTCCCTTGATCCTGAAGGAAAGGAAAAGGATACCCTTCTTACAAGAGTCAATAAGTACCTCGAAGGAAAAGGCGAAGCGCCGGCCATCCCGGTCCACCGCATCGACTTCCACACAGAAGGCATCCTCCTCTTCGCTAAGAACAGGCCCGCTGCCGATGTGTTGGAAGGCCTCATCCGTGACAGGAAAATAGGGAAGACCTACCTCGCCGTCGTCACAGGAAGAGTACAAAACAGCAAAGGCCGCCTCGAGCACCAGCTCTTCAAAGACGCCAAGCAGAACAAAGTCTTCGTCTCCGAAGAACGCATAAAAGGCTCCAAGACAGCCATCACCGAATACGAAAGAATGGCAGCCACAGGCGACCTTACCCTCGTGAAATGCCATCTCATCACAGGAAGAACCCACCAGATCCGCACCCAGCTCGCCCACATCGGCCACCCGATCTTAGGCGACGACAAATACGGATTCAAAGCGCTGAACAAAGAATATAAAGAAAGAGGCCAGCTCCTCTGTGCCTACCAGCTCTCCTTCGACTTCACTGAGGAAGGCGGCATCCTGTCCTACCTCTCCGGCAAAACCATCCGCCTCCCGAAAGTAGCCTTCGTCCACAAATACTTCTCCGGCGTGCATTATTAATGTATATATAATGTATATATAAAGAGAAGTATATAAAGAGATAAAGAGAAAAAACTGAGGAATGATGAATCGTGGCTTATAGGACATTTTGTGTTGTTTTTATAGTCGATGAGCCCCGCGTTTATCGGGCTCCATCGGCATTTTAAGACTTTCAGTAATTCTTAAAGGGTGGACAAAACGTGTTGGTAAAAAGCCTCA
>SKEC01002373.1_pt1 | contig 12845 bp, 9 predicted proteins | sample 4826641 | NCBI WGS metagenome assembly SKEC01 (sample SAMN11008819, study PRJNA524170) | human gut metagenome | biome: Human fecal sample; material: Feces; isolation source: fecal sample from pouch patient p18, p21 | host: Homo sapiens | place: Israel: Tel-Aviv | collected 2015-12-22
GGTCCTGTACCTTGACGGTCAGGAGCAGGGAAGAATTGTTTTTTTGTGCGGACATGGCACGGTGCATCTCTTCAAAATAGCGGCTGGCATCCATAGCGGGTCTCCTCTCTGGTTTTGGATGATGTGTCGGAAACCATCCATCGGTTGTTCTCTGCCTGCATTATAGCATAGATGACAACAAAATACAACTAAAAGTTTGACAAAAACCAAAATATTTTGGAAATTCGGGGATGTGGACAAACGGATTGGTTGTAAATGGAAAAGGCTTCTCCCGTCGGAGAAGCCTTTTGTGGTGGCAGGATTCAATCGCCCAGCTCCCGGATCTCATTCTGGATGAGCCGCCCAGCGGCGCGTGCCAGCTGATCCATGCCCCGGATGCGGGCGAGATTTTTGCCGTAGATGCGTTCTGCATCGTGGCTGGAGCTGTCCTCGCCCATGAACACGGCAGAGACACGCAGACCCTTGCGCCGCAGGGTGCGAACCTCGGCGGCGGCATCATCCACACCGTAGGAGCCGCCGTAATCACAACCCAGCGGTTGTTCCGGGCTGGGCGGTACGCGGCGGCTGTCGTTGGGGGAGGCGTCCGTCAGGAGGATGAGCAGGTGGCGTGCGGCAGGGCCGGGGTCGAAGTCGATGAGGTCGCCTGCGGCACGCAGAGCCAGACCGTCCCGGTTCCAGCCCGAGGCGAAATACTGGCAGATGCCCTGTAAGCTCTTCTCCTTGAAGCCCTTGAGCACCCGCAGGACGGTGTAGCCCCGCAGGCTGGAAAAGCAGCTCACCCGCACCGGGATGCCGCAGGCCGCGAGGCTCTGGGCGAGGATAGACCCCTGCGCCGCGATGACCTCCTGACAGTGGAGGCGGGAAGCCGAAGCATCCAGCAGCAGGTCAACGGTGAAGGACGGGTGGTTCTCTTCCTCGGCACAGCGGAACACCCGGTCGTCGTCCATGACGGTGCGCCAGACCCGCTCCGGGTCGAGGTTGCCGCTGCGGGCGACCCGGGCGTTGGGCTGCTGGTGGACGAGGATGCAGTTGCGGATCTGCTCGGTCAGCCGCAGCACGACGCTGCGGTGAAGCTCAAGGTTTTTGGAGTAGTAGACCCGGTTCCGCTCAGCCTGAAGCTGGGCCTGTTCGGCCAGGTGCTTTGCCTCGGGGGTAGGGGCCTGCTCCGGGCTGGGGACGCCGGAGGCAAACCAGAGGTGACAGCCCAGATGCTCCCCGGTGCAAAGCTCCTGCTCGGCCTTCCGCAGCCGTTCGGGCGGGTAGAGCGACCGGCCAAAGCAGCTTTCGATGTAGGCGCGGTCTTCCTCGGCGCGCTGGCGCAGGGTGATGTGGGCCAGCCGCTTGTCGGCATGGATGCCGCTGCCGGAGGCGTCCACCGCGCCGGAATGCTCCACCGTCACCCGGTCGGTCTTTATCATCTGAGTGGGCATGGTGCGGGTCATGAGGGACGCCAGCAGGCCGTCCAGATGGAGATGCAGCCCGGCCTTCTGATGCACCGTGCCGTTGAACAGCTCGAATTTGGCGTAGACGGCCAGCAGTGCGGCCTTCAGCTCATCCGGCTTGGGGGGCGTCTCGGGACTGAGGGCGGCGTCGAGATCCTTTTCGTAGGGGGTCATGACCGGCGGCGTGCGCCCCTGCACGGCCCGCCAGCGCGCGGCCTGCATGGAGTAGACCAGCTGGTTCTTTGCCATCCACTCCTGCCGCGAGAGCTTGTACTGGATGCCGAAAAAGTAGTCCGCATGGGCGCGGCGGAGGGCCGAAAGCACCGGGCGGCGGGGCAGTTCCAGCGCGTAGACCGCGCTCTCGAGGTAGAGCCAGGTCAGATCGTCCAGCATGGCCTGCCGGATGTCGCCCTCCCATGCGTCAAAGAGGCTGCGCACCAGCTCGTCGCCGTAGTATTTGTGGACCAGCCCCACGACGCAGTTCATGTAAAAATCGATCGTGCCGTCGGTGTTCCGGGCGAGGAACAGCGGCTCGAAGCCGTAGGCTCCTGCCGCCGCCCACACCTGATTGGCGGCCCGCCGCTCTTCGGCGGTGTAGCTCTGCGCTTCCATAAAAACGCCCCTTTTTTTAATCGAAGAGCTTTGCGGCGGTGAGCTGGGCCGGGATGCGGGCGGCAATGGCATCCCGGATAAGGCCCTGTTCGTAGGAGTCGAAGGCTTTGTTGGTGATGCCCATGTCCAGCGCAGCCCCGGCAGCGACGCCCCGGCGCATCAGGCGCAGAGCGTCCAGCATACCGCGCAGGTCGAGAGCTTTGGTGGAAATTTCCGCGCTGTCGCACTTTTTCTGCAGATCGAGGAAGAGCAGGGCGAACTGCCTGACATACTTGCTGTTCAAATCGGGGAACTGGGTGCGAAGGAGCTTTTCGAGGTTCTCCTCGGTGATGGTGGGCATCTGGATGACCACGAAGCGGGAGGTGAGGGCCTCGTTCAGCTCACGGGTGCCGGCGTAGCCGTAGTTCATGGTGGCGATGAAGCGGGTCTCCTCGGCCAGCGGGATGCGCTCATAGCCCGGCACGTCGATGGCGCGGCGGAAATCCAGCACCGCGTGCAGGACGGCCAGCGCCTCGTTTTTGGCCATGTTGATCTCGTCCAGAACGCCGAAGCCGCCGCTCTGGGCGCAGCGGTAGACCGGGCCGGGGCGGAACTTGACCTGTCCGCCCTCGAAGGTGTCCATGCCGATGAGGGACGCCGCGTCCATATTGACGTGGAACGAGATGTCCCACGCGGGGCGGCCGAAGGCGGCGGAGAGGTTCTCGGCCAGCACGTTCTTGCCGGTGGCCTTGCCGCCCGCCAGCAGCAGGTTTTCGCCGCAGAGCAGGGCGGCCAGCGCCTGCTCCCACACCTCTTTGCCGTAGTAGGTAAAGGCCGGGGCCGGGATGCGGGGCCGCAGCGCAGCGTCCAGCGGATGGGCGGCACGATATTCCTCTACCGCAGAAAGCAGGGCCGGGTCCACGCCCTCCTGCCGCAGCGTCTCAAGAAGTTCAGACATTATACAATACACCTCGATGCTTTGCCGGTTGTTTGCAGCAAACCGGCTGCTCAGCCCTATCATAGCACAATCGCGGGCATTTGTGTAGGGGGTGTGCGGGGCAAAACAGCAAAGAGGGGCAGCCCCGACCGGGACCGCCCCTCTTCCCATGAAAAAGAAGAAAAGAAGAAATGTTGGATCTATGCAGGAGAACTGCGCCTTATCAGGCGTTCTCCAGGCCTGCCATCTGCTTGATGGATTTAATGGCAAAGGTCAGGGTACGACCGCAGGCAGTACCGCCCATGACGCAGGGATAGTTGTTCTGGAAGAAGCTGCCGGACATATCACCGGTGATATACAGACCGGGGATCGGCTCATTGTTGCTGTCCTTGGCCTGGCAGTTCTCGGTGATGGAGATGCCCTGCATGCTGCACAGCAGAGAGGCACCCAGCCAGCAGCCGTAGAAGGGAGCGGTGCGGATGGCGCTCAAACGGCTTGCAGGCTTGCCGAAGTCCTCGTCGTTCTGCTTGTCGTACAGCTCGTTGTAGCGGGCAACGGTGGCTACAAAGTTGTCCTTGTCGGCACCGGCAAAGCCCATCTTGTCGGCCAGCTCTTCAATGGTGTCCGCCTTCATGATCAGGCCCTCACCCTCGTACTGCTCCAGCTGACCTTCCATCATGCCGGGGATGTAACGGGTCAGTGCAGAGCAACCGATGGTGTGGAAGCAATCTACGTCGCTGCGGAAGTTTGCATCGTGGATCATGGCATAAACATGACCCGGCTGCTGGAAGGAAGCGTGAGAAGCGTTGTCGTACTCCTGGCTCTCATTCATAAAGCGTTCGCCATGGCGGTTGACCTTCAGGAAGGGCTGGCTGCCGGGGTTGTACTGACCCACAGTGCCGGGGAAGGCCTTGCCGCCAAAGGCGTTCTCGCTGTCCACATAGCCGGCATCCACACCGGGGGCCACCAGACCACGGTCGAACAGAACGGGAGCGGGCTCTGCATCCAGATGTGCACCTGCCCAGATCGCGGCACGGATGCCGTAACCCTTGTCGGCAGGCGTATAGGAGCAGGCAGTGGTCACACTGGTGCCCAGCGGGTCCAGTTGCTCCATCATGTAGGGGTTGCCGGCATAGCCGCCGCAGGCCAGCAGCACGCCCTTGGCTGCGTTGATGCGGATAAAGTGGTCATCTGCGGTGCTCTGGGCGATCACGCCGGTGATGCGTCCATCGGCATCTTTTTCCAGCTTGGCAAGGCTGGTATTAAAGTCGATGCTGTAGCCTTTGCTTTCAATGTACTCCTGGAACACCACGTTGCGGGGCTTTTCGGCGCTGCTGTAATCGACCTGCTGCACAGGGAACATCAGCTTGCTCTGGCTCACCTGCGTGTCATCCGGCCACTTGGCTTCATCGCCGGCGGTCAGGTTGCACACATAGTTATAAGGTTCGTTTTCCAGGATGCCGGAAACAAAATCATGCATGGCAGCGGATTCGTTGATCCAGGTCTTGACCACGCGCTGGTCGCAGCGACCGCCCATAGAACGGGAAATCTCGCTCAGCAGCTCGGCGCGGTCAACCGGAGCGATCCCTTTTTTCTTTGCTTCGCTGCTATCAATGGTGCCGTACCAGTGACGGGTCTCCATGACGGAAGAATTCTGTTCGATCAGGCGGAAATCCAGCCCGTTCTGTGCAGCATAAGCGGCTGCGCACATACCACCGTTGCCTGCGCCCACGATGACGATATCGGTATCCCATGTCTCGGTGATGGCGGCCTCGTCGATGTCGGGCTCGGTGCCCAGCCAGTCGTTCTCATCGCCGGTGGGCAGCTGCACGCTCGCAACCACAGCCTCGCCCTTGGCCTGTGCGTAGCAGCTCTTGGCAGCCTTCATCACGGCATTGGAGGTGACGGTAGAGCCGGAAACACCGTCGATCTCGGCAGAACCGGCAGCCATCAGCTGCTCGCGCAGCTCATCGGCAGCGGCAGCGCCGTAGGAAGCAGTCTCGCCGGAGGTGTCCACTACCACATCGGTCACGGCGCTGTCAGAGAAGGTCATGGTGACCTTGACGGTGGAGGAGATGCCCTCGGCAGTGCCCTCGTAGGTGCCGGGGGTGTACAGACCGGCGGTGCTGCCGGAGGCAGCGGTGGAGCCGGAGGCGGCGTTGCAGGCGGACAGAGCGCCGGCGGTCACACCGCTCATGGCGGCGGCAGCGGCGATCTTCAGAAAGCCTTTGCGGGAGATCTTATTCATAGGTATGCTCTCTTTCTCTTCATTGTTTAAATTCTTCTTTGTCCTTCCGCAATGCACAAGGATTGCGGAATCTTTAACAATTATAGCGATGACGGAGGGATTTTACAATTCAAATAAACTATATTATAATGAAGTAAAACTTATTTATTGCAAAAGGAGCAACACCATGAGCTTGAAGGCATTGCAGGGATTTGTGAGAATCGTGGAACTGGATAGTTTTTCGGAGGCGGCAGATGCACTGTTTTTGTCACAATCTGCGCTGTCTCAGCAGATCCGTGTGTTGGAGGCACAGCTGAAAGTCCAGCTGTTTCAGCACGCGCAGCGCCGGGTGGTGCTGACTCCGGCAGGATGGGAATTTTATCCAAAGGCAAAGCAACTGCTGGAATTATACGAGGATGCAGTAAACTGTGCGCAGGCAGCGGAACGGAATGCAAACCCGCCCAAACGGCATCTGCTGATCGGGCATCAGAATATGCCGCTGCAGATGCTGGGATTTGACCTGTTTGCCGTCACAGAAGAGCTGAGCACCCGCTTTTCCCCCTTGATGTACAGCTGTGCCAACCGAAAGGATATCGGGCGTGCACTGCTAAACGGTGAGATTGATCTTTCGCTGCAGATCGAGTGTGCGGAGATCGCAGCAGGAGGTCTGCATTTTTACCCGGCAGTTTATATGCCGGAGATCGGCATCCCGTTCCATACGCCGCCAGAGGTGCCCCGCGGACACATTCCATTGGAGCAGGCGGTAAAATATCGGTGGATGTTTGCTGGAACACCGGAGCAATCACTGTACGAGACGGCATTGCTGCACGAGGCTTCGAGGCGGCGGGCAGAGATCATCCGCGGCGTAAAAAGTGTGCAGTATAAGCTGCCAAGCCTGATGCTGACCCCGGCGGTGTACTACCGCAGACCGAATCTTGAGCAGGTGTTTGTTCTGGATTGGAACAAGGGAATGCGGTTTGGTATCGTTACAAAAGCGGAGCCTGATCCGGTGGTGGAGGAATATGTGCGTCAGTTACAGCACCTGCTGCCCCTGCTCTCTGAAAAATTGTTCGGAATGAAGCTGGAACCGGTGGAGGACTGAGAGGGTTCATCCCGTAAAAGCACCTGTTCTCGCTGCGTTTTGGCCGCAGGCCAACAGCAGCCACGATGCCGCTGCCCGGAACGACCCTTCCCGTGAAAAGGCAAATCCGGCGGGGCCGCAGCCCTGCCGGATTTGCAAAATTTAAAATAATATTTCCGCTGAAGATGCCCAGAGCAACGCGGAGGGCATTTCAAATCGTTCGTGTTACTCCACCACGTCCTCGAACTGGCTGTTGTACAGGTCGGCATAGAAGCCGCCGGCCTCGATCAGCTGGTCGTGGGTGCCCTGCTCCACGATGTCGCCGTCCCGCATCACCAGGATGAGGTCGGCGTCCTTGATGGTGGACAGGCGGTGGGCGATGACAAAGCTGGTGCGGCCCTCCATCAGCCGGTCCATGGCGGTCTGGATGCGCTGCTCGGTGCGGGTGTCCACACTGCTGGTGGCCTCATCCAGAATCAGGATGCGGTTGTCGGCCAGGATGGTGCGGGCGATGGTGAGCAGCTGCTTCTGGCCCTGGCTCACGTTGGAGGCGTCCTCGTTCAGCTCCATCTGGTAGCCGCCGGGCAGGGTGCGGATGAAGTGGTCGGCGTTGGCAGCCTTGGCGGCGGCAATGACCTCCTCGTCGGTGGCGTCCAGACGGCCATAGCGGATGTTCTCCATGATGGTGCCCTTGAACAGCCAGGTGTCCTGCAGCACCATGCCGAAGCCCTCGCGCAGAGCGCTGCGGTCAAAGTCGCGCACGTCGTGGCCGTTCAGGGTGATGGAACCGGCGTCCACATCGTAGAAGCGCATGAGCAGCTTGACCATGGTGGTCTTGCCCGCGCCGGTGGGGCCGACGATGGCCACCTTCTGGCCGGGCTTCACCGTACAGCTGAAGTCGTGGATGATGGTCTTGTCCGGGGTGTAGCCAAAGCGCACATGGTCGAAGGTCACCTGACCGTCGATGCAGGCGGGGTCTGCCCGGCGGGCCGGGTCGGCGGTCTGGTCCTCTTCCGGCTCGTTCAGGAACTCGAACACCCGCTCGGCGGCAGCGGCCATGCTCTGCAGCATGTTGGACACCTGCGACAGCTGCTGGATGGGCTGGGTGAAGTTCTTGACGTACTGGATGAAGGCCTGGATGTCACCGATGGTGATGGTGCCGTTGGCGGCAAAGATGCTGCCCACGATGGCCACCGCCACATAGCCCAGGTTGCCCACAAAGTTCATGATGGGCATCATCAGGCCCGAGAGGAACTGGCTTTTCCAGGCGGATTCGTACAGCTTGTCGTTGGCGGCGTTGAAGTCGTTCAGCACCACGGCCTCCCGGTTGAAGGCCTTGACCACGTTGTGGCCGGCATAGATCTCCTCTACCTGGCCGTTCACCACGCCCAGGGTGGCCTGCTGGGCCTTGAAGTACTTCTGGCTGAACCTGACCACCAGCAGCACCAGTGCCAGGGAGACCGGCAAAATCAGCAGGGCAATCAGGGTCATGCGGGGGCTGATGGACAGCATCATGATCAGCACGCCGATCATGGTGGTCACGCTGGTGATGAGCTGGGTGATGCTCTGGTTCAGGCTCTGGCCCAGGGTGTCCACATCGTTGGTGATGCGGGACAGCACCTCGCCCACGGTGCGCTTTTCAAAGTAGGCCAGGGGCAGGCGGTTGATCTTCTGGCTGATCTGGCGGCGGAAGTCGTAGCAGACTTTCTGGGAAAGACCGGTCATCAGCCAGCCCTGGATAAAGCTGAAGGCGCTGCTCAGCAGGTACATGCCCAGCAAAAACAGCAGCACCCGGCCGATATACCCGAAGTCGATGCTGCCGGTGCCGCGCAGCTTGGCGATCCAGCCGGTGGCAAGGGCCGTGGTGGCTTTGGCCAGCACCTTGGGGCCGGCAATATTAAAAATGGTGGACAGAATGGCAAAGACAATGGCCGTGATCAGGGGCAGCTTGTAGTGCCCCATGGTGCCGATCAGTTGCCGCAGCGTGCCCTTGAAGTCCTTGGCGCTCTCGGTGGTCATGCGTCCGGGTCTTGGCATATCACACACCCTCCTTTTCCGTATTCAGTGGTTCAAGGTCCAGTTCCTTCTGGCTCAGCTGGCTGCGGGCGATCTCCTGATACTCCGGGCAGCTGACCATCAGCTGGGCATGGGTGCCCTTGCCCACCAGACGGCCCTCGTCCAGCACCAGGATCTGGTTTGCGTGCAGCACGGTGGAGATGCGCTGTGCCACGATGATGACGGTGGCGTTGTCGGTCTGGGCCTTCAGGGCGCGGCGCAGGGCCACGTCGGTCTTGTAGTCCAGGGCCGAGAAACTGTCGTCGAACAGATAAATTTTGGGGTCCTTGGCAATGGCACGGGCGATGGACAGGCGCTGTTTCTGGCCGCCGGACACGTTGGAACCGCCCTGTGCGATGGGGCTTGCGTAGCCCTCCGGCTTTGCGTCGATGAACTCGGTGGCCTGTGCGATGGCAGCGGCCTTTTTCACGGCGGCGTCGGTGATGTGGTCCCCGCCGAACTTCAGGTTGCTGTCGATGGTGCCGCTGAACAGCACGCCCTTCTGGGGCACATAGCCCAGCAGGTCGTGCAGCTGTGCCTGGGGCATCTGGCGCACGTCGATGCCGTCCACGGTCACGCTGCCGCCGGTCACGTCGTAGAAGCGGGGGATCAGGTTGAGCAGGGTGCTCTTGCCGCAGCCGGTGGAGCCGATGATGGCAGTGGTCTCGCCGGGCTTTGCGGTAAAGCTGATGTGCTCCAGTGCGTCGTTGTCGGCACCGGGGAAGCGGAAGCTCACGTCGTGGAACTCCACCACGCCCTGCCAGTTCTTGTGCTCCTTTGCGGCCTTGGCGTCGGCTTCGTCCGGGTCGTGGATGGTGGCCTTGGTGCGGATGACCTCGTCGATGCGGTCTGCGGCCACACCGGCACGGGGCAGCATGACGGCCACCATGGCCAGCATCAGGAAGGACATGACGATCTGCATGGTGTAGGTGATGAAGGCGATCATCTCGCCCACCTGCATGGCGCCGTTGTCCATGGCCTTGCCGCCGAACCACACGATGAGCAGGCTGGTGCCGTTCATGATCAGGGTCATAAAGGGCATCATGGCCACCATGGCGCGGTTGGTGAACAGCTGGGTGCCCATCAGGTCCTTGTTGGCCTTGTCGAAGCGCTGTTCCTCAAACTGTTCGCGGCTGAAGGCACGCACCGGCATAATGCCGGTCAGGACCTCGCGGCTGACGAGGTTCAGCCGGTCCACCAGCGTCTGCATGATCTTGAACTTGGGCATGGCCACGTTCATCAGGAAGAGGATGAGCAGCAGCAGCAAAGCCACGTCCAGCACCACGATCCAGGAAAGCCCCGAAGAGCTGCCGATGACGTGCAGCACACCGCCGATGCCCAGAATGGGCGCATAGGCCACCATGCGCAGCAGCATGACGCAGACGAACTGCACCTGCTGGATGTCGTTGGTGGTGCGGGTGATGAGGGACGCGGTGGAGAAGTTCTCGATCTCCGCATGGGAGAAGTGGATGACGCTGGAGAAGGTCTCGCGGCGCAGGTCGCGGCCGATGGCGGCGGACACCCGGGAGGCCAGGAAGCCCACCGCGATGGACACGGCCACCATCAGCAGGGTCAGGGCCAGCATCTGGCCGCCTACCTTATATAAATAGTGCATCTGCACATCGTGGGCAATGCCCTGGGCCTCGTACTCCAGCCCCACCAGCAGCAGAGCCTGGCTCTTCAGGTTCTCCACTACGGTGTCGTCCAGCTGGCCGATGGCACCGGTCAGCTGCTGCTGCACGGCGTCGCGGCTGAAGCCGGGCGTCTGGCTCATGGCGGCAAACTGGCCGCACACGGTGTCCAGGTCCTCCGCCGTGGGGGCCACAGTCTCGGTTTCCGTGTCGGTGTTGCGGTCGGCGCCGGAGGCCTGCAGGTCCGCAAGGCCGGTCATGCCCATGCCGGTCTGCCCGGCGGGGGTGTTGGCTGCCTGGGCGGCCGCCAGATACAGCACGATATCCGGCGTGGTCACAGCATCTTCCAGCGCAGTGCGCTCGTCGGCGGTCAGGTCGGTGCGCAGGCGCAGCACATCGCCGTCGGCGGTGTAGGCGTTCTGGAAGGCAGCGGCGTCCTCCTCGCGCATCAGCAGCGAGAGGGCATCCAGCGTGCTCTGGCGCACTGTGTCGGGCAGGGGGCTTTCGATGCCGCCCTGCTGGATGCCGGTGTCCACGATCTTGCTGGTGTAGTCCGGCAGCGACAGATCGCAGTACGCCTGCACGAACAGCAGTGCGAACACCACGAGGCAGACGGCCCAGTGACGGGCCAGCTGCTTAAAGATCTTTGTCATGGTTTGGTTCTCCCTTCGGTTTGGTGGTACGCGCAGCATTTTCCGCAAGAATGGCTTCCATCAGCGCGCCGCGCAGCGCTTCCATCTGGGCCAGCTGTTCCGGCTCCAGCCGGGCCATGACACTGGAAAAGTAGTCCCCAAGAGCAGCCTCGCACTGTCGGCAGGCCTCGTATCCCTTGGGCGTGAAACGCACCAGCGTCTTGCGGCGGTCGGCAGGGTCGGCAAAGCGTTCCACAAGGCCGTCCTGCTCCATCTGCCGCACCGTGCGGGAAATGGCAGGAAGCGGTTGATGAAGCTCCTGAACAAGATCGGAGATATAAACGGCACCGTCCTGCCCATGGAGACGAATGCAGCCCAGCAGCCCTTCCAGCATGGGGAAGTGGCACTTGGGGCAGTCGGCCAGAGCGGCCTTCATGCCGGCCTTGGATGCTTTGCTCAGCCGGTGGATGTAGCGGCAAAGCCCACGGAAACTCAACGTGGATTCCTCAGACACGCGATCCCTCCTCTCAAAAATTGCTTAACAAGTGTTAACTGTTAACGCTTGATAATAATAGGCTTTTGCAGGCCGGATTGCAACCCCCTGCAGGGATTGTTTCACAAAAGTTCACAAACGTTTGTGTCCCGCATACACATAAAGCAAAGGGGGCATCGGGCATGGAACAGCGTTTGTGGATGATCCTGCAATTGTTCGGCGGGGCGGCACTTTTCTTATATAGCATGGACACCCTCACGGACGCTTTGCAGCAGGCGGCGGGGGACACCCTGCGGCAGGCCCTTGCCCGGCTCACGGCCTACCCGCTGGCCGGGGTGCTCACGGGGGCGGCGGTCACGGCGGTGGTGCAGAGCAGCTCGGCGGTCACGGTGCTGGTGCTGGGCCTTGTGGGGGCCGGGCTGCTGACCCTGCAGCGGGCCGTGCCGGTGGTGTTCGGAGCCAACATCGGCACCACGGTCACCGCGCAATTGCTGGCCTTCCGGCTGGAGGATGCCCGGTATCTGCTGCTGGTGGCGGGGCTGCTGCTCTGGTTCGCGGGGCGCGGGCGTCTGCACGCAGCCGGGCAGGCGCTGTTTGCGTTCGGCCTGCTGTTTGAGGGCATCGCGGTCATGGCCGAGGCCATGGAGCCGTTGGCAGCAGGGCCGGTGTTCCGGCAGTGGATGGCCCAGGTGCGGCACCGCCCCGGCCTGGGCCTGCTGGCAGGGCTGGGCATGACCCTTGCCGTGCAGAGCAGCTCCGCCACCATTGCGGTGCTGCAGCAGGCGGCCGCCCGCCCCGGGCCGGATGGCGGGTGCCTGCTGGGCCTTGCGGGAGCCATCCCGGTGCTGTTGGGGGACAACATCGGCACCACCGTCACGGCGGTGCTGGCATCGGTGGGGCAGAGCCGGGACGCCAAACGTCTGGCGGCGGCCCACGCCCTGTTCAACCTGTCCGGGGCGGCGGTGTGCTGGCTGCTGCTGCCCCAGTTCACCGCGCTGGTGCGGCTGGTCTCGCCCCACGGGCCGGAGAGCGCCGTGCTGGCCCGGCAGATCGCCAACGCCCACACCCTGTTCAATCTGGGCTGCACGGTGCTGTGGCTGCCCCTGACCCCTTGCATGGTGCGCATCGTGTGCATTCTATTGCCGGAAAAGCACGCCCCTGAGTTGAAACGAACGCCCTAAAATGGTATAATGACAGTGTATCGAACAATTTTGTGACGCTTTTGTTGCACAAATGATGAACGGACCCTTCTGTGGGCCTGCAGCGGTGTGCGGCTGCCAGGGCACAGAGCAAACCAAGAGGACGTGTTACTATGAAGGATATCATCAACGGGTTGATCGAGCGGTTCCGCAGGCAGCATGTACAGGCCCGGCGCTATGTGGCCATGATGCTGGTGCTGGCCCTGCTCACCACCCTGTTCGTCAACTGGCAGCTCCATGGGGTGGGCATCTCCATGACTGCCGACTACCACTGCGGCTACGAGGAGCACCAGCACACGGCGGCCTGCTACGAAAAAGTGCTCACCTGCGGTTACGAGGAGGGCGAGCCGGAAACGCCCGTCACCTCTTCGGACAGCAGCGCCGATCCGGTGTCCGCCTACAGCGCGGAAGAGCCGGAAGAGCCGGTGCAGACCGAGCCGGAGACCATCTGGGTGCCGCGCAGGTCACTGTGCAGGGCCATCACGCCCGCACGCTGGGGCACCACCGTCTGGGGCACACCCGCAAAGTGCAGGCAGTAGGACAGGAACATCACGTCC